>Ga0041059_1000596_pt1 | contig 27926 bp, 28 predicted proteins | sample AraColnosormetaG_FD_56232 | JGI IMG/M metagenome (GOLD analysis project Ga0041059, IMG submission 56232) | Arabidopsis roots microbial communities from North Carolina, USA - Col MF nosort | ecosystem: Host-associated > Plants > Roots > Unclassified | place: USA: North Carolina | collected... | reverse complement strand
TTTTTTTTTTTTTTTTTTTTGTGCAAATGAAAATCATTTGCTATGCAGTGTTTTTCTTGCTCATATGTATCATTGGGCTGAAAACATGAGGTGGGCCGGCTGGGTAGCATGAGGCATATATATATATATATACCCAAAATGCCCAAACTTTTCTGCTTGTTGATTTTTTTTGTTATTATAAATTCACCCAAAAAAAACATAATTTAAAATAATACCATATGTAATACGCATCTGTCGGTCAAAGCTAAAGACCTTTTAGTCAATTGAACGAACGACCGAATGATTAGGTGAGCGTTGAAGAACATTATTTCAAAGCTTATGAACAAAAAATTCAAAGCATCTCTACTATGAATCTGAATAAATGACCAAACACATGCTTATGTCCCTCCTATTATTATGCTCTTTTTGTAAACTAAACACACAAAATTATGAAACAAAAACATCAAAATTATTACTTGAATATTGGATAATGCCTCAAGAAAAATAAAAACCCAACCAAAAAAAGCCGTTTACAAAAACAAGGCTAAGTATAATCTCTGCAAATAATTTGAACCATCCTCACTCTCTCTTTTTCTCTATATATATATCTATAAACCTTTCTATAATTATTGTTCTCATTCACTACTAATAGATATAGTAATGAATCCAAAATAACAAAACCGTGATCAAGAGTTTGGTTTCTTGAGATTTATGGTGATCTCAATCTCTCCAGTTGAAAGCTCTCAGACTTAGCATCTTCAACATCTTCCATGCTACTATCTCCACCAGTTGTTGTTGTTGTAGACGGTAACTGCAAAGGACCTTGAGGAGAATCTGATTGCGCATTGCTTCTCTTCAATGATTCTCCTCCTTCACATGTCTCTTCTTCATCTTGTGCTGAAGAATTCCACAAGTTAAACCCTAAAACAACTGCTGATTGTTTCTCCGCATTCGAATTTGGCTTCCTGATGTGTAACCTGTATTTCTACATATAACAGAGAAAATGAGTTCTTAGTAACATTCACTGTAAGACTCAAAGATCTCAACTTTTTGTTTCTTTTTAGTTACCTGTAAATGACTCTTGACTTCATCATTGGTTAAGCCTTCTTCTTGCATATGTTCTCTAATTTGTTTAGGAGTTGCCACTGTTATTAACACAACAAAACATACAAAGATATTACAACACATTCTGTATCAGGTAACCAAACTCAAGAACACAAGAAGAAGATCTTTTATACCTCCCGGTCCACCTAGCTGTTGCAATGCATCGACAAATCGGCGATGCAACTCTGGATTCCAACACCTTCTTTGCTTCCGTAAAGCTTGCTGCTTAAGAAATGCTGGTTGTTGTGGTACTGCTGGTGTTGGTGGTTGTGGCATAGAGTTAGAAGTAAAGCCACATGAGGCAACAATCCCTTTTCTTCTTATCGAACTCGAACTTAAACCGAGGCCTAAACCAGTTTCCACCTTTGGAATCAACAACATAGGAGATTTCTCCTCATTTCTCTGCAACATTTAGATCAAGCAAAGTAGCAAACTCAGTCCTTTGTTCTTAATTAATCACAAAACATATCATCCAATCTTTCCAAATGCTGTCTCAATTCCAGAGTTTTAATTACCTTAATCTCAAGCTTGCTCTTGATCTTACTAGTGTGATCATCATTAGCTTTCCATTGCTGAAACTTCTTCTCCCTCATTAGCTCCTCTCTTTTCAGCAATTCTATTCCTCTTTCTCCTTGAATAGGTTTATTAACAGAAATGAAATCTTTCAACAATGGTTGAGTCTCCATCTCTGAACATCTCTTATCCTTCAGATACAAAATCGCTGCAAACAAAAAAAACAAAACTTTCAGCAACCCAAATGATTAAAAACAGAGGAAACAGAGGAGAGATCAATCAAAAACAACGAACCATCGTTTAAAATCTGCAAAGACAGAGGAAGCTCAAGTTGACAACTTTCGAGCTTTCTCTTCTCTTCTTCAAGCTTCTTAACATGTTCATCAACTTTCTCAACCGCCACAACATTCATCGAAACTCCTCTCCCAAAGATCGATCCCAAACTAAGCTCATCACCTAAAGAACCCATTTTTATTTTTTCTCGATTCGAATTAAAAACTCAAACTTTTTCCAGAATTTGGCATGATCTCAAACCCACTCTCTTGATATCACAACAATAACAACAACAACAGAGTCAAATAGTAAGAGAATCAGAGTGTGAAGAAGAAACAACTTGAGATGAGATCTGTGTGAAGCGATTTTATATTAGAGGGAGAGAGAACAATGTTTGTGGAATCTTTTGGAAGAGAGAAAGAGAGAAGATTGATTGAAGGAAGAGGAAAGCTAGAAGATTCTGTCTTGTGGGGTTTTAATCTTTTTTAGATATCACAAAACTCTTCGTTTCGTCGCGTATCTCTCAAATTCCATTTTTACCCATTTGCTCTGTTTTTGAATTTTACAGTTTTACTCGCGAGTTGACTCATTCTCTAACTCATACCAAACTCGTGATTTTTCTCAATGTTTTCAGCTCCGATTTTTTTTTTCCTTAGATTGGTTGGTAAACATAAAAGCGTACAATATTTTTCTTAGGAGATAGAAAAAACGATATGCGCGGTTTGAAGATTAAACCGATAACAGTACAAAAAGCTGAGAATAACACTTTTAGTAACGCTTTTGACGTCGTTTTTATGATTTGTAACTGTTGAAATGGTATCATTTGTACTGTTACGGTTTAAAATTACAAATCAAAGATATGGATACTTTAAATTTTTACACTCTAATTTTTTTAATAGTAGATTAAAGAAAGCTAATTTTACGTGAAATTTTAATTACTAATAAAAAACAAGAAAAATAGATATTGTTTTTTATATAGTTAAATTCGTTTAAATCATTTTGTTATTTGAAACATCACTTTCTACTTTCTATTGCATTTAATGTTGGACCATTTAAATATCTAATTTTATGTGCAAATAGATCCTCAACAATTTAAATTCTGTTGATGAAAAATATCTTAGTTGTTAAAATAAATGATGTAACGTAATTTGTACGGTTGTTAAAAGATAACATAACTTAGAAAATTGCCCTTTTGATTGAGATATGTGCGATCGCACCATCGATAGGATACCAAAACTCATTTTAGATTACAAATGCAGTTAGATTTGAATACATATGTGACTTGTTTTTCTCATCATAACATTGGATTTGAAGCTTTGCTAGTTATTACACTCACCTCTCTTCTGTTTCCTAATAAATGGTTGGTCCAATAAAATTAACAACGACGTTGTTAGAGTTATTAAATATCTTTATTATGTTGGGTTTTGATTTGTGACTCTAGCTAGTTTTTTTTTTTTTAACGATAACAAGATAGTGGTTCTTGTCGGTTAAAAGCTTAATTTTAAAGATGTGTGGTGCGTCAAAGTCAAAGATACCAAAACCATGGGATTAGCGGCACAAAGAAATGTGATTGTTCCTCCTTTTTTCTACTTTCCGATTTCGAGCTTTTGTGAAGTTGAAGATTTTGTCCAAAGAATAACTTTTGCAAATGCTCTCTAGCTCAAGCACCAACAGATTTCCGACACGTGTCAATTAGAGAATGACTTAGGATTCCAAAGTCATCATTCTTCTATACCAAGTTATTTCTTGGTAACTAAAAAACATATGAATTGAAAACATTTTAGAATGTCAATTTTTTTGTCTTCCCTCGTTGTTTTTTCTAGTAACATCTCTACGCATTATATATCAAACGTTGAAAATAATTTATCTTCTTTTGAATATTAAAAGTTAGAATTCCAGTTGAATACTCATCAAATATTTCGACAAAACACATTAATTTGCTTGATTTGATTAGTTTAACTTTGAACTTTTCTACGAAAGTGATGCTTTTTTCGTCAATAGAATAATGCATATAATTAAGCATATCATGTGCAGAGAATAGTTTCCTCTGACAAACCAACATGAAATATATTTTGTTGAAAAAAGTGTCCCAATATATTCTTCGAATTAACGAATGCGAGACAAATATTTTGGAAAGGCCAATCGAATCTCTATATATTTATATATTTGATGCTGGTTAGATTCTCGCCTCTCTCATAGATATAATAAGAATTTTGCCAACCAGTCGTCGAATTATAAACTACATTTTTGAGTATATTATACACAAACTTTTTGATGTCATTATATATATAAACCAGTCTCAAATACTGCTGAAGTAAGGACCTTACGTTAGATCACATCGATTTCTCTCATCTCCATTCGTTTTGTCGGGTAGTCCCAGTTAAAAATTTTACTTTGTATATTTTTGGGGATTACTTCAACATCAATAACTTAGTACTTATGCCACTTATATTATGAAACTAGGGGTTCAACTAAATTAGTGTAAATCGTAACTATCCAGAGATTTGAATTTAAATCTAGATAGATGACCAAAAATATTATTCTTAACGAGTTAGTTACTGCATATTTTCTTATTTTATAGAATAAGTTGAATTCGATCGTACTTATTATCTGTACGAACTACTGGTTTTCGATGTAATGCAGTTGACAACACCATAAGAGTATAAAACCTAAAGCTGTCAATTGGGCTTGACCATGACCAAATGGTCTTGTCCAGTTGGACATTTTTTTTCTCTTCACAAAAATGACCAAGCCCAAAGTGACCAAGCCCAAAAGTGACCAAGTCCAAGAGTGACCAAAACCAATTATATATGTCCATGGACATAAAAAAAATGTTTAACATCACAATAATAATCTAAAATGACCATGACAAACATTGTAATTAGACATCATAAAAACATTTTAAGACAACATTCTTAAGACTATCCATAAAGTTCAACATGACCATCATTCTTCAATCTTCTCTTCTTTCTCCTTCTCGTTCTCCTCTTTGTTCTCTTCTAAATCTGCAGTTACAACCATTAAACAAGAGAGTAAACAAATCTCTAAAGCTTAAAACAACTATACAAACAAGAACTTGTTTCATTTACCTTAAGCTTCTTCTTTCTCTTCTTCTTTCTCTTCTTCTTTCTCTTCTTCTACTTCCTCTTCTTCTCCCTCTTTTGGAAAGCCTCGCAGCCAATTCCTTGTGCAGATTAATGCTTGGATATTTTCAGGAAGAAGACTACTCCTATATTTACTAAGGACTCCGCTGCCTATGCTAAATGACGACTCAGAAGCAACCGTTGTTATCGGAATGGAGAGAACATCACAAGCCATGCTTGATAACTCCTTAAAGCGACAAGAGTTATCTTTCCAATATGCTAGGACATTAAAATGTCTAAAAGCAGCCATATCTAATGTTGGTTCACCTAAATATATGTCCAATTCTGATTTTCCACTACTACCAACTTTTTGAGAGACAAATGCATAAAATCCCTGAGAAAAAATTCACACAAATGGAGCATATGAGATACAAAGCTGCCAGATAGAAGTCTAAAACCAAGCAATATATAACACTTCAAGTCTATCAAGCTTAAAGCAAATCAAGTGCAAAAACAGATTAAAACTACAAAAACAGTGGCTAAGTAAGAATTTACTTACACTGTAACCTGCCGGAATGTCTTCTTCCAAAGTTTCTACTTGTGAAGAGGAGGTGATGCTACTTGGACGTTTCTTGTAAGCTTTAAAAAGCTTATAGATCTTCGAACGCACATGAGCCAATCTGGACTTACTAGTTAATCGATCTAGAGTACTGAAACAATATTCCAAACATTTCAACTTAAGTCTTGGATCGAATACAGCTGCAATTGCGAGAATGTCACTATACTCTTCCCAGTATTTTTCAAACTTAAGAGTCATAATTTCCACCATTTGACAAATAGTCTCATCAACTGAAAACTCATGAGCTCTCAACCAACACTCTATCTTCCAAACTTGCATAAAATATAAGTTGGCTGTAGGATAAGAAGAACCCGAAATCAGATTTGTCATTTCAGAAAATGGCTTTAAGAATTCACATATCAACTCTCCTCTACTCCAATGACCAACTAGTCAAACCCGTTTCTGACCGTGGATCTATTTAGGCGTAGTCCATTAAAACCATGGTTTAGTTGGGCTAGAATTTAATTGTCCACAACAATATTGGTTGGGCTAAGCCCATGGTCCTTTTGACCAATTGACAGCTCTAATAAAACCTGTAGATAACAAAACAACACAAGTTTTATATACTATAATTAATTGTCTTCTCAAAGAACTTAATAGGAAGCAAAAACCATGTTTGTTTCATCCCATTTAACCACCTTAAAATCGAGATCAAACAATTTTACATATGCAAGTTCAACATACCTCCAAACATTTAGACTCAAGACGTCTATCCCTACATACAAAATCTCCTTGCCCTCTTTTTTTTTGGGTATGCCAAAATTTTGAATATACGCCAAACTACTTTCCAAATCGTTTGCATAACAAAGATGACCATAATCTTTTTCCTTACGACGTTTGTGAGGTCCACTGTAATCATCTGGATCAAGACTCTGATATAGATATCTTAAACCATATACTATCGCTAAACCATTTAGAGTATCAGTAGTCCATTTATTATTTTTAATGGACCAAACACATAAAATTGAGCTGAACCGTATCAATCCATTAAAACTTCTGATATCCAATATTATTATAAATAATACTAAAAAACTCCTTATGATACTATATGAATATCACTTATATACATGCTCTTATATGGTGTGTAGTTTTCATCCCATCCATGTAGTCTTCTAAAGGCGCTGACCATGTCAGTGATGACATAAGTCCAACAAAGGACATGGTTACGTTGGTCTCGAATATACTCCGAGACATCTTTGAGCCTTTCTCTGATTTCCTCGTCTAGTAGTAGAAAATTTTCTAGTACTCCTGTCTCCTGATATCGTCTAATATATAATAATATAGTTAACCTTAAGGCAGTCAATCATCAATACGCCATTTATCCTACTAATTTAACTCATCCAATTGGTGCTACACTATTGACGTTTGAAGGTTGGGATGGGTGTAACATATATCGCGGACATGCCTTATCCATAAATACACTTAAAATTAGTATAAATTTTCTGACTTGCCTTACCTGAGTTTGATTATTTTCTTAGTAAAGTATTTTGATATTATAATTTGGTAGTAATATAATCACTATAACATGCAAGAACTACAAAACCAGAGGTCTCTCAAATGGACACTCATTTAATTGTTACGATAGTAAATGTCACCCATCAATGAAACCTAAGTCAATTGGATGATTTGGGCCCAATTGGACCTAATTCGGCCCATTTAATATTCCCTCTTTTCTAACCTTTGTTTCTCCTCTTGCTTGCTCACCCTTTTCCCTGAATCTTAAGAATTACTAATTCCCGGCGAGTTTTCCCGGCGGCGGCTAGATAATACTGGTTTCTGCCAGCAAGATCGAAGGAGATAAACTTCGTAATCAAAAAGTCTCCTTCTGATAAAAAGATGTCAGAAAACACAAAAGTCGAAGCGAAGAGAGTGTTCATAGGAGCAGGATGCAACAGAGTCGTCAATAACGTCTCTTGGGGAGCTTCTGGTCTTGTCTCTTTCGGTGCCCAAAACGCCGTTGCTGTTTTCTGCCCTAAGGTCTGTTTGTTCCACTCTTGTCTCTCTCTTTCAAAATCATTCCAAAAGCAAAGATGTGATTTTTTTTGGGTGTGTTTTGTGTCTTTGTTTAATGTTTTTTTCAGACTGCCCAGATTCTTACAACGCTCCCAGGTCATAAAGCTTCTGTGAATTGCACTCATTGGTTACCCACTTCCAAGTTTGCCTTCAAAGGTAGGACTTAAAGCTTACTTGCTGTAATTTTGAATCCTTTGGTTTATAGGAACTTCTTTTGCTATCTATTTAGAGAGTTTTAAGTATGTTGAATCGCTTAGGCATTGCTAAAGGATGAGACTTTTGATGTTTTATAAGATAGAGAACATAGGTTGAAGAATTTGTGAGTGATAGCAAATTGAGAAGATATAGGCATTCAAATTTTCTATTTATAGTCTCTATCTACGGTTTGGTGATTTAGTTGCTGTGAAAGGTTTTATGTATTTGTATCTCCCTGAATTTTCTATGATCGTTCGCAGCCAAGAAATTGGACCGGCAATATCTGCTATCAGGTGATTCAGATGGTATCATCATCCTCTGGGAACTATCTACTCTTAATAACGATGTAAAATTCCCTTACTCTCGGTCTGATCTTAGTTTCTTTGCGGTTTCTCTATTATCTCTGATCCCTAGTATGTTTTCTGTTTGTTTTAGCAACAGTGGAGACATGTACTACAACTACCACTGTCTCACAAGAAAGGTGTAACTTGTATCACCGCTTATATGGTTTCTGAAACCGATGCAATGTTTGCTTCAGCTTCTTCTGATGGAGTTGTGAATGTCTGGGATGTTTCTTTTCCGTCTCAGCCTAGTGGTAAGCATTAACGTTGCTGCAGTATATTACCGGTTAAACGAAGTGAAGTATGTCTTCTAAGCAGTATCTACATCTTTTTCTTCCTCTGTGTTATCTGTTGCAGAGGAATGTAAAGTGGTGTGTCTGGACTCTATCTGTGTTGACACTAAAGCAATTGTAACGCTTTCATTAGCGGAATTGCCTCAAAATCCTGGTCGATTTGCCCTTGCTTTGGGCGGATTGGACAACAAAATCAAACTTTACTCTGGAGAAAGAACAGGAAAGGTGCTTCCCGATTCGCTTTTGTGCCAAATTATTCTCAACTAAATTCAATTGTGAGAGTTTTTTTGGTTTCATCCTTTTTCAGTTTACTTCTGTTTGTGAGCTTAAAGGCCACACGGACTGGATTCGGAGTTTGGACTTCTCATTACCGTTACACACAACAGAAGAAATACCCAATAGTATTATGCTTGTGAGTTCTTCCCAGGACAAAGTTATTCGGATCTGGAAACTAGTGTTAGTCGGTGATGTTGGCTCGTGGCGAAGAGAAATCACTCTAGCTTCTTACATTGAAGGCCCAGTTTTCGTCTCAGGGACATTTACATATCAGATTTCAGTTGAATCTGTTCTGATTGGACATGAAGATTGGGTCTATTCTGTGGAATGGCAACCTCCAGTCATCGATTTCATTGATGGGCGGCTAGTTAACCACCAACCGCTGAGCATTTTATCGGCTTCGATGGACAAAACGATGATGATTTGGCGGCCTGAGAAGAAAACGGGTGTGTGGGTGAACGTTGTCTGTGTTGGAGAGCTAAGTCACTGTGCTCTTGGTTTCTACGGTGGTCATTGGAGCCCAAATAGTCTGTCTATTCTGGCTCATGGATATGGCGGAGCTTTTCATCTCTGGAGAAATGTTAGTAGCAGCAAAGAGTCTGAGAATTGGCAGATGCAGAAAGTTCCTTCGGGTCACTTTGCTGCTGTGACTGATGTCACATGGGCTAGAACCGGCGAGTACTTGCTATCCGTGAGCCAAGATCAGGTCAGGGTTTATGGTTGAGGTGTTAAAACGATTCAGTATATTATAATGCAAAAAGTTTCTTTTCTGATATTTCATTCTCCAAATTTGCGTTTTGCAGACCACTCGTGTGTTCTCAGCATGGAAGAATGATGAGGGGAATGAAGCAGAGGATGAGCATTGGCATGAACTGGCTCGTCCTCAGGTTCACGGGCATGATATTAACTGTGTGGCTATGGTTCAAGGTAAAGGCAACCACCGTTTTGTTAGTGGAGCAGAGGAGAAAGTTGTGAGAGTGTTTGAGGCTCCTCTGTCGTTCTTGAAGACTCTGAACCACACTTGTGCGGGAGGAGAAGGAAGCTTCCCTGAGGATTTACAAGCAGACGTGCAGGTTCTTGGAGCGAATATGTCTGCTCTTGGATTATCACAGAAACCTATCTACTTACACTGTAAGTGATTTTGATTGATTTAACACCATTACTAGCTTTTTACCAAAAGCAATCTTGAGATTCTTAATTTTTTTTCGCAGCTTCTAGTGAACCACTGGAGAGAAATGGCGGAGGCGAAGGTTTGGATACATTTGAGACAGTTCCAGAGGCGGCTCCAGCAGAGTTGAAAGAGCCTCCAATCGAAGATCAGCTTGCGTTTCATACTTTATGGCCGGAATCTCATAAACTCTATGGTCATGGTAATGAACTATTTTCTCTCTGCTCTGACCACAAGGGAAACCTTGTTGCTTCATCGTGTAAGGTAAGTTAATGCAGTTTTCAGAATTTTTTTACACTTCTTCAATCTCCTAGATTTAGATTTTAGATCTAACTGAGCAGGATTCCATTACTAAATTATTATTTTTATATATGAACCACAAACTTCTTCAGGCTCAATCTGCATCCATGGCAGAGATATGGCTATGGGAGGTTGGGACATGGAAAGCTGTTGGTCGTTTGCAATCTCACAGCTTGACGGTGACGCACTTGGAGTTCTCTTATGATGACACTCTGCTCTTGTCTGTCTCAAGAGATCGTCACTTCTCCGTTTTCTCTATCCAAAGGACAGGTAACTCAAGCGGTTTCAACTTCACCGTTCTAAATCAGATTTTCTCAAAACATCGAAAAATGTCTACGTTTTTAGCGTCTCTAACTCGTCTGTTTTTTTGCTTCTGTTCAGACAATGGTGAGGTTAGTCACAAACTCATGGCAAAGGTTGAAGCACACAAGAGGATCATATGGGCATGTTCATGGAACCCGTTTGGCCACCAATTTGCAACTTCATCAAGGGACAAGACTGTCAAGATCTGGTCAGTTGAGAACGACGCTCGCATTAAACAGATTCTTGTCTTGCCTCCGTTTGGAAGCAGTGTAACGGCCGTGGCTTGGACTGGACTAGACCGCAACGAGAAGAGTGGGTGCGTGGCAGTGGGGATGGAAAGCGGGCTAATAGAGCTGTCGAACGTAAAGATTATAGAAACAGAGGAAGGTACGACTGCAACAGCAGCTCTTGCTCTTCGGCTCGAACCGTTCATGTGTCATGTCTCGGCTGTGAACAGGTTAGCTTGGAGACCAACCGAGAAGTGTGAGTCTAATCAGAGCTTGCGATGGTTAACTTCTTGTGGGGATGATAATTGTGTGAGAGTTTTTAACTTCAAGTTTTGAGTTTACAACACAAAACATATCGTTGTATTTTTAAGATTATGGACCAAAAGGTCCAAAACTCTCTTCCATACAGGACCATTGTAATATTTATGCAAATTTTGGTTAGCTAAATCGAAACATGTTTAACAAACCACTTTTTTCCTCGTTTAAAAGGAAAAACAAACAAATAACTTTCTCGCTTTGCATCTTTGATGCTTTTCATTGATTATTAAGCTATGGTGCAACAGTCAGTTTTGTCTCTTGACAATATAATCAGCGAGAGACAACAAAGGAACCACCTTGTCAGAATCAAACCCCTGAAGATGTTCCTGCGCTTCTCTGTTCAACCTCTTTGCATATTCTCTCGCATTGTCCACACCCATCACCTTCGGATACGTCAGCTTTCCGGTGATCAAATCTTTACCGGCAGTTTTCCCAAGCTCCTCGGAAGACTTGGTCTCATCGAGTACATCATCCATCACCTGAAACATCAGTCCAACGCACCTCGCGTAGCTCTTAAGCCTCTCAATCTCTTCATCAGACCCACCTCCCATTATAGCTCCCACAACAGCCGCAGCTTCAACCAAAACCGCGGTTTTATGAACATGCATCAACTCAAGATATCTCAATTCGTCGTCTTCGTTCTTAAAACTCATCCTTTCTCCGGCCAAATCCGCTGCTTGGCCTGCCACAAGTCCCTCTGTCCCAACAGCTCTCGCCATCTCCTGAACAGCCCGAAGAACCCTCTCTGAAGTCACCCCCAATGAGGTCGATGCCAATGTCTGCTTGACGGCCAAAGACCTGAGCGCATTAGAGGCCAAGATGGATGTTTTCTCGCCAAAAACTTTATGGTTGGTGGGTTTTCCACGGCGGAGGCTGTCGTCATCCATACAAGGAAGGTCGTCTAGGATGAGCGACGCTGCGTGAATCATCTCAACCGCACAGGCTGCTGGCATTGCGGTTGACTCTTGGCCACCTACGAGCTCGCAAGCGACCAAACAGAGCATTGGCCTTACTCGTTTTCCGCCTGGGAGAAGCGTGTACCTCATAGCTTTGTGAACCTCGAGTACTGGCTCCCAAAGAGGAACAAAATTGTTGCAAAGAGGAATTGAATTGTCTAGTGCTTTGTTGATGGACTTAGCCTTATTCTTCATGTATGAAATGAACTCAGAGTCGGAGCTTGCGATCGAACTTAGACGGCGGTTGGACGGTCGTATTAGCCGCATTGCAGACAGAATCAGACTGTAACGCGGCCGCATGATGATTATGTTACAGCGCAAGTAAACTTTATTGAGTTGTGTTTATATCTAATAGTAGCACCAAAATAATGTAAAGTTTCTTCATTAGCCTCTAATACAAAATAAAAAAAGGAAATATGCTTGTTAAACCATTTTAAGTTCCATACTTGGTCCTCAAGACAGATTTAATGAAATATATGCATGAATCTCAGAAGATTTACGGAAGATACAAATTTTGTTGATGTTTTGCGTAAACACCAATACATTGAGGCGTTTTAAGATCATGACCAAACTCTACTGTGTAAGATTGTAAAGACAGAGGAAGGTTAACTTCTTGTTGTAAAGATAACTGAGTCAGAGTGTTTTTGAATTCAATTATTCAAGTGCTGAGTGAAAAAACACATAAAAAACCACCTATCATGACCACCTTCTGTTTCTCTATTAGCATCATTGTGCTATTTCTGAAATTTTGGTAGATAAGTTGAAACGTTTTAGCAACTATTTAGGCAAATTTTGTTAGCAAAGTTGAAACATATTGTCACATCACTTTTTCTACAGTGCATTAAGTTTAAAGTCTGATTAGTCAAAAGTTCAAACTAGCTGTGGTCAGGTCCAGTTTTGTCACTATATATAGTTCTATACCAAGAGTGAACAAAATGCTTACTTAAACATCAGTTAAATCTGGGGCTCGACTCTCGAGTATATGAAATACTTACCAAAATTGGCCCCTTCGAATGACAGAATCATTGTTCAGTCTTGATGAAGTGGTTAGTTAGAAAGCTTTGAGACCGATTCCTGAGTCGCCTCAGGAAAAAGAACAACTTCAAAGAGTTCTTCAGTTTCAGCTTCTCACTCGAATCATTCTTCAGTTTTGATTCTTGATGAAGTAGCCTTTTCTTCATTTGATTCATCATTATCTATATAGTTTAAGAAGGTGGATGATTTTATATTCACCTTGACTAAGTAACATGAATAGATTAAAAAAATGTATGTCTGTACCTTCGTCTGTCTCCATTTTCATTTTCTGCTTTCCCTTCTCTGGATCATTAGTTGTTCCTGCTGGAAAAAAAAAGACAGTACAAAAATTAATGTACTCATAAAAAAAGATAGAGATGAATACTTCAGGAAAAATGATAACACCTTTCAATCATCAAATACCTTCATCCTCCTGTACTAGAGGCCAAATGTGTTTGGCTAGTTGTTTGTTCATTTGAAACATATTGATAGACTCCACAGGGAACAGAGACCGCAATGATTCGTCGCATATTATTGTGCGTTTATCAGATGGATCTTGCAAATTGTTCTCCTTTATGTATTTCCAAAGCATTTTCACAACCTAAAAACCATTCATTAAGCATTTAAGCATATAATATAACACATCTAGAAGTTTTGTAATATATTCACTAAATGTCAGTTATGTGTACCTCTGTTCTAGCTAACTGAGGCGTTCCAGTAAAAGCCTGAAGTTCTGGTGAAAGACTGCAAACTTTGGTAAAACCACCTCCTTTTTTCTTCGGTTTCTCCTCGGACTTGGCTGGTCTAATTCGTTAGACAGGGCTTAGTTTCTCTTGACCTTTAGTATATAACCATACAAAACACACGAAATTAAGAGAAAGAAACAACTAACTTTCTTTTCTTGCGTTTGCGTTTTCGGACACTACGATCTTCTTCTTCTCTACTCTCTTCTTCGTTATTCTCTAACGCTTCTTCGATTTTTACATCTTTCTCGTCTCTTTCCCCTGATGTCTCATCAACATCTTCCTCTTTCACATTCTTAAAACACCCTATAAAGATAAACCATTCACAAGAACTATAAACACCTTAAACTCATCGAGATGCCACCACCTAAATCTAGTAAAATTAACAAGGAACATACCATCTCCATCATTTAGCGCCCAAATATGCTTTGCCAATGCCTTGTTCATTTGAAACATATTAATTGTCTTTACACGAAATAACGAATGAAGCGACTCGTCGCATAATATATTCCGCCTATTCGTTGGATCTTGCAAATCGTGCTCTCGGATATACGCCCACATTTTCTTCACAACCTGTTATATATGCAAATGTCATCATAAGCATTTCTCCACACAAAACTATCAAAGGGAAAACAAAATTACAAAGAAATGAAAAACACTACCTCTGTTCGAGCCAATTGAGAAGTTCCTAAAAACTTCTCTAGTTGTGGTGAAAGCTGACATATTTTGTTAAACCCACCTCCACGTTTCTTAGCCTTTACCGGTCTGTTACATACAAAAACACAACATAATCACAAATTTGACTTCTTTCATCTAAAGCCAATCACAAGAAACAGTACACAAACAATCCCAAAGAAACTAAAAGTCCCCAACCTTTGATTGATTCGATCACCATTAAAATATATAGCTATATCCATACACAAAAAGTATCAAACAAATAACTTTAGTTGGCTAACCATTGCCAGATAAAGAAACCATTTTTCCAAAATCACCAAGAATACAGTCAGTTCCAAAATTTGAATTATAACAAAACAGTCAGTTCCAAAAGGAAGAGATAAGCTTACAGTTCGGTCTTATCATCATCGTTTTCACTTCCCTCTTCATCGTTTTGATCGCCATTACAGTCTTCTTCTTCTTGCTCGGGTTTGCTTTCTAACAAAGCATCGCTTTCAAGAAAAGCATCGATTTGTTCCCTGACGAAAGCTTTCTTATCGGTTAATTCGACGCCGAAATACACCTCCAGCTGACGGCGAACGCTCGCCGGAGTCGTAGTTTCTAGGTCGGAGCTACGGAGAATTTCCCGGAGCTGGGTCACGAGGTCCGAGTCCGAAACCATTTCTCTGTTCCTTCTAAGAAGAAAAAATAATTTATTTTGTTTTTGGTTTTCTTACAAAACTGAAACTTACAAAAGCGGTTTCGGAATAAGAAAACGATGAATAAGGGCATTTATGGATTTTTCACATGGCTACCTTTTTTTTATGTTTTTTTTTTTATGTACTATTGGATTAAACAACTGTGTCAGAGTAGAACAAAACAAACAAATGGAACAACAAACCGAAAAAAGTGTGGTTAATATGGCACATAAAAAACATGCGGAATTTGATTAGAATATATTCTAGAGCTTAAAATATTCAATTGATAGAATTGTATTAATTGATTAAATTAATCCGTATGATTTATCGTTTATTTGATGCATTTTGGAAAAAAATCGCACCAGAACCGTCCTATTTTGGTTGTGGTCAAAATGCAATTCATGAGAAAAGAAATAACGTTTTTAAAAAAATATATATATAACCAAAAAAATTAAAATTTTGAACACCACACGCAAATCATATTTTTGGTAAATGGTGATAATTGGTTTTTGGTGAATGGTGGTAAGATTTTAAAAGAAGTAATACTGATAGATGAGTGTTTATAATTTGGCAATGGCATCATTGTTTTTGTTCTCTTGTCGAAATCGCCGTAACAATACGGACATGCACCTGCAATGGCGTGTTTCGTTGTACTTATAGAGTAGCCTAGTACTTACAAAACAATAAATAATAGAGAATGTAAAAGATGCATTTAAAGAGGCCCTAAAAGTTAGTACTTTCCTCTTCAAGAAGAAATTAAATTCACACCTAACATTTGACCGTACAATGAAAATAGATCTCATTTTATTACTTATCTGCATAAGAACAAAAGATCACACATGTGACAGTAGCAGTTCTATACAAGTTTACAACTTTCTGTCTCTTAATAGTCCAAATATGCTATTGTGGATTGACCCAAAAATCATACCAACCAAGTGTTTTCTAACCGCGCTGTTTTACAAGTTTTCATTATGGAGAGCGTTCTAAAGTTGCATACAATTGAAATTTGTTTTTTGCTTAAAATGTTTAAAATTATGGATTCAGTTACACACACTACATAAACCGTAACCAATCACTCGATGCCTAACGTCTACACAGTCAAAAATTGTACAATCATGGGTTGGTTTCTTACTTAGTTTACCAAATAAAATTTTGTCTGACCAAAAACAAAAACTCAAGATACAAATACATATCCAAAGAATAGCGGTTTTCACAAGAACTGAGACAATTTTCCAAAGAAGAGAACACAAAACAAAACAATTCTATGGCCTAAAAGATGTTGTTAACTCATTAACCTCAACTTCTCTGAGATTGAAGAGAGAAAAGAAGAAGAAGAAAGCTCCTATCTATGCTCGAACACTACTCCACGAGGTTCCAGATAATCCCCGAAACTAATCAAAGTGACCACTTGGCACTTTAAAACACCAGCCTACAAAAGAAACAACTGCTGAGATGCATAAATCGAGCAACTAAAGTCATATCTAAACAACATTGTCTAATTGTTTATGTACTCATCATGGGATTTTGACATAACTATCTAACCATATTTAGTGTACCTTTTGATGAAGATGCTCATTCTGTTTCCAAACTGTGATTCTGCAGAGGATTTCCTGATGTGTTTCTAGTCTTCTTATACCAAAAGAACATGGACCAAAGTGCTCTAAGTAATACTCCATTTGCAAAATGTGGAACTAATAAACGCCCCCAATACGGGTAATATGGTCCAGGAAGCTTAATCAGAGTGAAGAACATCATCATAGCTATCAAATGCCACGGTACTTCCGCTTCCTGCAAGAACAAAGTCTTCTTAAGAACTAATTTTAAAACTATCATAACAATCTATAAGATAAGGGAGTTCCCTTTTCTACTACCTTAAGACGAGGCGAGATCTTCAAAGCGGTTTCTTGTAGAACGCCAGCGACAACCATACCGATGACTAATGGAAATGGGACTAAAGCAAGTTTCCTCTCATGAGCACAATAAGACATCTCACTAATGGAAGAAACCGCCAATATAGGAACGAACAAGAACTTAACGACTGATATAGCGAGATCAAGAACGAGCTGTATGAAGTTTCCGAATGCTCTATTCCAAGGAAATTCCTTAACCGGCTGTGGAGAATTATCCCAAACATGTTTGGTTCTCCTCAACAGATTATCGAAATTAAGCTTCTTTGGTTGTTCCCCTGAATGTCCAGATTCCATATGAATTGCACGACAGAGCAACGATCTCTTTGATACTTTAGCTTCATTTGCACTCTGAAAGGAACAATCTTTATTGTTCTTAGAGTAGCTCAACGTGAACTGCAAAAACAAAACTTAGAGAAATCAACAACTCATACCACACACAAGTTCATCATATTAAACAAAAAAACAGTAATTTGCTATAAGCCTAAGGAAAGATTCGTAATTTACATGGTTAATGGATCCAATAAGAGTTGTGAACCTCTAAATTCACTATTCTATCTGATTGAAATTGATCCAATATACCTAAAGGTGGAAATTTTTGACATTAATCCAAAGACCCATTGAAGAAATAATGAAAAGTTACAACCTTTTTGCTGGGTGGTAGAGTTATTTTGAAGATTTTGTAGAAGAGAAGAGAGAGAGATATGGTTACCTGGGTCGTCGAGTGAAGTCGCAGAGCCAGTGAAGATTGAGGCGAAGAAGAAAGAAAGAGATGAGACATCGCCATTTATTTATTAAACTCTCTGTTCGATTTGAGTGTTCAGAGAAAGTCCATTGAAGAAAAGATTCTCTGAATAGAGCGGATAAGAGAGAGGGGTAGAGTTTGGTAACAGACACAAAGAGTGAAAGAGGGTTCGAGCCTAATGAGAGAGAGAGAAATCGTCGACAGGGAAAAAAGAGAGCTTATTACTATTTTACAAAATAAAGGGGTCTATTTGTAAACAATAAATAATCTAAGGGTCGAAGCACATATTTCATTGGACTCCTTACTCAGCCCAATACCGGCCCTGAAGTGAGCTTGTTAAGATAAAATAATATAAAATTGATTTATTTTTTATTTCTGTCAATATACAACTGAAAATGAAATACTTAATTTTGTATCACCAAAATCAAATTGATTCTTAGAGTACAAAAGGAAAAGAGGAGAATTGCTCAAATTGACCACTTTCTAAGTTATATACATGAACTTACTGGCTTAGACCTAAGTACATTTTAGTTATGGGATTGTTTGTATCACAACGTCGGACTCGTAGTGTTTACTTAATTACTTCAATAGCTATTACATACATACTAATTTGCTTTAATAGCTACGGCAGAGGGACTCGTAGTTATGCGTTTTTTACCTGTTTAACATTATATAATTTTTATTGATAAAATACTTGTTGAATTGCATTTAAAAATCGTCAATTCACCAATTTTACTATTATACAAGTTAGCAATCAAATCCATAATTTCAAACAAAATGGAGGGAGAGAAAGAAAAGAAAAATATAAAATCATCTAATAGATTATGAATAATTTTTGGGTTCACCTTTAGGTGAACCTAATTCATTTACTCCCTCTTTAATAACCAATTTGAATTTGTCATGTTATCTGATTAAAAAAAAAATTCAATCATTAAAATCCACTTTTTTGTAAATCCAACCCGATATAGAACTCGTTTAATTCCAATATCTAAACTTTAATTTTTCTTTGTAAACTCAAACCGTCATTTAAACTCATTTAATCGTAAAAAAACTAAACCCTCGTTTAATTGTAAAATTTAAATCTATTTATAAACCCAAACTAATATTTAACCTTATTTAATCATAAAATCTAAATCATAATCGTACTTTCTAAACCCAAACATTTAACCTCGTTTAATTGTAAAATTTAAATATAAATTCAAACTAATATTTATATTGTTTAATCATAAAATCTAAACTCTCACCTTTTCTAATAAACCCAAACAGATAAATAATTTCGTTTTAGTGGCAAATTAAATTTATAATTAAATTAAGTTCTTTTTCTTATTATTAGGTGTCAGATTCTAATTGGATAAAATAAAGGAGGTGAATATAATCCAAATATTTTTCATAGATTATATAATAAGGCATGTTACTTACCATGAAATTGTGTCATTAATTCAAAACAGTTTGTCTCAAAATCATATTACATGTTTGTCCCAACACGATTCAACTAAAAAAAAATTGATCTGCTAATATTTATAATTAAACATAAGTTGTCCTATGGCGGTACAAATTTGTAAAGAATAAAGTGAAAACCACTTGGGATTCTTGAGCTCCTCATTTTTGTAATGGTCCAAGTGTGTCAACCATTTTTCATTTATTTTTAAATTTTATTATTAAATTTTTTGACAATTGATCAAAAGTATATGAAAAATCTATTGTGTACACTGCCATGATCAAATGATATGTTGATGTAAAACTTAGGGATCTAATTCCCATAGACCAAAAGTTAAACTAGGAATTTGAATGATAACTTCATACAATTTTAATACAATTTTAATATAGGGCATACCGCTTTGATAGTTACCAATCAAAAAAGTAACATCAAATTCTGTACAGCTTTACGCTATTTCGTAAAAAATTATCTCTCTAGTTAACAACTAACAAATTTATACAGCTTTGTTCCACCAATCTGATCAATCTCGTATTTAATTCTTTTTTAAATAAAAATCCCACATTTATTTCTTCTTCTCTCTCTTTTATCTTTTTATCTGGGCAAAACTTTTATCGTTACCTCTTCTACTTCTACGTGTTAGGGGAAATGCATGATATTTTTTGTTCATGTGGAACTAGACACCACAGTTACTATGATTTTGGTTGAGATCCATTGAAAATCTGCCAAAATCTCGCAATATTAGATGGCTTCGACAATGACATCCGGCCATATAGTTACCAAACTCTAGTTAAGATTCAGCAAGAATCCGAAAAGTTTAGGTGAAAATCGTCACCCATTTTTTCATTTTAGATCGGTTACAACCGTTAGCTCAAACTTAACTACTTAACGACGTACGTAAATATATATATTTACAATTTATGTGTATTATTTTTTTGTTTAACCTGTTATAAATAGATATAATGTTTTATCTAGAAATTTAACATGTTAAAAATTAATATAGCTTTCTATTATTTCAAATATATATTTTATAAATATGTGCATTAAAATAGCGAGTTATGCCAAATATACATTTATATCTAGTTCAATAAGAAGTTATATATTTTATAAATATGTGCATTAAAATAGCGAGTTATGCTAAATATATATTTATATCTAGTTTAATAAGAAGTTATATATTTTCGTAATAAAAATACGAAATCAAGAAAAGTTTGTTAAGAAAGCAAAAGGAACAAACTTATTCTCATTACTTCTTTTTAGTCAAAATGATTACATCATCCTCTCTTGTATAGTAGGAGCTAGAGGTTTGGTTTACAGACATGAAAACCAATGATGAACACACAGTATACTTAAACCGATCCTTAAGTCAATTCTATACTCTAATAAAATAAGTGGATAAGGTTCACAAATAATGTAAAGGAAGATATGCTGTCAAAGGTGTCGGCATACAATAATACGATATTGTTACGCAATCGTATCTATTATCCTGAAGTCAATTATGTAGTCAATATTCATTTTATACGTAAAACATCTATTTAAGTGGTTCTTTAAACGTGTAACCAAAAATCAATGAATATTTTAAAACCATAATACGACAAACCACCAAACAAAATTTCCGACAAAGATATATTTTCTCTTCAGTGTCGAATCATATTGCGGAATCTTATAATGTGATTCGATCTATAGTACAGTGACTATTGAAACAAAATAAATTACATTACAACTGGATCTAGACTAATAATATGGTACGCTAATTTTGGTGCTATATATGTTCTCTATACTTTAATTCAGGAGCCTCTTTTACAGCACAAGTTATCAATGCGTTACAATTAATTAATGGATTAGTGAACCCATATATCGTTGCCTAGTTTCGGTGATTTAATGTTAAAAAATGAGGACTAATCGATTATTCATTACAAATAGATTTGCGTCACTGTCAACCTTCCACTGCGATGGAGAACATATCACATTTACTAAGTAATGTCACACATGGAACATATCACATATCTGCACAGATCAAAACTAGTTTTATAATGAAAATAAATCAAAGATCAAATCTTTGTCGCACTGTTGTCCTCGTGTCCCACTGGTGTAATCTCGTCCTGATCCATTTAACCAAAGCCGCAGGATCGCAGTGATGCATATCCACCTGTGCAAATCTGATCTCCTATATTGTCGTAATATGATCATTACACAAATATTCACGTGAGTTACACATGAAAAACTGTATAACCACACTTGTCTCCTATGACAATGGTGACAGCTAGATAATAGTGTATAACAAACAAGCAACCGGAATACCGGATCAAACCAAAATTAATATGGCTAGTGTATATACGGCTGAAACGAACAAAGCAAACAATAGAAAACAAACGAAATGAAAAAAAAATTAACGTGGGATTGTACTAGTAGTTGAATCCATGTAAGCTGAAAATATAGGTATTTTGGAAGACACGAATTTCGATTCTCATAGAAAATATTAAATGTTAAGTAATGATTAAAAATATGAAGAACCACAGCTTTCTTAAACACTTTTTTTTCTTTTTCTTAAACACTTCTGATGGTCAAAATAAAGTTTTTTGAATAGAACCTTTGGTTGGAAAAACAATTCGTATAAAATATCGACATCCGGAATACAAGCTTTCTTTTCAATTATGTGCTGCATGCGGTATTAACAAAAAAAATTTTGGATCTATATGTTTATCATATACTTCGTTTTTATATTACTAAATAGAAAACATACGATTACGCGCGATATTCCGATCGTTATAAATTGTTTCATAATCACATTTCAATCTATTAGGGAAGGGCTATATTATATTATTACTACTATAATATGAGGGATACATTAACAGTCGCTAATAAAAACATGTTGGTATGGAATCCAAACATGCCTAGTGATTTTAAAAAAAAAAAGGGTTTTAACATATCTATGGCTAGTGGAAGTGAAGAGAGAGATCGTATATGCATCCCTTTTCTGTTGTGTCGGCCGTTTAGATCTTTTTATATTATGGTTCTTTTTTGTATTTATTTTAAGAACATTTGCTTCTCTATGTACACCATACGGTATTCAAATTCAATAAGGTTATACACATATATTTCTTTCTTTTGGGTGAAATTGTCTATACACATATCTACAATTTGTGTATATAAAGAAACGCCCCCTACGTATTATTGGCCCTTCGCATAAACCAAGAGCCAACGAAGCAAGCATCTTCCAAAGAAAAAACGTTGCCAATAATTGCTTCCAAGTTTCAAGCCACGTAGTATTTTGATCGGTCCACTCAAATAAAATAATAATATGGATATTTGCATATATATAAGTCTAGGTATTGCATGTAAGACTTCACAACGTAGAGCAAGATATCTGGATACGCGGAAAATAGAGAGAAGAAATCAAAAAGCATATTTTTATTTTATCTTTGAAAAGAAGATTATTGTTTTTAGTCTACAATGGTGACTCTAAAAATGGAGATTTGCATCGAGTTGTTGAAATTGACCGTAGATTTCGTCGCCGCCGTTGCAGAATCAATCGAAGTAGCTTTCCGCCATCGTCCTCCACCGGTGATTCAATATTCTTCAGTGATGTATGGTCGCCGGAGTAATTACACCGCCGTTCCCATTCCTCTCGTGGGGTTTCTGTAGTTAATATATTCTTCTTTTGTGGTTCTTTTGTTTTTTGTTCATTCTTGTTCTATTATAATTACCTTCTTGCCTCGGACAAAAAGGTATATTTCTTATGAAAGAACAAGATGTGTTTTGTGTATAAACCAAAAAAATCACGAAAAGTTTACGTAACCCGTGAATATATAAAAGTTTAGACGTTCCCGATTGTATATATTTTTTTCGATATATATATTTTGTTTATTCATAAGACCCTTAAATTATATGTTTCTATTATATCAATGTGTTCACACTTTCATGGTAGATCTGATCTTGAAGAGGGCAGAGGTTGATATATTTGGGTCATAGTCGAATAATGATCGTGGCGATATTTTTTTAATTCCACTAGACAAATACAAAACCTATTATCTTATCCATGTTTGAGATTTAAGATTAGAATTGTTTTTTGGGTGGTGTCCACACCAAGTAACGTGTCGGATACTATTTTTGGAAAATTTGTTTTGTTCTTGACGAATCGTGGCCCATCTTTGATCCATCTTCGATGCAACACCGAAACAGCAACTGATATGTAGCTATGAGGAACACAGATTTGTGGTACTTTTGTATATACTAGATGAGTACTCGCACTACGTGCGGGTTTACATATTACTATTTACAAATTATTTTATATAATATTTGTTCATATAAAATAAAGTTGAATGCATCGGTATTGAAACATAAATATGATTTAGAATTGTTTTTGAAAAGTCCAACTATATTAGTTCATCTGAAAAACGAATGTACTTGAGTTGTTTTTTTATTGTTGTTTTAGATTCTCAGTTTTTTTTTTTGAATTTATATATCCTTGTTTTTTTGTTATATGTATAGATTATGAGACGATGGAATTTTAGAAAATTTATTTCTTACACAAAAAGATAACATGTCTTTATTAACCATGTCTCTGCATATTCAATCTAAACATATTCAACTTGATATTCTTGGAAAGTTTAGTTAAGTTCTTGTTATAATCTTATATTTTACGTATTAGTTATAAGGATAGCTCTTCAAACATTTTTCAAATTACTTGTTTTCTTAGAATAAATCTCGAAAAGCTTATATATATTTAATCTGCATATTCATTTAGTTTTTTTCATAATAATCGTCTAATTTTTAGGCAAGAAATATGTGTAACATGTTTGGATTTTATCATCATTTTAGCCTCAAAATTAAAGAGGATATATTGAATTAAAAAATGTAAAAAGAGTGATGGTTCAAGTTCTCATTAATTATATCCTCTTATTTTAGTTGTTATGTTGAATTAATTACTAATTATGTATTACTTATTTTATGAAGTATAGGTGGCAAACTCTCATGTGCTGATGTGTCAAGTTGTGGAAGAGAGTTAACCTTCTTTCATATATATGATTACTGTTCAACAATATGCTGTTAAATAACATGAATGTTTTTGAGTTTATGATACCATGATACATTGACACAATATTATTTAAAAATATCTGAGCTTTGTACCTCCAAAATTCGGGGACGATATGTTTAAGCTTGTGGCAGTACTAGGAAGTGATGTTTAGCATTATTTAGAGCTATCATATAGACTGTAGAAAATCAGTCATCACATTTCAAGTATGGTAAAACCAAAAAGTTGTTGACAACGTCAACGACCTGAATTAGTTATTATTTCAATTCCAAATTAGCAACATTGATATACTATTTTTATAATCTTGAACAAAACTAATTTTACATCTTCTAATTATAGTCTCAAAAAAAACACATGTAAAATCTGTAATTATTTTTACTTTCTCTTATAATTAACCTTTCCTTCATTCTTAGCCTTTTTTCCCTCAAGACTCTTCTATTAAGCAGCCTTGGGTCTTTCCCAAGGTTTTTCATAAAATGATTAAAACAAAAATGGAGAGGCCCTTTGGCTGCTTCTTCATCCTCCTTCTTATCTCCTATACCGTCGTTGCCACCTTTGACGATGAACCTTCTTTCCCCGAAAACGCCGATCTCACAAAAGATCTAGAACAAAAATGTTTTAGCATCAATAAAGTTGATCCTAACCTCAAATTTGAAAATGATCGTCTCAAAAGAGCTTACATTGCTCTTCAAGCATGGAAAAAAGCCATTTACTCTGATCCATTTAAAACTACGGCCAATTGGGTTGGTTCTGATGTGTGTTCATACAATGGAGTTTATTGTGCACCTGCTCTAGATGATGATAGTCTCACGGTCGTAGCTGGAGTTGACCTTAACCATGCAGATATAGCCGGACATTTACCACCAGAGCTTGGCCTTATGACGGACCTAGCTTTATTTCACATCAATTCGAATCGGTTTTGTGGGATCATCCCCAAAAGTTTATCGAAACTCGCTTTGATGTACGAATTCGATGTTAGCAACAATCGATTCGTTGGTCAGTTCCCTGAAGTTTCACTCTCATGGCCTTCTTTGAAGTTTCTTGATCTAAGATACAACGAATTTGAAGGAAGCTTGCCATCAGAAATCTTTGATAAAGATCTTGATGCAATTTTCTTGAACAACAATCGGTTTGAATCGGTTATCCCCGGTACAATTGGGAAATCGAAAGCATCGGTTGTGACATTCGCAAACAATAAATTCAGTGGTTGTATCCCAAAATCGATTGGTAATATGAAGAACCTCAATGAGATTGTCTTCACTGGAAACAATTTAACCGGTTGTTTCCCAAACGAGATTGGTTTGCTTAACAATGTGACGGTGTTTGATGCAAGCAAGAACGGTTTTGTCGGTAGTTTACCGTCAACCTTGTCCGGTTTAGCTAGCGTTGAGCAGTTAGATTTATCGCATAATAAGCTCACCGGATTTGTTGTTGACAAATTTTGCAAGTTGCCTAATTTGGACAGCTTCAAGTTTTCTTACAATTTTTTCAATGGAGAAGCTGAGAGCTGTGTTCCAGGGAGAAACAATGGGAAACAATTTGATGATACCAACAATTGCTTGCAAAATAGACCGAGCCAAAAGCCGGCTAAACAATGTTTGCCGGTGGTTAGTCGTCCTGTGGATTGTAGCAAGGACAAATGCTCTGGCGGTAGCAATGGTGGCTCTAGCCCATCACCAAATCCACCAAGGACGTCCGAGCCAAAGCCATCAAAACCAGAGCCGGTTATGCCTAAACCTAGTGATTCATCAAAACCCGAGACACCAAAAACACCTGAACAACCTTCACCTAAACCTCAGCCACCAAAGCATGAATCTCCTAAACCGGAAGAACCGGAAAACAAGCATGAGCTACCAAAACAAAAGGAGTCTCCTAAACCACAACCGTCTAAACCTGAAGATTCTCCTAAACCAGAACAACCAAAACCAGAGGAGTCACCTAAGCCTGAACAACCACAGATACCTGAGCCTACTAAACCGGTTTCACCACCAAATGAAGCACAAGGACCAACACCGGATGATCCATATGATGCATCTCCGGTTAAAAATCGTCGTTCTCCGCCACCACCCAAGGTAGAGGATACACGTGTACCACCACCACAACCACCAATGCCTTCCCCATCACCACCATCACCGATTTACTCACCACCACCACCGGTTCACTCACCGCCGCCTCCGGTTTATTCATCACCACCACCACCACATGTCTACTCTCCACCTCCACCAGTTGCTTCTCCTCCACCGCCATCACCACCACCACCAGTTCACTCTCCTCCACCACCACCGGTTTTCTCTCCACCACCACCAGTTTTCTCTCCACCACCACCATCACCAGTATACTCACCACCGCCTCCAAGCCACTCACCACCACCACCAGTATATTCTCCGCCTCCACCAACTTTCTCACCACCACCAACACATAATACAAACCAACCACCAATGGGAGCTCCAACACCGACTCAAGCACCAACACCATCCTCTGAAACAACCCAAGTGCCAACTCCATCATCAGAATCAGATCAATCACAAATTTTGTCACCAGTTCAAGCTCCAACACCGGTTCAATCCTCAACCCCATCCTCTGAACCAACCCAAGTGCCAACTCCATCATCATCAGAATCATATCAAGCACCAAATTTGTCACCAGTTCAAGCTCCAACACCGGTTCAAGCCCCAACCACATCCTCTGAAACATCTCAAGTACCAACTCCATCATCAGAATCAAACCAGTCACCAAGTCAAGCTCCAACACCAATTCTTGAACCGGTTCATGCCCCAACACCAAACTCTAAACCGGTCCAATCACCAACACCATCAAGCGAACCGGTCTCATCACCAGAACAATCAGAAGAAGTTGAAGCACCAGAACCAACACCCGTCAATCCATCATCAGTACCATCATCTTCTCCTTCCACTGACACATCTATTCCACCACCGGAAAACAACGACGATGATGATGATGGGGATTTCGTCCTACCACCACACATTGGATTCCAATATGCATCGCCACCACCACCAATGTTCCAAGGATATTAAAACCAATGTAGTAGTGACAGTGTTACCCATTTTTAACATTTCTGTCCATTTTTTCCATGTGAATTATTTGTATCAAACGAAAAAGATATTACAAAGATGAAAAATTAAAATGCCAATAATTATATAGTAGATTATCTTTCAGCAGATTTTTTTTTGTTGAAATTGAAGTATTGAACTATAACACGATGCGATTTGTTTTTTCGGGGTAAAGAAGTTATCATTTGTTTTGGCCATTTTATGACTTCTATTCTATTATTTGAGAAGCAAAACATAAATATCTATATTTGTAAAATTTAATATCTTACTAGCTACATATAGTTTAATATTATACACATTTAATCTTTCATAACTATGTCATGAATTATTTGACATTTTTCATAAGTCATGATAAATAAAATTATGTATGAAATAATTGAATTAGGGTTTCATGTTCCACCAGATGATTGAACTTGTTCTTTATTCGGATAGAATTATGAAATTTTTATCTTCTATTAAAAAATATATTAACAAAATTAGATTTAACATATATTGATATCTCATTAATGTACTTAACATGTGTTAACAATTTTAAATTTTTTTACTTTATATAATAAAATTAGAATTTTATTAAAATTATATAATATCTAAAATTTGTACTAAATAATAATTCTTGCTGAATTATAATCTAGTTTTTTTTTTTGATAGCATAAAGATTATAAT
>Ga0041059_1000595_pt1 | contig 27937 bp, 23 predicted proteins | sample AraColnosormetaG_FD_56232 | JGI IMG/M metagenome (GOLD analysis project Ga0041059, IMG submission 56232) | Arabidopsis roots microbial communities from North Carolina, USA - Col MF nosort | ecosystem: Host-associated > Plants > Roots > Unclassified | place: USA: North Carolina | collected... | reverse complement strand
GTGTTAAGTTTGTAATTTTTGATTGGCTTTGCAAATCAACTGAGAGCATTCATGCTTCACAATATAGTAGTTTTAGAATACTGCTGCTTTCCTGGTCACATCATTTTCCGAGATAATCATGACTATATAAGAAAATATAGGTTTTTATTATGAAGTTTTGGATTATATAAAAAAAAAAAAATAAGTAATATGGCGAAATCTTTCTGCAGCTTCTGCCTTGGCTATGTCATGCAGCATGCTAATTCATCCGAGGGATATGTGCTTTCAAAAGTATCTTCTGTGGCTGCACAGCTGGTAAGCTGCGGTGGGCTTCTTCTGCTTATGGTATTTAAATTTTTAAAACATGCACATTAGATGTTGGACGTTAGCTGTCACTTCTGATGCTATGCATATGAGAGGATTCATGAAAAGGATGTTGTCGTTCACAGACAATTATGATCGGTAGCTTCTGGAAAAATAGAGTAGCTCAAAGAAATCTAGACAAATTAGTTAGCTACTTCTGTTTTCTTGCTTGCTTTGTTCATCCAAGGGAACCTCTAATCCGAATAAATTATTCTTACAGGCTTGAGTTTACTCCTGCCCAGAAGGAAGTCTTTTTCTATCAGGTATCTTCATTATTTTGTAATTTTTCGTACTTTCATTTTTAGTTTGAGTAGCATTAGGTGCATATATGTTGTTATCTGATACTGGCCATATGTTATAGAATTTTGTGATTTGTATAGTCTGAACGTTGGAAAATACACATATATAACATCGAATTCAAGTTACTCATTTCTAAAATCCAATCATTTTCTCCACACTGCCATAGAAAACTACCACAAGGCATAAAAAAACAAAACTTAAAAATCAGTGGAAAAAACAAAACTTGTGGGGAATAATTTCTGCTAGCAAAAAAAAAAGAAGCAAAACTACTCACTCACTATCAGACCCAAGAACCTGCTTTTTGATTTCACTAACTTTTGTCTTGAGTTCTTCTCTGTTCCTCTGCAAATAAATAAATAGTTTTGAGAAAAAAAACGTGAATTTAAGTTTAAAACTCAGTCGATTAAGCCTATGTTTAGCTTACCTTAAATAGCAGATAACGGGTAGTGAACCAGAGTGTGTATCCGAGACCAACTACTTCCATTAGCTTAGGAAACTGTAACATCAAATATGAAAGGTTACTACAATTATATCAAACAGAGTTTGTTTCGGGGGCTTGAGAGTACTTACCAGAGGGATTGCTTCGAGTGAACTGACGATTGCAGACGTTAAGTAGAGAGCAACTATCGCACCACTCCCATAGAGCAGGATTGAATATGTCTTGTCTGAGTCCAGCTACATTGACAAAATCGCAACATCAAGCTTAAAGAACTGAAATGAAATGGTTTCATTATCTAGTCTATTGAATCGTGATACAACAATACAACTCTAAGCATAACAACCAGTGTATTAACATTCCCATCATCTCAAGATATTAATGTTAATTAGATAGATACCTTAATATCGTTCAAAAACTCTAGGGCTTGAGTTTCCTCATCTTCAGCTTGAGGAGCTTCACTATTCGAGTTTTTCTCTTCGGCTGCAACAACTACTCCATCACGATCCTCCACACCAAACTCATTGACTCCTGTTGATGTTTCTTCAGTAACTGTTTCTCCTGGAAACTTTCTACTACAACGCAACGTGCCTAAAAACCATGGAAACACCATGAAATTGTACTTAAGCAAGCAATCAAACTATTGACGAAACGCAAGGAATCAAGAATCATCATCTATACTAATTAGAAAACTAAAATCCGAAAACAATCCAATTCGAAATAGCAAAAAAAAAAGTGAAATTACTCATCAATTTAGGGTTTTGAAAAATCCAATTACGCAAAAGTGAGTGAATCACATAGCACGAAGCAAAAACAGGGTTTCTCAAATTCTCGTACGGGATTGAAGAACGAGAGACGCAACGTTTCGCTGGAGAGGAAGTGAGATTCTATCAACAGATTTTCCCGCTAGATATCCATGGCCGTTGAAGCTCGCAGGGAGATGAGTGATGATTGTGGTAGACCTGGTGCAGAGCTCCATTTTCGTACGGATGCATCAAAGTCATTTCATCTCCTGAAAAAAACTGTCATTTTATAAACAAGGCTTCTAGGGTTTTGGATAATGGGCCGTTGTTAATACTTGGTTCGGCCCAAACATATAAAACTTCAAAAACCGGTCTGTTATAAAGTACCACTTTGGATTACCTTAGCGCCAATTTCTTTCTTTCTTCTTTGGATTTGGAATAGTCAAAGTATTATACTTTACTTAAAAACGATAGCTCTCTCTAATCGCATGAGGACAGCCAACTCCAAAATCTCATTTTCATGGTTCATACGGTTTTATACTAATCCTTATATGTCACACAAAATTAAAATCATATGTTTTCTATAATATATCCGCCAATTTCATTCTGATGCTTTTGGCAAAATTTGTCATGGGAGCTAATGTACATGTGTTGAACTGTTTACAGTCACTTGAGTTGGAAATTACAGGGCCAAGTTAACCCGATCGAGAAGCATTGCTTGCTCAGTCAATTCACATTGCTATCTAACTCCTGCAACTTTTGAGCCATTTCAGAGCTATGTCCAGCCCGCAAACTTCTGGCAAGCGACCGTATAGCTCTAGAGATCAACTCTTTCTTCTGCTTCCCACCCGAAGTGCTTGTGCCGCTTGATCCAGAAACATTATCTTCCTCTTTCAATGTCACACACAATCCTCTCAACCACTCCTCTAGAAATGAGGCTTTCTGTCGGGTTTCATGCGACACCACAAGACAATACGAGTCACTAATCCTTTAAAATCAAGCGATGAAAACAGTTGTATTAACAATAATAGCTGCCAGTTTCTTACTCTTATAAGAAATTCTGACAACGCTTCGAAATGACAGCTTGAAACTAGGCTCAGGAGATGCAGCATGGTTGACGTTAACTGCAACGAGCAACTGCGTTTAAGATAAATCATTCATCAATACCTAAAATTACGCCAACATCATGTTACCTGATTCTCAAGCGACCTCTTATATTTGAAATTTGCTGGAGTCGTCTCTCTGTCAGAATGGAGACTTTGTAAAGTATGCTCTACACCTTTGACAACATCAGGGAATGATCTCCCATAAGCTGCAATTACATAATGTGCGAGAAAGATATCAGCCAAACTGTACAATCCCAAAACACATACAATATAAGACAAACAAATTCTATTCTCCAAATTAATATAGCTACATGGTTAGAGAGAGAGAGGGATAGAGAATCAAAGTCACCAAGTGGGGTTGCTGGGACAGCTAAAGCGGAAGCAGCTTGTATTCTTATCTTAAAGTTTGATGCATCACGAAGTAGCAATAGTAAGATACTAAAAACACTTGGAGCCCTGCAAAAGAAAAAGATAGAAGTTATTAGAGGTCACCGAGAGAAGCAGCTTGGGTAATAGAAAGCTAAAGGATGCTTACCAATCCATATCTTGCAGTTTTACTGTCTCATTGGAGAATAAATTGCTCAACGCATGACAAACATTCCATTGAACCTGCACAAATTTCTGAAGTCAAACTATGTAGTAGATAAAGCTAAGGATGCGTAAGTATACAAACCGAGCCACATTCGACCAAACCAGATCAAACTGGATAACGTATCTATATAAAAATCAATTAGATTTTAATTTAATAAGCTTCTTCCCAAACAAAACTTGGCCGACTCGAACCAAGACTGACTGAAACCCACATGTTCACATCCAAACGCAACCATCTATTACTTCTACTTATCAGGTATACCTTAACATTACCAGTAGTAACACAGGAAAGAAATGCTTGCACGGTTCTCTCCAACCACCTTGTATCTACCGCGCAGGATAGATGGTGAGAATTTGATGACTGTTGATGGGGAAAAGGTAACACATCTTGGTCCACTGACTTTATACTTGTCATGCATCTCAATTTTACATATTTTGAAATACTCCCCAGTGCCCGAACTGCATTGGATTTAACCTAACAATAGAATTCCGAAAATGATGATGGCAAATGTGCACATAACTACAATACTAAAAACTACTGTGTGATCCATAAGAAAAAAGTTCTGCTAGCCAGTTTTCGACATCCATATGGATCAGACGAGTGCAGTGAATTTATCTATCAAAGAAACATAATATTTGGATTACAAGTTACGGTGTAAACAACTAATTAATTTAACAGAGGAATATTTGGGATTAAGAAGCATATCACTGAGTAAAAAGAGATACTAATTTATCAAAATATGTTGGGAACGATTTTTATTACCTTGTCCCCATCCTCAGTTAGGCGCAAAGCACATTCTATTAGTGCATCCACAACTTGTGAAGTTGTCTTCAATCCTACTTAGGAGGATAAAAGAAAAGTAAATCCAAACGTTGTATCAGGTCTAATCATAACGTCAGTACTAGTACCTTCAAAGGACCTATCATCAACGCGGTATCGCAGAGCATCGCATAGATTGGCCAAAGCCCATGATGCTGTTATACGCACCTGAATTGACAAAAATAAATCCCATTGCAGTAGAACAATAAAATATAAAATGCATAGATCATGAGAACAAATAAATGAAAGTCAGTAATGCAATACCGAGGTCAAGGAGTCCCGGGTATTCGCTTCAACAGCTAAGATAAATTTTTCATATATCTCCGCACTGCATCCACAAAGTTCTTTAAGTTCTTGACCATGAATATCTTGTCAGGGTTGAGTTAGGACAAGCAACAGACAGTGACAAAGGGTTAAGTTACCTTAAAGAAGTTTCTGGAAAACATGAAATAACACCAATCGCTCGGCAAGCTGCTGATCTGACTGAAGGTGTTTTGTCATGCAATGCAGCGGTTATCTACAAAAACTAAAAGACATTAGGCACCTACTGTAAAACTAAAGTCGAGATAGTAATACCAACAATCCTAAAAAGGCTTCAATACTTACAATTGATGAAGTAATAAAGTCCTTTTCCTGCTTATTGAAAGCGGAAAATATGGAGGATGTAATACCAGCAAAGCAAGTAACTGTAGTGCTCCTCACCTTCCAAACATAGGAAGAAATTCAGGACCGCGGATATTATGCAAACTACAGCAGCTACATCGATGATTGTACTATTAGTTGTACAAAAACATTAACTTGTAAAAAATTTAACCCACCACTGCAGAACCATGGTGTAACACCAGAACTATATGTTTACGAATAGCCTCAGACCATTGGTCACATCCTGCCTGAAAGATTGGCTCTTGGGTATTATCAAATCCATATGATGGTGCAGATGAGATTCTTATTGACCTTATGCAGTCAGATGTAAATGGTGTATCCATTAATCTATCATACTGAAGATCTTCGGTTCCCTTAAATCCAGATATTGCGCGAAGGCATCCATCCAAAACCTACATACAATCCTGTGTAAGTTCTTATTTGTAAACGTGGCCCAAAGACATTGCTCAAATGGTTCAGCTGTCAAGCTAGGTTCTTTCCAAGAGCAGACAAAATCAAAACTAAATCTGAGCATACTACCAATGAGCAATGAATACCCCTGCTCCACAGAAGTTAGGGAATTTAGAATATGTTTTCAATTTAAATATAGAGAACATAGTTATTTGATATCATGCCTTAATAGCAGCTGTAAGGACTTTATCCCCATTATATCCAACAGACTCTCTAACCGAAGACTTCCATGTCGTTGGAGAATCTTCAACAACAGCAGACTGCAAAAGTTTATACACGAGGATAGAGACCCTTTCCCAATATGCTGGCACTAAGGTTGGATAATTGAGAGCCACAGCTCGGAGGACCTGCGCGAAAACCATATAATTTTGGATCAAAACACAGGACAGGTAATGTAGCAGCTCTCATTATCAAAATCTGTACATAGGGATAAATGAAAGGGAAACAAAAAGTCAGCATATTCCTGAACCATGACCCAGTCTTACATAAGTTACTCCCTCAGCAAAAAAAATGTTAAAAAGTTTTCTTAATGTACTTACAGAGTTCAGACAGCACCATATGTACCTGAATTTATTCTGTGTCTATCCTTCTACTTTCATAAGAACTCCTTAGAAGGGAAATACTATAATAAGAACAACCTAATACCTGAAGAGCCTCAATGCATGTTGATGCGTCAGAAAATTGCTCAGCAAAACGAAATAAAGTAGAAAGAACTCCTGAATTCCATTCACATCCATTGAATCCTGAAATGACTTCAAACAAGCATGTCAAATATTATAATAAGATTCTGGTTAGGACAGTAGTCATAATGAACAGGCGCAAGATAAGGTCAACCTGCTGATGTCTCATCCAAAAGCATATTATGCACTTTCATTTGAGGAGGAAAGGTGGAAAATGCAGCTGACAGGCAACCTATTGCGGCAACCTGTATAAAACAGATCATGACATAGGTATGGCATTCACAGGACCAATATTTATAAAAGAAGCTAGAGTTCAGAGAAAATTTTATTCAGCAAGTTAAAAGCCTGAGTTCCCAGCTCAGTATAACCAACCATCAAATGTGGGAAGGCTTCGATAGAGTGGCGAAAATGATAATCATTGGGGAATGGTATTGGTGTGGGTTAGGTATTGGGTCCAGAGCTGAGAATCCTCTATTAGAAATAGTCTCAATACTGTCTTTGGTTTAATCAATGAAGAAAGATCTTTACTTGGTTCTTACCATACCTCTTCTTTTCCTCCGTGAATGAAAACTTAAGATTGTTTGGATTAGGAATTCAGCGAAAAGAAAGGCACTAGAAGTCTAGAACATATTTTATAGATTGGATAAGGACTGCAAAACATAAACAGAGACAAAAAATCTCCCAAACACGACTCTAGGCCCTTGTCTAATGCCTGTACCGTCCAGAGAAATCCCAAAAAAATTCTCCTCCTATTGCATCCCTCAGTCGACAAATTTCTATATGCGACTAAAATTAGTTTAAATCCTATGACTTTAGCTAATGGAAACTAGGATAGTCCAAGAATGAAAACCTAGATATGAAATGTAAAATCATATATCCATCATAAACGAAGACAGCTAACAGACAAAACAACATAAGGAAAAGGAAGCACTAACCAGCAGACCAGTTTTATCATTTTTGAAAGGAAAGCCCTCATTAATCCTAGCATGCAGAGACATTATAACTTTTGGCAGCAATTCTCCCGGCATTCTCGAGTAACTGAAAATGATAACAAACGTTAAAGAACACATGAAAATCTCATACAAAATCCAAAAGTAGTTGCAAATTTTAATAAGAAGATAACATTAGCTAAACGGAGCTGGGTCTACGCATGTATTCATGAAGCTTTCCTAATTCACTTACTCAAATGTAAATCTTAATCAAGAGCCATTATGGGTTTATAATAACGGATATCAAATACCTTTAAAAAGATACAATACTTTTACAATAAAACGAATATCATTTTAATCATGAGGAGCTAATAAAATAAAACACAGAAGAAATGTACGTACGGTGTGCTTGATATTAGAAGCAAGAGGATCTTGAACAGCTGAATCAACAATCTACCATGATTATCACTGTGAATCAAATGTAGAATGCCTACACCCATACGAAAGGCATAAAAATCTTGGTTAACAAGGAATAACTAATAGCCAGACAAGAAGAAAAAGGTTAAGACAATTAATGTCGTTGAAAACCTGTGTGGAGTTGCATTAATATTAGACCAAGGGAATTGGAGAGGGGCATAAATGATCCATATTTAGTAGATTCCTTGTACTCTGCCACTTGAAGGAAAATAGATGAAGGCCCATCCATCATGGTGGCAAGAGCTGACGCAGATGCAATCCTTACCTAGACATTGCAAGGTAAACAAAAAAGTATTGTCAGGATTCAGCAGTCATGAAGTTGAGCCACAAAAACATCTCTAGACATACTTGCTTAACCATAAAAGTTATTGGGAAGGTGAAAAATGAAGAACAGCATCGAAATATGTGCCTCAATTACTTGAAAAGGGACAAGAATAACCACCTTCAAATGAGGATCAAAAAGCAAGCAGGTCATTAGAGTAGCTTCAAACTTCCTGTTAATGATCTCGGAAAGTTAAGGAGACAAGAAAATACTACGGTATGGTGACAAAAGATGTTGTAGGTTAATTTTCCACCTTGGCTTGAGTACATCACTTGTTGGAAAGAGAGTCACCCACTGAGTGGTAAATGACTTTGAATCAGCCTGGCAAAGATCCTTAACAGGAAAAAAAGAAAATGAATAAGTAATTGTCACTGAAAAGTTAAGTAGAAGATGAGAACCAACTAAGAATAATACATTGTTACTCACCTGTATGCAAACAATTGCAGCTATTCTAACCTTGGAGCTTTGGGCAAAATAAGAATCCGGTACGGAGCCGTCACTGTCACTAAAATCGGAATCTGATGATATAACATCAGAACTACCAGAATCATGAGCAGATAGGCGCCGCCAGCTTGAAGACACTGGCTGCCTAGTGTTCAAATCATCCCTCTTGCGCAAGTGGGGTGGCCTATAAGGAGTATTCTTGGCATTCTTACTTACTCCAGAAATCAATGGAGAAAGCTTGACATTCAAATGCTTATCGTTGTGAACAACATCAGAAACTGATAACTGAGGTGGGCCAGTAAGTCCAAAACAGAAAAACATTCTCAATGACGCTATGAAACTTAAGACCTGCAACATTTAAAAAATCTGCTTAAACAAAGGAAAAAAGTCTGATATGGAGGTTAAACCAGAAAATCACTTATCCAAGGCTAAGAGGAGGAGCAAAGGGTATCAAGAACCCACTTACGTGATCAGAAACAGGACATTTGATATTTGTAAGGACCTCGTGCACACAGCCTAGAAGGCATGAATAAAAGCTGTAGAAAATTAAGAAATGAATATTACCTAAGAGGGCAACAAGTCTAATAGAACCCAGAAAAAAAGGAGTAAATTGTAGTCTCCACAAAACCAAAGGCATATACCTCCACATGAATCGGTCTTCGACAAGCTGGCCCTTAGATGCTAATACGTCCATTACTTTCCTTAGAACCTATATGAGAATTCACCAAGTTGAGAAACAAAGCATATGAGAGAAATGAGAGGATCGATCAGTGAAGGGGAAGATTACCTCTAGCGTGCATTGGGAGACGTCAGTAGGAAACAAAGACTCAGATAGAGAAAATGCTCTACCAAACATGTCAAAGGCAAGAGCCATGGAATCCCATAAGCGATTCTGTTGAGGCAGTTTCTTTTCCACAAGTAAAGTAGGAGAAGGGTCTTGATTTGAGAAACCATAGGATAAAACTAAATCCTGGTGTAATAAAGGAACTACGCGCACAAGAAACTTGACTAGATGAATGTTCTCCGGATGCATAGGGGCCAAACGTCTGGGAAAAGGAAGAGGAGATTACGAATAAGGTTTAAACAATGTCAGCAAGATTGTGAGAAGATATATAATAACCTTAAAGTCTCGAAGCATTGGATCACAGGTTCGATTCTGGAGAAATAGGCAGCGGAATAAGGTGAAGAAGGCATGGGTTGGCGAAGAAGAAACTCCAAGACAGAAGCAAAAGAGTGAAGAAGGAGCGGCCATGACGAAGAATTTAGTTGGAAAAGTAGACGAGCACAAACATCGTGAATCTGGATTAATAAAAAGGAGGAGAGATCCCATTAATAACAAGGAAATGATGGGAGGAGAGAAGGAGAAGACGCACCAGTTGACAAGTATGACGAGAGACAGGGATCCAGTCAGGACCATCAGCTTTGGAAACCAAATCGAGCAGGAACAAGCAATCGGAAGTGAGCTCGTGCAGTGGGAGGTGAGAGACGGCAGAGATAAGGGAATGGGATTGAGAGAAGAGTAGATCCTCGAGCAACAGAGGAACCGGCGGCGGTGGAGTGGTTGAGATTTCGTCCCTGAGAGAGAGAAACGCCGTCCGCCACCTTCCCACGCTTGACGAAGCTGCCGCCGTGAACATGTTTCAGTCTCCCGGGAAAAAACTAAGCAATCAAAAACGAGAACGACGAGAGACAGACAGAGAGACGCTTAATAGTCTTAAAGGGATTTACATTTTTTTAATTTAGAGTTAGAAATCAATTGTGTTACAGGAAAACATCTTCTCCACCCACTTCACTAGTTGATGATGTTCATTGCTGCGTTTAGCACATCAATTCTTTATTTTTTTGGGGTGGGCAGACGCAGATCTCTTCGGCCCAATCAATAAATATATAGCAAAAGGAATAGCTCGTCTTGTCATATCATATCATCATTCAGACATGCAACGAATAAATACATATCCGTGCTCAATCCTCTAAAACAGAGGAGTGCTTACAACAACAACAACTCCAGAAACTTAACTAGCAACATTTGATAGACAGAAAAAGTAGCAAGAAATTAGAAGCTCCGAGTCTTATGTTTTAGGAGGAAACGCCTGCTCCGCCCCACCCTTGTTTGTTCCTTCCTCTTCCATTTTCACACTTGCTTCCTCCACTCCCACTGGGTTTACTCCTGTAACCTGCAATCAAAACTAACCACTTTAGAAAACCACCATTCCCACCCTTTTCAGCCCTGTCCACTGCTTCATTTTACCTTAGTGCTTCCACTCTCATCCACCTCCACCTCACAACCTTTTCCACGCTCCATAATTCCTTTCAGTCCATCCTGCACGAACAACATGCCATGATAAATAAATTAATCTCGGAAGAAAAGGAGACGGCTTTAGGAATTGAGAGGCAGAGATGATTCAGCTCAGCTTGGCTAGACGGTCACACTATCTAATCAGGTCAATTGTTGGAGCTGGGAGCATACTAAATAAATAGCCTAGGCTAAATGATTTAACCGTAGCTAAAGATTCGCTACCCTCATGTGAATGTATCTCCAGCTTAAACTAACTGACTTAATGTCAGAATGAGACTCATTCTGGAATCTTTAGGTTTTGGGTCTCGGGATGAGAAAAAGTGTAATGTTATCAGAGCACATTGTGCTGTTCTGGAAAATGCTGTAAACCTAGATGAACTAATGACTTCAAATGTTTGTACCAGAAAAAGTGTCTGAGAAATCGAAACAATTAAGAGATAATGCTGTAGTACCTTGTCCTTTGTATCTGGTTCAACAGCTTCTCTTTTTACTCTGCTTGGTATAGGTTTACTGCACAATGCGATCCCACATTAAGTAAACATTACACCGCTGACTCGAACCAAAAATAAAAAGGGGAGGAAACATATATATTTCATACCGGTCATCATCAACATCCATGTCTGAATCCGGATCCCATCTTTTATCCCCATCTTCTTGGTCTTCATCAACCTATAATTTACATAGAAGGCATATTTTACAAAACTAAGATTGGTAACAACCAGAGTCATCAATCAAGGAATACTTATACATATCTAACTGGACGAACATTATTTACCAGCCCAGCTGTTTAAATTAGAAAATTCTTATTGTAACTGCAGTTACACTTAGATAAGCTCACCAAAACCCATGAGGAAATGCAAGAAAGAATGGGCAACAGAAATAAAGGAGCCAACACACTTCAAATGATTTGCTCAAGTGGCATACCTCGGGAGTCTCTGTATCAGGTGGTCTTTCCTGAAATGGTACACTTGGAGCATGCTGAAGCTTAGAGAGATTGTGGAGAAGGTCATTGCGAATCTCTTCAAGCATCTGACGAGAATTCTTATTTTCCATGTTACTTGGAGCAACGTGAAGTGTATAGTCTGGACCAAAGTATTCATAATATTCATGCTCCGGCATCTTGTCTTCAACTTCAACTCCAAGTGCAACTCCAGTCTGTCATATAAACAGTTTGTTGTAATAAATTCAAAGAAAGAGAGGCGTCACAGAGGGCTAACCTTGGTACAGAGACCAAGGAAATTTCAATGCAAAGCTAGAGCAGCATAAAATGAACAGAAGAAAGTACCTCGTAGCACCAGCAACGGGCAACATTGCGGATAGTGTAACCACCACCACCCAAGAGCAGTAGGGGAACATTGAACGATCTCATAAATTTGACGCACTCAGCATGACCTTTGATTGAAAGATTAAAGCACCCCAACCTATCACCAGACAATGAATCAGCACCACATTGCAATACCACAGCCCCTGGTCGGAAAATTTCCATAACTTTCCCCATGATGGGCTTGAATAACAGATGATAGCTCTCATCATCGATTCCATCATCCAGTGGTACATTGAGAGAATAGTACTTTCCGCTACCATAACCTATATCCTGAATGTGACCTGTACCGGGAAAGTAATCACCAAATTTATGAAACGAGACAGTCATAACCCTGTCAGTAGCATAAAATGCCTCCTCCACTCCATCCCCGTGGTGGATATCAATATCGACATAAAGAACACGCTGCAAACGAGAGAGGAAGAGTTAGAGATTCAGAAACGACATAACCATCCCTAGCATATATCAAAACGGTGCAGGTGGACAAACCTCATGCTGCTTAAGGAGCTCTAGGATAGCTAAGACGATATCATTGACGTAACAGAAGCCAGAGGCCTCGCACTTCTTAGCGTGATGGAGACCACCAGCCCAGTTGATGGCAATATCGCAGAGGCCGTGGTTAAGCTTGACAGAGCCACCAACAGATCCTCCAGCATAGGTCTGGCAAAAGGAATAAAGGCCGTCAAAGACGGGACAGTCTTCACCAACATTGAAGCGCTTAAGTTGGCGAATCTGATCTTGCTGGGTTTCAGGGGTAATGCTGCGGAGAAAAGAGACATAGTCGTCGGCGTGGAAGCGGCAGAGATCACGGTCGCGGGCAGGGAAGGGCTTGAGAACCTGCATATGCTGAAGGAGACCGTAGTGAGCGAGGAGGGCATGGGTCATGCGGATGCGATGGGGCTTCATGGGATGACCTTGGCCATAGTAGTAATTGCCGACCTCAGGGTCATAGAAATAACAAACTTTCCTCTTCACACCATCAGGTCCGGACGCCAGCGAATTGCCGCCAGTATCCATTACCTCTGCACGCACGCCGATCCATAAAAATTATATTATTAAAAAATGATAACTAAACCCTAGCCGCGGAGTAGCTGAGCCATGGACGCGTTTGAATGACAACAACAACATTTTTTTAAGTTACGAAAAAATCAAATCTAGTGTGCAGAAGAGACAGGAAGGCGAGTGAAAGATATTAAAAGACGGCGAGGCTAGACAGACGCCGGAAAATGGAATCACGCAGACAAGGAAGAGAGTCTGACTGACCTTTTTCGTAGGATCAACGGTGTGTTGTAATCACAGTCGCAGTCAAATGGTCGGAGGAGAAGCTGCGATGATCTCTCTCTCTCTCTCTGGCTTTCTTCTTCCTTCCTCCTCGCCGAGGGGAAGGGAGCTGCTCTCTGCTTTGCTTTCAGATTTTCTTTCACCTCTGACTGAAACTGTAGCCTACTTACTCTTCTCTTCCAACTTTTTCTACTTTCAGTTTATAATGGAAAGGCCCACTTTTAATCTGTTATGGTTTAAAATGAGGCCCACTTTTAATGTGTTTTAAAAATAAGGCCTATTAAGTTGCCTTTAGCCCGTTTACTTAATGGTCTTACGCAGAGTAACAAATCAATTAGGAAACAGAGCACTAGAGCAGCAGTAGGCACTAGGCAAGGCTGGTAAAACTAAACTCGTGCTGCTTTTGTCTCTGTTTAGTACAGTATATCATAAAACTGAGTAATCCACAAAATCTTGATTGAAAAGGAGATGGAGACAATATGTGCTTGGAAACTAAGACAAAATACATGTTAAATAAAGAATGGGTGTGTTAACAAGGAAGCTAGGCTACAAGTATCCAAGTAGATGGAGAAAGATACAGAAAAAGAAGAAGATAGAGAGATACAAGGTGGAAGAGGAGTGTGCATTATTGACATTTTGTGTAGGAGGAGTTGGAGCCAATACAAATGATCTGCAGAGAGGGCAAGTGAGGTGGCCACGGAGAAGCCAAGGTTCTATGCAATTGATATGGAAGAGATGAGCGCATCTGGGAAGATGGGTCACCGCATCCTCAGCCTCAAACTCCACCAGGCATATGGGGCAGCAAATTTCCTCCTCCTTTTCCTTGTCCCCAAACATCACTCCCACTAGGTTGTAACCGTCATCATCATGCGCATCCGCATCTCCACCATTCTTCTTCAACCTCCCCAAGGGAATGCACACACATGTGTAGAATACTATGGCTGCTGTGCACAAAGGCGACCGCGGAAACAACATTGAAATCATCTTTCTCCAGCTTTCTGCTTCTTTACCTCATTCCTTCCCTCTCTTTTATAGACTAATATCATCGAGTAGGGACGGCGCCGACCCCACCTCCCATCTCTTATTATATTCTTTTGTTGTTTTTCTTTAATCAAGTCAGCGATTCTCCCAACTCCAAGAAAACTCTTGGAGAGGTTATGGTCAACATACGAGATGCACATGCTTCCATCTTAAGCACTACCTGATACTTGCATTTAACAATAGTAAACAATACAAGAATCACATGACGCCAAAAGTAAACAAACAAAAGATGGCATTCATATCCAGTGTATTATTTATATATATATTAAAAGTAAGGAGTCATTCTTCCATCAAGACAGGCCTTGACTTCCGAGTTCACGAATATAATACAGCCGACCAAATCAAGTAAAGATCTCCGAGTGAATCATAAAAACTATTTTAATGTTGACTCCACGCATTTTGTATTCAATATAGCGCCAGCTTCTACAGAACAGACCTCCACGTCCCTGAGATCAGCAGTGCCTTTGGAGGATGATGTAGTTTTATGCCTGGTGTATGTAACCAATGATACTATTGTTCATATTTGTTCATGAAGTCGGCCACATTTGCAATAGACAGTCACATACATCATTGGTAATGACTGATAAGCGTCAAGCATAATTTGACACCCTATACCGCCAACACAACGCTATTCATTGAACTTGCAATCAATATTAGAATGCATGAAAACAGGGAACTACATCTACAACTACACATTTTTAAAGGACATAGGAAAAAAAAAAAAACTCGATACCTGACTCCAAGCAGAAAAAGGAAGACTCATATTGATTTTCACTTTCAAGGTTGTTATTACAAGTCAAGAAAACATCTTACTGAGACGGCATACTTAACAGCACTGCGTAAGTAAATCAGAAGGGTTTCTCGGTTGGTTTCTTCTTGAAGATGGCTTCCCAAGCCAAAGACGGAAATGGAGCCCTTTTATCCATGAACTCCTTGACAGCCTTAACATTAACGGCAAATCCTTTTTGGTTTAAGGTATCAATAGCGGACTGGGCTTGTTCAACCCCCTTTACTCTGCACAAGGCATCAACCAATTCAACGAAAGTGGGGACGTTAGGAGAGTGACCAGACTCAAGCATCTCACTACAGAAAGCAACAGCATCGTCAAGCATGTTGCAATTATACAATCCCTGAACCAACACACCGTAGCTGAAGGCATTAGGGGCAATCCCATTGTTCTGCATTTTCCTGAAAATCCTCTTAGCGTCTTCAATTTTATGAGCCTTGCAAAAGGCCTCAACGACAGCAGTGTAGATAACGACCTCAGGGATTGTACCCTTGTCACGCATCAATCCGAAAAGCTTCATGGCCTCTTGTACAAGCCCATCTTTGCAGAGGCCGTCAAGCATGGCGACGGCGTTAGGGATGAGACCTCCTTCCTTCATCTTCTTGAAGATCTCATCGGAATCCTCAGGCGGCGGTAAGGGCTCCTGCGGGTATTGTTCCGGTTTGGGGGTTTCCCGTGAATCCTGATTGACTCCAAGCTTGAACTGTTCGAGGAAGCCATCGTCAGACAGAGTAGTATCACTCTTTCCAAGGTTGTGGGCTTGTCTAGCGGGTGGTTCTCTGTGAGAGTTGGAAGATCTCTCCCCTCGCAAGGGTCTGTTGGGTAAGGGCTCTGGAGGGTTCTGCTGCTCGTCTACTTGACCATTGTCGCCCGTTGAGAGAAAGCGTGTTGCGGACATCGACGGCGTCGTAACACGAATCTGCTTCGCCATCTGCCTTGCAAAAACGACGGCTTTGGAGGAAGGCACCATCGTTATCTGCCGCTGATTCGAAAAGTTAGGGTTTTGCAGATTTTGACGGAGAGAGAAGAAGGGGAGGGTTTAGTCACGCGAGAAGGATTGAGGGATATAACAGTCATTTACTCTACAGGGGGTATAAGAAAGAAAGAAGGTCCTCACTCCTCCGTGTGGATAAGCTTCTCACTTTCAGTTCAATTGGATAGCCGGAAAGGCTCTCCTCCAAGGTAAATTCCTCTCTACTTCCTTGTTAAAGCTCGAATCATCTCTAAGTTAAGCAAAATTGGTGTGTTGTAGTGGCGTTTATATGGAGGTGACAAATACGAGCAGCATCATGTGGTTCTTCAGGGACAAAGGTTTCGATGATCCGAGTATCGACAAGATGTTGAGAAAATGCAAACAGTTGGAAAAGGCTCAAAGCGATGTGGCATCAGAAAACTGGGACTACCTGAGTAACATTGTTGGTATCCAAGAGAGAAAACTCCCTTACATCGTCTCTCGATGCCCCAAAATCCTGACTTTACGCCTCGATGAGAGACTCATCCCGATGGTCGAGTGCCTCTCCAGTCTTGGAAGGAATCCTCGGGAAGTTGCTTCCGCCATTACCAAATTTCCTCCAATACTCTCTCATAGCGTGGAGGAGAAACTCTGTCCCCTTCTTGCTTTCTTTCAAGCGTTAGGTGTGCCTGAGACTCAACTTGGCAAAATGATACTTTTTAACCCAAGGCTTATCAGCTACAGCATCGACACCAAGCTGACAGTGATCGTCAGCTTTCTTGCTAGCCTTGGCCTTGATCAAGATGGGATGATTGGCAAAGTTCTGGTGAAGAACCCATTTCTTATGGGGTACAGTGTTGATAAAAGGTTACGGCCTACCACTGAATTCTTGAAATCATCCGTTGGCCTGAGTGAGGATGGCATTAAGTCGGTGGTCATGAATTTCCCACAACTTTTGTGCAGAGACGTTAACAAGATTCTCAAACCAAATTATGATTATTTGAAGGAGTGTGGGTTTGGAGATTCCCAGATAGCAACCATGGTCACTGGTTATCCCCAAATCTTGATTAAGAGTGTTAAGAATTCACTACAGCCTAGGATCAGATTCCTCGTCCAGGTGATGGGAAGAGGCATGGATGAAGTGGCTTCTTATCCTGAATTCTTTCACCATGGATTGAAGAAGAAGGTCGAATCGAGGTTTAAACTTGTCAAAAAGAACAACATTGACTGCAGCCTTAGAGAAATGCTGGACTGTAACACAAAGAAATTCCATGAGAAGTTTGGCTTTTCGGAGGTAACTGCAAGCTTCTAGCTTTTATATCTCTCTCTAGTTTTTTCCTTCATCAGGCTCTCTCTGTAAGCTGTTTTCAGCTTGTGCACCAATTTCTAGCACGAGCTTTTCCTTGAGTGATTGTGATATCAATAGAGTGTTTTCTTCCAGATATCATCGATTATTCACTATGCATTCGTTTATCATGGATTCTACACTTCCTTTTGAAAATTACCTAATTATGATAGAACCACCACCATGGCCCGATCAAGTGCATATCCATAGAGTGGTTCCTGTGTTTTCAGGTATTCAACTGCAATCAAAATGGGATGTATATGTTGTTGGATAAGTCAGTGTCATTATTGGCTTGTGATTATTGCAGCAACCGACAAGCAAAAGAAGTGTCTGCTTAGCCTAACTGCAGAACAGAATATGCAGCAATGCAGTCTAGCTGCTTGTCGGAAGTATGGGTGGGTAAAAAGCCCCTAGTCATTCCACAAATATGGAGGCCCCTAGTCAAAGGTCACATTTGATGACAAAGAGATGGTTGATCGTTCTCTGCCTATATAGTATGTACCTGTCATATAAAAATGAAACCCCCTCTGCTCTCTCTTTTGGATGAGATCAACCGTATTTTAAACCGGCCAAACTTGAAAGTTTTTTTTTGCTTCAAATGCTCTTTCAAGTAGAGTCCCTTTTGTTATTCACGTTTTGTAGCTATTCTATTCTCTCTCCTTGGACTGGTGTTTTTGTTCTTCGGTTTTTCCGATCAAAGTTGAATCAAGAAGAAGTTCGCTGTTTCTTGTGGTTGCTTGTTGGGCTTCTGTGCCTTTTTGATTTTTTCTATTTTGGGCCTGTGTGCCATGTTTTCGGCATTTCTGCTTTGTTGGGCCTACGTGCCTTTTCGAGCCTTGTAGTTTTCTTTGTTTAAAGCACTCAATAATTGTTTGTTGACGGACCAAAAAACTCAAATAGGCCCGACTTAATTTATTATTTTAAGGGCCCAAAATTAAGGACTAGGCCTGCCTACCAGTCCCAACTCGCAACATTGGTTATGGTAAACTAACAGCTTGCCGTTTTATGTTATAAAAACGGCAGGAGAGTGTAGGCTTAGATAGACAAACCCGTCACCGAGTTCGGTTGGATCCAACAGCAAACCTTAAAGCGTACTCCGTCCGGTCGCGGAAGCCATTGATTCAGTTACAGTTACAAGTTTAGGGTTTTAAAGCCATATCTTGCGAATGGCTATAATCGCAGGTAATCATCTCTAAAATTCTCTCTGCAGTTTGTCTTTCCCGAATTGATAAGTCAGTCGCTTCTGCAACTGTGTTCCTTCTGATACCCAAAACTTTCCATTTGGGATAGTGGCAGAATTAGTGGAAGAAGTAAGCATGAGCAGGGTCGAGCATGTATTGAACTATCTGAAACGTAGGCAGCTCGAGAATCCTGGTTTCTTATATGCAATTGAGGACGATTGTGGGAATGTTTTCTGGGCGGATCCAACTTGCAGGTTGAATTACACCTACTTTGGTGATACCCTAGTCTTTGACACCACCTATAGGAGGGGTAAGAGGTATCAAGTGCCATTTGCTGCCTTCACCGGGTTCAACCATCATGGGCAGCCTGTTCTTTTTGGTTGTGCTCTCATACTCAACGAGTCTGAGTCCTCCTTTGCGTGGCTTTTCCAAACTTGGCTTCAAGCAATGTCTGCTCCCCCTCCTCCTTCTATTACAGTTGAACCAGATCGCCTGATACAGGTTGCTGTTTCTCGAGTTTTCAGTCAAACCCGCCTTCGTTTCAGCCAGCCCCTCATCTTCGAGGAAACTGAGGAGAAACTTGCTCACGTCTTTCAGGCTCATCCTACCTTTGAATCCGAATTTATAAATTGCGTTACTGAGACAGAAACGGCTGCCGAGTTTGAGGCATCTTGGGACTCTATCGTCAGGAGATATTATATGGAGGATAACGACTGGCTCCAGTCCATTTATAATGCTAGACAACAGTGGGTCCGTGTTTTCATCCGAGACACCTTTTATGGAGAGCTGTCTACAAATGAAGGAAGCAGCATTTTGAACTCATTCTTCCAAGGGTTTGTGGATGCATCAACTACAATGCAAATGCTCATAAAACAGTATGAGAAAGCAATTGATAGTTGGCGTGAGAAAGAACTGAAAGCAGATTACGAAGCAACTAACTCTACTCCAGTTATGAAGACGCCCTCTCCCATGGAAAAGCAAGCTGCTAGCCTCTATACAAGGGCAGCATTCATCAAGTTTCAGGAGGAGTTTGTTGAGACCCTTGCAATTCCTGCAAATATAATTAGTGATTCAGGAACTCACACTACTTATCGTGTCGCTAAGTTCGGAGAAGTTCACAAAGGTCATACTGTCAGTTTTGACTCTCTTGAGGTGAAAGCTAATTGCAGCTGTCAAATGTTTGAGTATTCAGGGATTATATGTAGACACATATTGGCGGTGTTCAGTGCCAAAAATGTTCTTGCTCTTCCATCTCGGTATCTACTGAGGCGATGGACCAAAGAAGCAAAGATTAGAGGCACTGAGGAACAACCTGAGTTTTCAAATGGCTGTCAAGAATCTTTAAATCTCTGCTTCAACAGTCTACGCCAAGAAGCAACCAAGTATGTCGAGGAAGGTGCCAAATCTATTCAGATCTATAAAGTTGCAATGGATGCTTTGGATGAAGCTGCCAAGAAGGTTGCTGCTGCAAGTAACAGAACACCTGGAACTAGGCTTCCCAATGGGGAAGCTTACCCGTCCGAGGAAGCTCGAGAAACAGCAAATGCAACGAATCATCCAGGGGTAAGCGAATACTGGTATTTGATAATTCTTTAACATTGATGTCCTCTGTTCCTTGGGAATAAGTACTTACTTCAATGCCAGGGTGAAAAAGAGAGGACGATACTTGAACTGACAGCTGAGTTGGAGAGGACAGGCCAGCGATGTGAAGTTTATCGAGCAAACCTGCTGTCTATTTTGAGAGATATGGAAGAACAGAAGTTTCAGCTATCCCTCAAGGTACAAAATGCTAGACTAAGCTTGAAAGAGTGAGTGCAATCTGCTGGATACATAACATCACAATTCAACTCACGTACTGTGGTTGGTAACTTGGTATGCAAACATTTATGGGAATCAACTTCATGCTCTTACTCAGTAAGGAAATGATTGGGAGTACAATCTATTACAAAGGCTACCTACTGTAAGAACAGGGAAATCCTGAAAATTGGGTCCCTCTTTCAAAAACCCTATAAGAGATATAGTACATGAGCAATATGTTATAGATGAGAATAGCAGTCGGAATTTGTTGCTTGTTTCACAGATTATCCTTCAAGCTAATTTTGATGTTCTGCACTTTGATGGACACTTGTAACTTTTGGTCTTCCATTTCTTTCAAAACTGAAAGTAGGTTAGTCCTGTAAGCTTCGCATTTCCTGTTTGCTAATTCCAGCTCGTTTCTGAGCTGATTAATCTTCTTGTCCATTTCGTCCTGCGAAAGTAGAGGAAATACGGTCATGCAATTAGTCAGCAGTAAAAGCACATAGCAAAATTGAGGACCTTGCAGATTGTACGGAACAAAGGCTCACAATGGCAAAATGAAGACCATACTCTTAACATGCATATGTGAATCACGAGCTCATTAGTCAAACGTTAACAGAGCAATCAGCATTATGGTACCGTCAAGGAGACAAAGCAATGATTGTATTGTATGGGGCAAACCCGCACAAACGATACTTCAAACGTATATAACTATTTTTTAGAGCAACAAATTTGATTGCTATTATATCAAAAAGAAAACAAGTATCGAAAAGAAAATGATCCTCACCTCGGGCTCAGGTTGCGCCAGCACTTCTTGCTGATGTTTTCCACCAGTTACAGAACTCGCTTTAAAATGCCTGTTCGCCATAGTTCTTCTAACTTCCTTATTCATTGCCAGGGACACAGTCTTGGCAGCTTCTTGCAGAGCAACAACTGCGACATCACAAGTATACAGAGATTTTCCAGCTTCTTGCACAAAATTAGAAGCTTTGTGACGTAAGGTGTTGTATCGGACGGTATGAGACTCCAGGTAATTAGCATACGCATGCAAATTATAATCATCAAATATAACACTGCTTTTGGCATTTCTGGTCCATCTTTTTAGGATGTAGTAAGGTGGAAGTGTAAGGAGATTGGTGACCCGGAAGACTGCCAATATATGTCTGCAAATGATGCCAGAGAACTCAAACATCTGGCAACTGCAATTTGCTCTCATCTCCAAAACGTTGAACTTAACGAAATGAGCCTTGTGAGCCTCTCCATATTTCGCAACCTGGTAGGTAACAAGATCCCCATCATCGTCAGCTTTGGATGCCATGAAAGTCAGGGTTCCAACTAGTTCTTCCTGAAATCTCATAAACAACTTCCTTGTGTAAAGTTCAGACGCCTGCTTCTCCATTGGAGATGGAGTCTTCAGAACAGGAGGTGAGTTCATTGTGTCATAATCTGCTTTAACTTCTTTCTCGAGACGACTCTCCAAAGCTTTTTCATACAGCTTAAAGAACTGGCTTAGATTGGTTGAAGCGTTTATATAACCATCAAAATATGAATTGATACTATCACTACGATGAGTTAAGGACATGTCGGCAAAAAAGGTATCACGGAGATATACTGGGACCCACTGCCGGCGATCGGAGTATATTGCTTGTAGCCACTCATGATCTCTTAGCTCATACTTGTCAAGAAGTGAAAACCAGCATCTCTCAAAATCCTCAACCGACTCTGTCAGATTGACACATTTGTGGAAATCTGACTCAAACGAAGGATGCTTGAGGAAGACATGCGACAGCTTCTCCTGACATTTCTTTAAAATATGCCATTTGCAAAAGCGATGGCGGGCACCAGGAAAAACGTGCATGATGGCTGCACGTATAACAGCATCATGATCGGTGGTGATTGAGACAGGAGGGTGGGCGGACATTGCGGCTAGCCACGTATTGAAAAGCCATACAAATGAAGCCTCAGTTTCATTGATGATAAAGGCACAGCCGAAAAGAATGGGTTGGCCATGGTGATTTACACCAGTGAAGGGTGCGAAAGGCAAACGGTACCTGTTGGACCTGTAGGTTGTATCAAATGTAACGGTGTCTCCAAAGTGAGTGAAATCCATTATAGCTTTAGGATCAGCCCAGAAGACATTACCAACAGACTGATCTTCGCTTCCCTGAACAGAATAAAAGAAGTTTGGGTTGTCAGCATTCATCTGCCTCAAGTAGTCAAGAAGAAGCTGAATCTCTCCTTCTATGCTCTTCTGGCGGTTGTTCCTCATATAATTCCTACAGTCCACTTCGGTGAAACCAACCTTGCTGATGCCACCATACTCTTTGATGAGGGCGGACATGATTCTGCGGGGACCCATTCCTGCAGCTTGAAGTGTGTCAATCAAAGTCTTGGCAGGGCCAGAGATTTGCCTGTGGGAACGCAGACAGTGAACTTGGTCGGGAGGAACAAGCTCATGGTTGTGGTCTTTGACAAAGCCAGAGACAAGCCATTTACCGGAATCCTGCATCTTAACAGAGAGGGAGGCTTTGCAACCGACTCGAGTGATGGTCCTGGGACGCTTGATCTCCCTGTCCTTGGTGCGCTTTTCATTCATATTTCTGAAACCTTCTTTGGCACAGACAAATTGCCTCTGGATGATAGCTCCATCACGGCGGGAGCGGCGGGAGGAACTGACACGGGTACTAAAGCCAATGCGACGGGCATACGAGTTGTAGAATGCCTTGGCAGCTTCTTCGGACTCGAATTCAAGACCATCATAGGGCTCGAGATCCAGGAGATCACAAGCCTCCTCCTCCTGGTTGGGAAAGTAATTTCCAGAATTGCCAACAAGACCATTACCGCAAGGCATAATTGGGCTGTCGAGCATATCATCGTCGTCGAGAGCATGGTGCTCAATATCAATAGCGTCGTCATCAACATCTCCGCCACTACTAACTCCTACACCAATATCGAAGTCGAGCACTTCATTATCCATCATATCCTCCTTGTCTTCAGGGATGAATTCTATCTATCTATTGTCCACAACAGGATGAAATAGCTAGCTACTGTAGATAGAACCACTTACAGTCGTGATTTGATTTCAAGTCTGAGATTGAGATTGGGAGGCAGCGAAGACGAGGGAATGCGCGTTCGTGCGCGGGAGAAACCAGAAAAGAAGAGATAAGGGAACTTGTAATTGATTACGTTATAATAACCGAAGAATGAAAAGGAAGATGAGAGACGACGGAGGAGGGAGACTGGGAATAGAGTCGTCGGAGGGCACGGAGGAGGAAGACAGACGGTGCTTCTAATTCTCTTTTTTTAATTTAAGCAAGGCCCATTCCTTCTTCATTTATTTTATAAGGCCCATTCCTTCTTCATTTATAATTTTATAAGGCCCACTCCCTCTTCATTTACTTTATAAGGCCCATCCTCTTTTACGCTTACCGTATGGTTCACTATCAGTTGCGAGTGGAGGAGAGGAAAAATTGACTTTTAAAGACGAAATGATTGATACAAAGGCTGATTTATACAGTCATGACATCTCAATCCAGATATACATGTAGTTATCTGAAAATTTACTACCAGGAACAAAAACAAAAACAAAAAGAAACAAAGATAGTATACGTATTAATTTCTTGTGATTAGTCTACAAAACTCTCAAGTCGCCTATATGAATGCTTTTTTAATTACGGGAATTGAAAACCACCGCCTCCAACACCCTCTGCAGCAGCTGCAGGTCCGGTGTTTGGGTTTATGGCCGTCCACAGTAGAGAGATGGTGATGGCAATGAGACCTGCCCACACAAAAACTATGGTTGGAGTTTTGCCTCTTCGTCCCATCAATCCTTTTGCAAATGGATACAAATGCGCCAACACCCAGAAGCTGAAAAATGCTCCTCCGATTAGCTTGCTCCATTGTGGCACCGCTTGGTATATTGTCCTGATGAACGCCACCACAATCGCTATTATGTTCACCATTGCTATCACTATAGGCGGTATCATCAGCGACGACCATTTCACTATGTACAAATCCGCGTATATGTCTTCATTGTCATCTCCCCCTGACTTGGTCGTCAAGGTAAAGGAGATCTCGATCCCTGCAATCACTTTGAGGACTCCTTGGACCACTGCGTAAAGGTGAGAGCTTGTTCCTGAGATGAGCCACCACTGTTCGTTTCTCCACCATTCTTCCAGCCCAATGCCAGACCACTTGACCTCCAAAACCGCCAATCCAATCAAACAAATGGTGATCATAAGAAGGTAGACCAAGAAGGAGATACTGAGCGTCCGCACGATGAACTGTCCAGAGAAAAGAGAGAATGCCGGAAGAAAACAATAGAGGATGAGAAACAGAGACGTGAAAGGGTATATCCCAACATTGAGGTATGCGAGACGTTGGAGGAACTTGAGACGTTTGGAGGCGAGAATGGCGTTGTTTCTAGAGAAGAAGATCTCAACAGACCCAGTGGCCCACCGCAACACCTGGTGAAGACGATCCGTGAGATTAATGGGTGCAGAGCCTCGAAAAGAATCTCGCTTAGTTATGCAGTAAACCGAGCGCCACCCACGATTATGCATGCGGTATCCTGTGACCACGTCCTCTGTCACCGACCCATAAATCCATCCAACTCTATCTCCCCACTCCGTTTTATCCTCATACCAACAAGAGATTACAGAAACAGACTCTGCGACAGTGGTAGCATCAAGTGGGTCACGAGGGACTCTAAGGGCTCCGGGAGGACGACCGTACTTGACAGCCGGGTGGTCTGCCAATGGACGACCTTGGAACTCTGCAATTGGAATTGACTCAGCTAGGAGTGTGGAGTTCCCAAAGCGCTTGGGGAGTTGTGTGACATCAAGGTCCGGGTCAAAGTCACTGGTGGTTAGAGCCTCTGTTTCTGATTCCTTCTTCTCAAGAAGCTTGTCAGGGTTGGGTGGATCAAAACCATAGAGAGCAAAGCGCCTAAACATAGTACCTGTTCCAACATAAACTGGTCCCTGGAAAAGAAAAACAGAGAATCATTTATTTTTTGGTAAAGGATCTTTATATATATATCTGTCTATAGTTGGTTTGCATTGCATCAAAAATAAGTATATATACAGTACCTGGACACCGTCGAGAGCACGCATATTACCGTCAAAAAATACAGTGTTATTGTTAGCATATCTATCAGAAGGATCGATGCCTTCGAATCTTTGCGGAAACTGAATGTAGCAAATGTCTTCACCACCTCTGTCCATCATAAAACACATCCCTTCTCGTACGGCCTTACAGTTATAGATGTAATGATCACAATCAAGATTAAGGATAAAAGGTCCATTTGAGAGGATAGCAGAGGCACGAACAAGTGCATTCATGGCTCCAGCTTTCTTGTTGTGATCATATCCAGGCCGCTTCTCACGTGACACATACACAAACATGGGTAAACGAGTGTCCGTGTCTGAAAAATCAATGACTTTATCGTCGCTATTTCCAATTAATGGATCGCTGCTAGGTGGTTTCAACATCACCTGGAGAATCCCAGCATGATCACCTTTGGAATGCTCTCGAGTAGAGGCTGCCCAAGTTCCTGGCCAGTGGGTGCCATCTGCCATCCACGTGGCTTTGGGGACTTTCACAGGCTCTGTTGGATCACCTCCGCTCTCCCTCATCTGTTTTAGAGCTTTCATTTCCTCCCTTGCATTAAATGCATCTGACCTCCTCCGTATTGAGTCAGGGAGGCCGTTGATGCGAACCTTGAATTCATCATACTCCCTCTTAATCTTTCTTCTGTCCTTGACAAAATCAATTCTGCTCTTATTCTTTGTTGGATCTATCTTCAAACTGAAATACGAGTCTGGATTTCGAGGCTCAATGTTATGTTTGCGACAAAAAGGTACCCAGAGATCCGCAAAGCTAGCAGCTTCTGCCATAGCTTCAAAGGATAGAAGAGCTCCTCCATCATCAGAAAGATAGCATGACACCTTCTCCACCGGATAATCAACGGCCAATATGGACAGAATCGTGTTGGCGGTGACAAGGGGCGGCTCTTTCTCTGGATCTGCCGTTGACACAAAAAGGTCAATACCTGGGAGATCCGACCTCCCTGTTGGGTTGGAGGGAGAAGGCATGTCAAATTTGTCACGAAGAACTTCCAGGTCAGTGGACCGGTTTATTGGACACAACTTAGGGATCTGGTCTAGAATCCATGAAAATCCAAACCAAAGCTCGCATATTATAGACATGAGCCATAACCATATTGCGTCTTCGTTAGGATTTCGGATCCTCCAAGTTAGAAAAAAACATAGCACGACAAAACGAATGACGATTAGTAATCTGTAAGGACTAATGATGGCGGCTGGAATAGGGATTCGTCGGCTCAGTGGCCGCCATGGCTTGTCAGCTGTTTCCACCATGCCGCCTCTCATCCCTTCATCCATATCATCGCCATACATTTCGTCTTGAGGCCAATACGCATTACCGTACCCATATGTGCCTTGCGTCTCGAATAGCCATCTGTTGTGATCAAATTCACCGTTTTGGTTCCTCTTCATCATAGACATGTTGTTGTTGTTCCCACGTTGATCTTTCCCTGGAGCTGGTAAGGGGAGAGCACCACTAGAATAGTCAGGCGTATCGTCATCTAGGTCCCCGATTTTGTATTGTTCCTTGCATCCTGGACAAAGGCCTGTCTCTTTCTGGGCGTCCATGAAGCAATCCCTACAGATCTTAAACCTACAAAGACAATCATCACCACGTTTGTTGGTTAGTTAGAATTAAACCTCATTTTCTTGTGCAACAAGTAAAAGATATCAATTAGTGTTTATTAATATATACCGGCATTCACATGGCATCACGTCCTTTCCTCTCTCGTCTTTCATGACATTTCCGTCGCAAGCAGGCATGGCACACGAAGAGCCTTTAGCGCCAGCCATCTGAGGGTGTGTGACATCTGAATCGATCACTTTGTCCATAAGATGTGCACGTGTTACACTGTTGAAACCACCAGTAAATAAAGAATTTGACACGTATTGCTCTTCGGCTTTGGTGGCCATGGGCTGATTGTCCGGCGTCGGAGGTATGTGCACCGTATAGTTAGAATAATCCCCGGAGAGCTCGCCTGATAATTCTATATTATCTCGAGATAAACTCACATATCTTCCGCTAGATGTTCGTCTTGCAAATTTGACGGTTTGGCCGCTACCGGAATTGTTACGGACCTTTTTAGAAGTTTGAGGAGGCGTGGACGCCATTGTGAAGCCAAACAAAGGAGCTTGGTTTCTGCAATGTGATCATGCAGTATAAAGATGAAACGTGACTTTTTTACCTTCTTGTTGATTTTGGCAAAACAGAGAGAAAGATAAGGAGGAGAGAATTATCAGGACACAAAACTGTTTATGCCATGGATTCCTATTTTTGGGCTTCTATGTATCATGCACTAACCTATTTTAGGAAGCTCGAGGGTTTTGTTGTTTATTCTATTTTGGGATTTTAACATATTCTTTCTTTTAACTCAAATGATTTATTCTGGAACCCCATTCTTCGCTCATACAAGCCGATGGAAAATTTCCTACTTTTTTAGTTAACGCACAGTCCATATTTTTTTTATTATTCAACTACTAACTATAGAAATGATCCTTATCGTTTGATTTTTTTTTTTTTTTTTTTT
>Ga0041059_1000594_pt1 | contig 27960 bp, 28 predicted proteins | sample AraColnosormetaG_FD_56232 | JGI IMG/M metagenome (GOLD analysis project Ga0041059, IMG submission 56232) | Arabidopsis roots microbial communities from North Carolina, USA - Col MF nosort | ecosystem: Host-associated > Plants > Roots > Unclassified | place: USA: North Carolina | collected... | reverse complement strand
GAAAAAGATAACGGTATGGGGATTTTGGCCTGGTCAACAATAACATTTGTGTGAAACGACCGGTCAACATTTTTATTATGTTTTATTTGGCCACACAAAAAATTCACGTATTAAATGGTCACTTTTTGAAAGTTTACGTATAAAACGACATTTTTCCCGTAATACCGTATACGCTGCATTGAAACATTCCAGTCCTAGTCACGTGCACGGTGCACCTACTAGCCCACGACTCCCACACTATCCGCCACGTCAGAAAACGAAACCGGTTGTAGCAGGTAAAAGGCACACAAAGCTAAGCATAAGGAAGCGCGCGACACGCACCGGTTCAGCCGGTACTCTGCGTCGATAAACGACATGCAAGACCGTCCATTTTCTTAAAAAAGCGATCTTGATCTGACGGTCCTTATTTGTTTATTCAACCGGTAAAATACAAAAAAATCAGGAAAAGGATCGTGGATCGTCAATGGCGGACTGGAGTAAATTTCTTTGACAATAACCAGTCCTAAATCAAGGTAGAATATTGCAAAAATGTTCAATGGAAGAAGATAGATTGGTGACCATGATTATCAACGACGTCTAAGCTGTTTCTGCGTCATTTGGTAAGTGAAGCTTTTGTCTCTTTCGATTTCTCTAATGCAAAAAAAAAGGGAGAAAGATTTTGATTCGTTATTGAAATTATTCTCTTTGAGTTATTTTAATTAGAAAGAAGTAATTTTTATATATATTTGTCAAGAAAAAAAGTGAGCTTGAAGTTCACGCTTGTAAAGGTGTCAGTTTTGCAGCTCATTATCGCCATGTTCTTCTCTCTCGCGCTCTTTGTGTTTTCTTCTCTTTGCTCATAAGAACCCACTTTAATGTATGTTCAGGTCTTCTTCTTCTTCGTCTTGTTGCTCTGAAGAGTTGGTCCTGACTTGGGATTTAGGGATTTCGTTTTGATAATGGAGGAGATGCGAAGAGGAGTGCCTACGTGGCAAGACGAGTTAGCTAGTCTCATGGACGGAGGTTTACAATACGACGGATCTCCGATTGATTTGACGGCGGATACTGAATCGAGGTCAAAGAGTTCGGGTTTCGAGTCGGGTTCTGGATCCGAATCAGTGGAGAGTTTGAAAGATCAAGTGACGGGGTTTATGAAGTCTTGGGGAGAAATGCTTATGGATCTCGCAATCGGATGCAAAGACGTTGTGCAGCAGATGGTGGTGACCGACGACTCTTTCGTTGTAAGGAAGCTCCGGAAACCAGCTGCTAAGGTTTCGAAGAAGCTTAGCTTCCTTAACGAGTACTTGCCTGAGGATCGTGATCCTGTTCATGCTTGGCCTGTGATTTTCTTCGTCTTCCTCCTAGCTCTCACAGGTATATTATCAAACAGTTTTCTGGTTTTGGATCACCATTATGTATCTGCAATGCCACACTCTTATAATGAACAGTTATTCAAAATGTCTGCTAGAAAACTGTGTATTGGGATGAACCTTATAGAATTTTTTGAGGTTGTTGTATGTAGTTAACTTGATTCTGCTTAGATATTGGTTTAAGTGGCAGTCTTGAATAGATTCTCGTTGGTGCAAGAGAGGCTTGTATCCTTACTCTGACATATCCAACTTTTAAGTGCAGCATTGAGTTTTAGTTCAGACCATGATAGATCTGTCCCTTTGTTGAAGAAAATCCGTCTGCATCCTACTAGTGCAAGCCGTGTACAGCTTCCAGATGGTAGATATTTAGCTTACCAGGAGCTTGGTGTTTCAGCTGACAGAGCTAGACACTCTCTAATTGTTCCTCATTCTTTTCTTTCCTCTCGGCTTGCAGGTATGATCAAATAAGCTCCTTGTTTCAGCTTCAGCTTACTTTTAATGATGCAATTACATCTGATTTGCTTCTACTGTTTCAACATTATCTTATCAAGGTATACCTGGAGTAAAAGAATCATTGCTCAAGGACTATGGTGTTCGTCTAGTGTCATATGATCTTCCAGGGTTTGGAGAGAGTGATCCCCATCGTGCTCGGAACCTTAGCTCATCTGCCTCGGATATGATTGACCTAGCTGCTGCTCTAGGGATTGTTGACAAGTTCTGGTTACTCGGCTATTCCAGTGGTAGTGTGCATGCCTGGGCTGCAATGAGATATTTTCCGGACCAAATAGCTGGTACCTTCAATTTTTTGGATAAAATTTGAAAATTCACAATTCATGGCCAACTCATGTTTTTCACAGAATGACACAAAATAATATGGGAAGGTATTGATTTTTATAAATCTACAGGAGTTGCCATGGTAGCGCCTATGATAAATCCATATGAGCCAAGCATGACAAAGGAAGAGATGGCAAAAACGTGGGAGCAGTGGCAACGAAAGAGGAAATTCATGTACTTCTTAGCACGTCGGTGGCCAAGTCTTCTTCCTTTCTCCTACCGTAGGTCCTTTCTCTCTGGTAATCTCGAGCCGCTGGATAAGTGGATGTCAGTGTCATTAGGAGAAAAGGTAAGTCTGTATTCATCAAGTGTTTCTTCCCAAGGTTTTGAGTCTTTGTGAGTTATGGCTCACAAGCTAAACCTGTATACACCACTTTTCTATTTCAGGACAAACTTGTAACCGCAGATCCAGTTTTTGAAGATCTTTACCAAAGGAATGTGGAGGAGTCTGTACGCCAAGGAACTGCAAAACCATTTGTGGAAGAAGCCGCATTACAGGTATCAAATTGGGGCTTTAGTCTTCCCGAGTTCCACATGCAGAAGAAGTGTAGAACCAATGGCGTCCTCTCTTGGCTAATGTCAATGTACAGTGAATCCGAATGTGAACTAATTGGTTTTCGGAAACCTATACACATATGGCAGGTTTGTTGAAATCACACTTAAAACCGCCATCTACAAGATCACCTTTGTCAAGTTGTGAGTTACTCATTTTGCTTGTGGTCACATAGGGTATGGACGACCGAGTCACTCCACCTTCAGTGACAGATTACATTAGTCGAGTCATACCAGAAGCAACGGTACATAGACTCCCAAACGAAGGCCACTTCTCTTACTTCTATCTCTGTGATGAGTGCCACACGCAGATCTTTTCGGCCATATTTGGAGAACCAAAGGGCCCGGTAGAGTTATTGGAACAAAGAACGGAAACCCATAGACCGGATCAACCAAAGACAGGTTTATCTGACAGTAGCTCACTACCAAAGAGTAAGTAAAAAAGAACTATAGGAACACGTTGTTCTTGGTCTTCGTTCCATTATGGAGAAATGTGTAAATAACACCAAGAAGATGATTTAGTCCTCTGCTTTGGTTGAAGATTTCAGATTCTATAGGTTATAACAAAGCAGAGTTCATTTTGAGAGTACATTTGGCACTGCAAAGAGTGCAAGTGAAAGAACATTTTATTAAAGCGGCTATCCCTTAATTGGAAATGCAATATTTTTTTCTTCTTATAGTTTTATGTTTGAACAAAACCAGAATCCGACTAGACTCATTTTCAGTTTGGTTTATATATTTCTCACGCTGAAAAAGTTAAATACCCACGTTATACATCATCATGATAAAAAAATGAACTAGACCAATAACTTGGAACTACATGGCTTGATAGGATCAATCAATCTAATGGTTATTGCTTAAAGAGAACGATCTAGACTAACTACTCGAAACTAGGCCACATGGCTTTGTGGTTGGGATCAATCGACCTCACCCAAAGGGTTTCAAAACGCAGAACCAGAGTTCTTGGTTTTTCCAAGCATCATGTCTTTGGCTTCATTGATCTTAGACGCAAGGTAATGGCTTCCTCCTGCATCTGGATGATTAGCCACCATCACTCTACGGTGAGCTTCCTTCACCTTCTCTGCCGCTACACTCTCCCTATTCAAACACCACAAGTGACAAACTCATCAAGCCATAATAATGTCGCAAAAACCACCACTAAACATATGCAAACCATTTACCCTTGTGTAAGAACATAGTTTGGCCCCTATGCAAACTTGTTAAAAACTAGTGTGGCATACCTACTGCCTATAAATGATCATTTACCAATTCTACCAAAAATGAAAGAGTCAGAAAGAAACTCCCCTATGACTAGCCAAAGATGAAGATATATTTAAGAACAGGAGGAGTCCCTCGAGGAGGACTAGTGTGAGAAACCATACCGCCTATTTCAAATCATTTACACAGCGGAGACTTTACAAAACTAGCAGAAGAGAAACCTTATTTAAAACAAAAGTCCCAAGACCACTAGTATCATTTGTAGTGAGAGGCTAAACTCTAAAGACAGAAAGAAAGGTACCTAACACCGAGAATTAGAGCAGCTTCTCTTCGATTCATAGTAGCTTGGAAACCACCTTCATAGAATTTTCGCATTCTAGGCCTAACTGGTCTCAGCTTAAACGCTTGCCATGCCTCTATTCCATATTTACCAGCATAAGCAGCAGCAGCAACAGCAGCGCCTGCAATTATCGCTGCAACCTGGAGAGCATACGAGAAGCGAAGAATATTATTCCATACGTCAGACAAGATGAAACAGAGTAAACCATAGAAAAAACACTCTGATACTGACACAAACCCCAAACACAAATGAGCAAAAATAAAAGCAGAAGCTCTAAAAAAGGAGGATTCTTTTAGAAACCCTAATCGAATCAAAGGGATGCTTTGAAATATCATCAAATCATTTTTCCAAAATCAATCAGCAAAAACAGTAAAGAGTGGAAATTGTAGAGAACCCCGAAAGAAGAACATACGCAGGCAAACTTACCATTGTTGTAGAGGATTTGAGCTAGACAGTGTACTGAAAATAAACACGATCTGATCTGATAGGAAACAACTCTTCAGTGTTCGATTTTGTCGATCAATTTGAGGATTAGGGTTTTAGCTATTTCCTGGTTTGCTTGGACTTGGCCCAGATAGGTTGGTTGCGTTGCGTAAATAGTAGTCGAAACCTTCTAACTCTTTTAGTGGGTTTTAGATTTCTTTCGATATGGAAAAAAATAAAAACAGAACCGGTTTATTTTCTCTTGGATTCGGTTTTATCAAATCAATAATTTTGGTATGGTTTAAATTCGGATCAGTTACATTTAGTTTGCATCCATTAGTACTGAGAGTTGTGTATACTCTTTATCTTTCAAAAACTTGGTGTTAAAATCTTGAATAGAACTAATAGAGAGTTGAGAATGAAGAAGTAGTTGGCAACGTCAACAAAATATGCGTTTCACTGCCAACACGATCATAATGACACAAGACTACAAGAGAGTTCTTCAAGTTGTAAGTATTATTCTAGTTTTCTTTAATATATGAAAGAGTGAAATAAACAATAGAGAGACTTACACTGCACAAATGAATCAACGTAACACTTTCTTGTAACCAACATTGCTTATACTTGATACACAATCTCATAACTCCATATTCATTGCGACAAAAAATCATATAATGATGAATTACTATACCTCGGTTGGTCACGGCGTTCTCTCTGCCTTGAGAACGCCTTTTTCCACCTTTGGCGGGGCGGAGGATCGTCTGGGTTTGGGTGCAGGTGAAGCCGAGGTGGAGAGCCGTTTCTTTGCTGGTGCTTTCTCCGGTAATATACTGCTTTCCTCTGTTGTGGATGTGGTCACCGCTACTCGTGATGAGGTTTGAGACTTGGGCTTGCCTCGTGCTGATTTTGTTGTAGGAATCAGATTGCTACTACGCCTAGCAGTTGAGCTACTCAGGGTCTCGTCATCACTAACCGATGGCCTAGCAATGCTGGGCCTACGGTTCCTCTCCGAGCTCTTGGCCTCATCATCACTGCTTTTGGATTTTATGGACGATGGGATGGGCCGCTTCTTTCTCGGGTTTCTGGTGGCTGTGGATGATGCTGATGGGGTATTGGGTTTAGTCGAGCTATTGAGTTTGTTGCGGTTTGAAGATTTTGCTGTTTCTCCTCCTTGGGAATTACGGTTAGTCGAGTTCTTAACCGAGGAGTTGTCGTTGTTGGTGGTGTTTTGTTCTTTCTCTGAACTCTCCCATGGCCGGCCAGCCATCCACCTCTCTAACCAGCTCCAACCCCAAGTCGGGTTGCTAGGATCCATGAACATCGGATTTGCAGTTTTCGAGAAGCTCTTCAAGTTTTGCTGCAAAGATGAGTCGGATATAATCATAAGCATTAAACCATATCCAATTATGTTAGCTAGAGTTATGTAGATAGATATCAAACTTCAGGCCTCAGGAATCTTAAGCAACATTTAAGGACTGCTTTGTCAACAAGGGCAACTATTCAGGTTCTTGCAAGTTTCTATGCCATTATGCAGAGAAATTTGAGTTAGGTATACATGGAAGTACCTGATGTGTGAATGCATAAGCCAATGCCCTTTCCCTTCTCATTGTTGCCTCGTACTTGTGCAACATACCTGCTTCAACTTGTTCCTTTGACTGATTGCTGTAGTTCCAATTACCCCCATTCTACAGAAGAAAGAGCTAGTCTTAGCAATAAACAAAAAAATCACAGGATACTGCATTACCAGATTACATCAGAAGAGACAACGATAAATTTAAACAACCGCATGAAAAGCTGCAGGTTAGTAAAGAGCGAATTTAAGCACGAGTAATGCAGTAGAATGTTACTATCACTCAACCAATTTATGTAGTTTGAAAGGAGTTTTTTTAGTAGTAAATGAAAACTGCATCTGAGATAAACAAGAGAGTGAGACCTTTAAGCCTCCTAGCTCTTTGGCATGCTTCTGAAGAAGTTGCTTATGTCGAGCCTGATTCTCTTCTGACATCCTGATTCTCCTAGATCGGATTTGTGACTGTACACGAGAGAGCGTCTGCATACATTTAAGAGTAATTGCAGCTTGCCGTTGTACAACCGATCCTTCCATCAGTAACTTAAGTCTTTCCTGCCCCCTCATCACCTGCGATTCTCTTCTTGCCTGCATTGGAGAAACCATAGAAGTAAAACGTTACATTTGAAAAAGAAACCCTGTTCTCTCACATTGTATCTCAAAGATAGAAAAAATTCAACCAAAGGTATAATGCATGATTGACTAAGCAGACAAGTTCTGATCAAGCCACAACATACCAAATGGCCCCTAAACGTAGACTGGATTAAGATGGCAGCTGCTTCTTCCTTTGACTTGCCTGCAAATCTATTAACAACTATAGCTTGATGGACAGATTCAGGAGAAGATGGAGGAGAATCTACAAGAACATGTGCAACAGTAGCAGTCACAGAATCTGAAGAAGGAGGATACAGATTCTTCTTCTGTTCATAGTTGACCTCATCAACTCTAACTTCAAACTGAGGAGAAGAACTTCTGGATGTGGCTATCAAGACAGGGTAAGAGATTACACTATCTTGACACTCAACAGATTCGTGTTTCAACTTCTATAAGAAAAGACAACAAATATAGGACTTGATAAGCCACAACAAGACATGAATTTCACATCAATATAGTGATTAGAACAAAAGGCAAAGCTGGTACCTTTGAATCTGGGCTAAAAGCCTTTTTAACGTTTTTCAGCCATTTCGCTTTTTTAACCATCTCGTCGCCGTTCTATGTTTGATCCTCCTACTCAGATGAAAAATGTTGGTTCAGATGATAAAAAATTTCCAAAATCACGGATTGCAACAGATTCTCTGATGTCACAAATATAATAGCTAAATTCTTTGATCAAACCCAAAAGTCAAAACAGTTGAATTGAATAGAAAGGAACCTTCTTTAGCCTGGAAACGGGAGATAGAAGAGGAATCGAACCTGTAAAAGCAGATCTTGAAGAAGAGAAGCTCGAAACTGAACTTTAAACCATCAAAAACACGCCTTTTAAGTTCCTTTTAATGCCAATGTGAGACTTCCTTGGAAATGAGAATTTGAATGGGTCGAAGTTTTGATCTTTCCTGACTTGAGAAGAACTCAGAGAGAGAGAGAGAGAGGAATTTGGAGCAGAGAGAGTATTTGTCTCTGTCTCTGTGTGTGTGTGAGCCCACTAATTGGGCTGCTTTTTTTGTGGGCCCTACTTTGATTTCCTCTTTTAACAGCTTGGCGCTTTTTTTTTGCTCTTAACTAACAGCTTCCGCAGCTAATGAGATTAATTGGTTTTAAATCTCTTAATGATGCTTAATTACTCATTACCATGATTTAATCATTATTGAAATGCTGAAAATATAACCCTAAGATTTTGTAAACTAGGTCAATCTTGATTTTTTTTGTGAACTTAAACAATTGGAAGTGGAACGTACGAGTTCACTCAATAATAGATTCAATTTTTTTGGTTTTTTAATCATGAAAATCGTGTATCTACACCATGATTGTTTTTTTTAATGTACCATAATACATGTGGTCGTTGTGGTATGCTTCAATATATAATTTCTTAGAAATCTTAATATGTGCATAAACTTATTTATTTATATGAGATGTAAATCATAAGTATTGTTTTGTATATTAGTTAATAACCTCAAAATGGAATTGATTATCTAGAAAAGACATATACATAATGCACACGTCTTGTGTTTTGTTAGTCAGAGTTTTGGATCATTCTCTCTCTCCGTCGGTCCAATCTAATTTTTTTTGTTTCTTATGAACAAATGATATTAAGATTGTTTGATAGATTTTATTGTCCCAAATTTTGTAAAATTAGAAAAATATGTAATCAATTGTTTTGTTTTTTCTCTTTCCTTCTTAACTTTGAGCTAATATTTGGTTGTCATGATTCGTTTATTTTAACAAAGAAGATCATTGATATTTATTACTCTTTAATTCCAATAATTATTTGGAGTGATGCCCCAGCTAAGCAAGAACTTAAGTATTATCCAATTCGGAGAAAACCGGTTTGATTAAACCCAACCCAAATAATATACATCGCTCTTAAAGTTATACCAAACCAAAACTTATGGTATAATGCATCTTAAGAAATCATTGAATCCGACATGAAAAACCGGAAGTCTCACAATCGAATAGTAACTAGGTTTGAGTTACATATGTATTTCGTAGTACGATCCAAGTGACAACTAAGTTCGATTCTACTAGATTCCCGATTCTAGCCAGTGTAAAGTGTTTTGGATCCAAAAGACCAAGACTAATTCATCAATGTAACAACAACAAGAAATATAAAAGACAAAATTTGAGGTTACTCATCTGTATCGTTTTTATCGGCTTTTGGTTTAGTAGATATAGAATCACGTCTCGGCCTATGCTTCCTCCATTTCTTCTTCTTCAAAGACATGATCCACGATGGAACCTCACAGCCTGATGACATCATTGTGTTGGCTATGTTCCTTAGGAAAGGCACATCTTGTTCCGTGTAGAAAGTTATCGCTTCTCCGCTCCTTCCCGCTCTCCCAGACCGTCCTGAAATGTATTAAAAGAGGCCAAATACATCAACTCATCATCAAAAATGACTCTCATAGAACAGAGAATATAAGATTTAGATACAAAGGCTCTAGTAATAATAATATGCGTACCAATCCTGTGGATGTATGCAGAAGCTGAATCCGGGAAATCATAGTTTATCACGCAGTTGATGCCTTTGAAATCCATACCTCTGGCAATCACATCAGTGGCTATCAAAACCCATTTTTCTCCCGCTCTGAATTGATCAACTGCATTTTCCCGCTGCAGCATCCAATGGTAAATTGTTTCATATCAATTTATATATCTCTATACTTTCCATAGAGGAGCAAACTTTATTTGATGACTACATGAAAGATGATTTTACCTCTCCCGGAGGGAGATCGGAATGGATGACTCCGGCTCTGATGTTTTCACATTTCAGTTCATCATAGAGTTCTTTTGCTCGTTCTTTGCTTTGTACAAAGATCAGTACCGGTGGATTCAGACTCTACTGCCAAGTAGAAAAGGAATTACAAAAGGTATTGGACTAACTTGATCATACTGTTAAGATAAGTGAACTTACCTCTGCAAAGCTTTGGCGAAGAGCAAGAAGTTTCCCTTCTTCACTTCCAGCAAAAACCAGCTTTTGCTTGACGGTTTCAGATGCTGTGTTTCTATATTGAATAGTAAAAGGTAAGATCATTTTGCTTCAAAATATGTTGTGAAGTATCTATAATAAGCTTCAGTATCATACTATCATGTTTTCTATACTTACTTTCGGCCAATGATAACACGAACAGCATCATGCATTATGGAACGTGCAAGTTCTTCAACAGAATCGGGCAAAGTAGCACTGAACAATGAACGTATGATCGAAGGATTTGAACAAGCCTTAACCACACAATCTATCTGCTTTAACAAGCTCTGCTCAAACAGCTTGTCAGATTCATCAAGGACAAGGTACTCGACCCTGTATTCAACAGAGATAAAGATGAATATGGGCACAACACAAATAGAAATACAATGTTTATATTCTAACATATGATATTGACTTACTTGCTTAAGTCAATCTTTTTAGCCTTGATTGCTCTTTTCAACCGCATCGGCGTTGATATGAGAACATCACACCACAGCTTTGAGAAGTCAGCTGTTTTGACAAGGGGTTTAGTCATCAATCTAATGTGGAAATTGCTTCCTTTAATAAGTTTCTTTCCTTCTCTAGCTGTTTGGGCAGCCAGTTCCCGAGCAGGAGAAAGGATAACAGCTCTTATTCCATCAGTTGAAGGGCGCTAATACAGCAAAGAAAAAACTCATAAACATGAGTCAAGAACCAGGATCGGCGAAATCTGGAGGGTCTTAAGGGCAAACACAATTTAATACCTTGAGTTTTATAAGCATGGGACAAATAAAAGCAAAGGTTTTTCCTGACCCAGTCGGAGCACAGGCAAAGCATTCACGACCCTGGGATAAAGAAAAAAGATGATAAAACTAAATATTAGAACTGATACCCCATAAAAGAATTCACAAAATAATCTGGACAAAGGAGTTCTTTCTCTGCTCTTAAGTGACTCCAGTGTAATAAATGGAAAAGGAGTGAATAAGACCATACCGATAGGAGAATTGGAATAGCCTGTCTTTGGATTGGGGTAGGCTCTTTAAATCCTAGTTCAGCCAAATTGCGTAATATGTATCCTTCACAGCCATACCTGTAGATGGATTAAGCATTAAGATAAAAACCCAGAGGAGAGGAAGATCTAAACACATAATTAGAGTATGTCAATAGACTCAACGTCCATGAAACAACAAATACATACCTAAACTACAAAACCACTAATACTATGAGCATAATATCAAACTACTGTAAAGAAACAATCCAGTTCCACGCACCTGGATGACAACTCTGCGAAACTTTTAAGCGGCGGTGGAATATTGTTACCGGAAACATGAATGCTGTACTGTTTCCTCGACAAAGCATCTCGCTGCCATTATAAAAGAGCAAACAAAGTCATGAATCTGTCACACTTTGCCTTTGATGAAACAGAGACAACATTAAAAACAACTCCAATACCTCCATTTGACGATTAAGTTCCTTCTTGGGATTCTCTACAATCTCATTCTTTGTGATTTGTTCTTCTGCTTTACCTTTAGCACGTGCCTTCTTTGAGCTCTTGAACACATCGAATCCTTCAACTGGCACTATTTCAACATATCAAAAAATTAGATCAAGACACAGTTAGCACAAACCTGAGGGAAACAATAATTTAACTTTTCAGACTTACCAGAATTAGAAGATCTTCGTTTCCTCTTCTTAGAGGACACAATAACTTTCTCCGCCTCCGGCTGTTCAGTGTCCTCTTCTTCTTCCACAAAGAAGTTCACTTTCTTATTGGAATCATCATCCTCCGTAGAATTCTAACACATCAATGAGACATTTTTAATATAAGAACAAAGAGTGGGAGTGAGTAGTGCTGATTTAAATAACACATCAGCTGCAGAACTCACCTTGAATTTAGCAAAATCAGGAGCAAACTTCTTCTTATTGAAGTTTGTTCCACCAAACAGAAAATATGAGCTTTTCTCCATCTGTCAAGTAACCATAAAACTCTCAATACAAGGCAATGGAATCATATCAACATAGACTGAAAACATCAGAAAATAAATTTAAGCTGAGTACTATTCGATTAGAGCAGAAAAAAAAAGGGAGAACGCCAAAGAGAAGAAACAGAGCAGTAGAGAAAATTACCAAGAGAAGATATTACAACTAAGTCGTACCTAAATAGAGAAAGAGAGCGTTTCCGGAGGAGAGGAAAAGGCAGCAATAATGGTAACAATAGAGACGAAATTAAAAACGCCGGCGATGACACTGACGACGGCGAATAGATACCGAGAAGAATCGAAGAACCAGAGAGACTCTTGCAGATTTTGGGTTTTACAATTAGGGTTTGGTGTTTTGGTTGATTTCATATAATTTTAAGGGTATTACAGTCATTTACTTGAACACCAATATTAAAATTGGAGTTGCTAAAAGCCTATAAGAGCAATACATTAAAGATGTTAAATAAATGGGCCTATTAAAGCCCAAATAAAACAAAAAGCCTAAATTAGATCTGATAGGTTTGGTAAGAAACCAATAAATTTGGAAATTTGTGTGTAAAAGCGGGAAACATGTGATGGTGTGACCCACCGCCGCTGAAAAACAAAAAAATCTCACTTCTTCTTCTTCTCTCTCTCTGTCTCTGACACATCGGGACTTTCTCCGACTCTGTTTCCGTCGGATTTAAACACTTCAGACTTAACTCCACTTTTGGTTTATCGTTTACGAATTGTTAGAGATGTGGCAAGTTATTCTAGGAGCAGCCATTGCTGGATCCACTGGTTTTGTAGCCAAACGCTTATTCAACCCTTTCTCTCGAGATTCTCCTACTCCCGAGAATTACGCTGAAGAGCAGGAACCAGTCACTCCTCCTGTGAGCATTGGATTTCTCGATTCTCCTTGCGACAAAACCAATGGCGTTTTCCGATTTTCTAGTTCCGGGTCTACCGTTAACTCAGGATCAGGATCCGGGTCTTCTCCTGGGTTTAGGAAGAGTTCAGGGGTGAAATGTAGAGTTAGGGTTCGTGGATTGATGAAGAAGAAGAAGAAAAAGAATAGTGGGGGATGTGAGATCGAGAAGCGATCTGGAAATGTTGGTGCTTTTGAAATGAAGAGTGAGGTTTGCTCGAAAAAGACGAAAACTTTGGGTGCTGCTTCTGCTTCAAAACGTGGGTCATGTTATAGTAATCAAGGTTTTGCTTATACTCTTTCGAGAACTCTGATTGATTTCTTCTGTCATTCTCGGTTTGAAAATGAAGTATGAATGGAATCTCGGTTGATGAAGACATATCTGTAGTGAGGTTGTTATCACTTGCATGATGGGAAATTTGGATCTTAAGTTAGTTTTTGGAGTGTTCTGAACTTGTCTTATTTGATGATTGGATCGTGTGCTGAGTTTTTCTAGTTTTGGACCTTGTGGTATAGAATGATATATAGTGGTGTTAATCTTGGGGAAAAGCTTTCAGGGATCTTGTGTTATAGAATGATATATAATGGCGTTAGGTTTTGCTTCCTAGACTTCTTGAGATTTGAGTGATAAAAAGTACTCTTTGATCGGTAAATCTTCAGACCTCTAGATTTTGTAGGAGTGCAAGAGACTTTGTGGTTATAGTGGTTGGATAAGAGGGGAATCACTTATTGCCTATGCTTCTATAGAGTAGAATAAGCCTTATCTATGTGTTTTCCAAGTGCTAATTCGCTTACTGCATCTATTAAGTCCCCATAAATGCTTCATCTAATAAGCCTTATTTATGGGTTCAATGTTATGGTGATTAACTGCTTTGAGGTTTGATTGTACCTTGTTGGACTTCTTTCAGTAAAACAATGACTCTTCATATTCCTGTTGGCATTGTCCATTATTGAAGCTTCATTCTTCTGTGTTTCAGATCATTCCTCTTTCAGCTCAGCACTGGGTGTCTGCATGATGTATATGATGTCAGCAGAGAAAGGTGAAATCAGTAAGCTGCATGCAGCAACAGAAGAAACTACCAAAGTCATCCAAGAGCTAAAAGATGAACTCTCTAGGATTAAATCTTTACAGGGTTTCAAGTTTCGTGGCTGTGCAGCAAGTTCTGAGAAATCTGGCCAGATAGATCTCAATAGATCAGAGATGGTGAGTAGAGTATCTCTCGATATCAAGTCAGGCAATGATGGAGAATATGCTAGCAGCGTCCTAACTGAGGAGCCAGAACAAGAGGCAGTAGAAATGGAACAATTAGAGATGGAACTTGAATCTGAGCTGCAGAAATTGAACTTGGCTGAGGTGAGTGTGCTTTTATCTTTTTCCATTGACATATATTCCTAGAGTCTCCTCTCAAATCTATTAAGGTGAATTTCATCTGGATTGTTTTTCCAACAATTCATTATGCTGTTGGGTGGGTTCAATGGCTGAAGCTTATATTCATCTTTTATTTTGTTTTCCCCTTAGACAAGTGATGTTATGGAGGAATGTAAGGATTTGGTTAATGGAGCTGAGTCATACCAATGTGGTGGAATATCGGCATCAGAGCTGGACAAGAAACTAAGCCACCTTCTCATCGAACAACAAGAAGGACAGATCAATGAGCTTGAAGCTGAACTACAAACTACTCAGTCCAAACTCCAAGAGAAGGAAGCTGAGCTTCAAGCACTTAAGGTCTGCGTTAGACGCCTAACAGAGTTTCCTCTCTTGGACCGTTCAGGTGCAATTGAAATCTCATTGTGAATTTTTCTCATTGACAAGAACTGAACTAAAGAAACGTTCCAAATCATTTGCTTGCTTGCATTTCTTTTGGCGGTGATCAAACTTTAGATTATGCAAAGACAAGCAGTCTCTCACAGCGTAAAACATTTCTTGATGTTTCTACAGATGATGAGCATGAAGAGGACCTGAATCAGGATCTCTCAGTCTCATGGAGCCAACATAACAAAACTGATCACGAGGCAAGAAAGCAGATCATTGGGATGAAAAGGCCTATGGAGTCATCATGTATCCATGTTTAAACAACTTTACATAATCCTTAATTATTCCAACATCTACATAGTAAGTTCTTTCATAGACTCCATCTTGCAACACCAAAATGATCCAAATCTCTGAAGGTTCGTATCATCAAGTCATGCCAAGGTGGTGGTCTGTGCAAACTAGACCTGACTCAGTTGATTAGTTATTCTTATATATAATATATTCACCAGAAGAATCCAAGACCATCAGAAATCATCAGTCCTGACTTGTCTAGAGATTTAGATTGCTAATTTTAGTACTACAGCTAACGATTATGAATTTGGGAACTTCAAAATATCTTTTGTTAGTGTGTTTGCTTGTGCAGGTCAATGTTGGCTTTGTTGACTTTTCTGATTAATTGCAAAAAAACAATCAGTTTCATATTTTGTCTTCTAATGAAATTATCTCAGTAAAGCTTATAGATTGTCAACTCAAGAAAATATCATGCATGCTACATCGAAAACATCAAAAAACTAATGAGTAACGGAGTCATACAAGTTCTAGTCCAGCAGAGTGAGTTATCATCAAAGGATAATCCCGACAACATATAACAAAAGCTACTCGCCAGGAACTTGGACGCCTTGCTTCATCTTCTCTTTCTTCATCTTCTTCTTAGAAACGGGTTTCTTCTTCCTCGGAGGTAAATTCTTCTGTGCGTATGTGTAAAGGATGAAGTTTCCTACAAGGAATGTCAGTAGCAACCCTCCTATTACAAGAAGGACGATCAGTCCCGGGTTTAGCCCTTTGCTTTCGATTTTTCCCTGTTCATTGTGTTCTTATTAGTAACATATATTGAAATCTAGATGCAAGAAGAAACAAGAAGATTTGAGAAATATAATATATGAAACTTGAAAGGACAGAACACAAGGTATACTAACTAGCTTCTCAATCTTATTGGCCCGTAAGACAGAACACAAGGTATACTAACTACCAAAGACCATTACTGCAAGAGTTTGGTTAAGTGACAGATTACTGCAGATTAACTAACACTGACAAGCACGAATATCATGAAACGAATACCACAAGTTATAATATCCATAGATTGTACAATTTGGGAATGTATAAACCATCATATTCGTTATTCACCATGAACCTTAAACTCTGAAACAGCCAAAAATGAAAAAACTTGACATTCCATGGCAAGATCAAGATGAAAGTGATGAAGTTAACCAAAGTCCTCAAACTCAAAATGTATGAAATTCTAAAGAAAAAACAAAACTTTACCGATCCAATTGTGCTAGGTCCTAACCCATGCTAAATTTCAGAGAATTTGATCATCCATCGTTAAGAAGCGTTACAACAATCATACACGTATTGACCAAAATGCTCGAACATAAACAAAAAAAGCTCGCAATCGCAAATCTTAAACCGGAACATCATGCATCAAAACCAGAAGATCAGACTCAAGCAACACATAAGATTACGAGCCACGCGTGAAAGAGTAGCAAACGATTGTAGGAAAGCAGAATTGAGACAGAGTCAAACGCAGATCTAGCGATTCATCGTGAGTAACGAAAAATTTGATCTCAGACAAGGAAACACAGGTAGACAAAGAGAGATATTCAGAGAGGGGACAGAACTTACATCAAATTCTGCGGCCATGGCGGCGTTTCGGAGCTACGAGGTTATCAGCACCGCTCGCCGGAGAAAATATAGACAGCTTGAAGACGAGTTTTGCCAAGAAAAGACTCATAGCCATAAGTAACAGCAAGGTTGGTCAATGGGGTTACTTTGCAAATTATAAACTATAGGATTTGTTTCTATCTTCGATTTTGGCATGCATTTTACTTCTACAACTGATCAACCCCGCTTGACAATTGAAATTTATTTCTCTTTGATTTTGGCAAATCATTTTAATTGTAGTACTAAGTACCAACCAATCCTACTTGACAAATGAATATTTTTAAATGTATTTTCAACCCTTTTAATTTGGTATATTTTAAAAAAACTTTATATTATCAATTCAAATTTGAATGATATCGTTTGGTTAAAATAAAATAAAATTTAATGTGATATTAGACTACTAGTAAAACGAAAATATAGCAAAATAATAAAATGGTTGACCCATTTGGAATAAACATTTTTATGGTTAAATAATTGAAAATATGCAAAATGATAACAAATCAATTATACAATTCAATAAAATTATTATATCATAGAAATAATTTATTCTCAAACAAAACAAAAAATTCTCATATGCAATTATTAAATTAGAGATTTTTCATCAAAAGTAAATACTTGTAAATATAATTCAAGATCCACCTTGTTTCAAAATGCATTTGAAATACCATCTCAAAATATTTGTATGACTTTGAACTGTTATTCACTTGATCTATTAAAACGGACACATATGTTTTCACTATAATACACAATTCATAAGTCTTCAACATTACTTAAAAATCGTCTTTCATAACTTTACTTAATATTGTTTTTGGAAACTTTTTTTGTGTGATGTTTTTTACTTTAATAATCGATTGATTTGTTTAGTTTATAAGAATGTTTTTTGTGATGTTTTAAGTTTTCAAAAACAACATGGAAGACAGGAATACTAACTTTATAGTGAATTCGGTGTTGGTCCCGACCCCTTCACCATGGTCATGTTCAAACCGGATTTTGCAAGACTAGATATGGATACTAATATTGATAATGACACAATTTCTCTAATGATCTACATCCTCGTGGAAATCTTGTTTTTTAAAATAATAATGAAAAATTATTTATCAAATGCTTATAATCGTTTCATTCTTTTGGATTCAATGCCATTAAAAATCATTCGACAATTTCTTTTTGGTAACTTCTTGATGTCATACTACATAATCATAGTTGATGAGTTTGTACAAAACTTGAATAGTTTGATATCGTTATTAGAAGTAACACATGTAACAATCTTGGAGATATAAAAATGAATATAAAAAGTGTATTTTGTAAAATATTTTTAAGATTATTATTGTGACGAAATTATTTTTGTATAAAAAGGTTTAGAATTTGATAGATAGCGTTAATATCATAAAACGCAAAGTATTATATTATTGATCACACCATTAGAGTGAGTAAATACATATTTGAAAGAAAAAATTAAGAATGTTCAGACTAAAAAGAAAAGGAAAAATGTTTTGGCTTCCGGATAAATGTTGGGGTCAATATTAAAGAAATAAAAGGTGTGGGTGCTGATACGGAAATTAGTTTACAGGCTGTAATTTTTCTTTCAGGCTCTCTCTCTTTCGTCGCCGAACCAGTTCCAGAAAGGCTGTAGCGATTCAAAATTTCACAAATTAAAGTCTTCTTCCTCTCCGAATCAGAGATTGTCTCCTTCTTAGCTCAGATCTGGGAGCTTCTTGTGATAGATTTGGAAGAAGATGACTGTGATCGATATTCTGACTAGAGTTGACTCGATCTGTAAGAAGTACGACAAGTACGATGTCGACAAACAGCGGGAGGCCAATATCTCCGGCGATGATGCCTTTGCTCGTCTCTATGGAGCTTTCGAAACCCAAATCGAGACCGCTCTCGAGGTAATTATTTCTCTTCTTTCTGTTTGCATCACAATGTTGAACATAGAGTTTGATATTTTTCCGGTCCGGACTTAAATGGATGCATGAGTCCAATTCAGTCAAAAAACTTGAAAATAGGTCGCGATTAGTCCTGATTTTGTATACTGTGATCGAGTTTTCGTGATGGGAATGAAAATCTTTTTGAATGCTTTACCAGTTTCTAGTTTGAGAATATTTTGAGGTTCATGAAAATTTTCGATTTGCAGAAAGCTGAACTTGTTACGAAGGAGAAAAACAGGGCTGCTGCTGTTGCAATGAATGCTGAGATCCGCCGGACCAAGGCACGATTGTCAGAGGAAGTTCCCAAGTTGCAAAGACTTGCTGTCAAGCGGGTTAGCTTCCTTACATTGCTTCTAGTTATATCAGTAGCTTGGTTGAGGTTATATGATTGTTTTGAAGGATTTAACTTTTTCAGACTCGGTAACAATCTATACATTGTTAGGTTAAGGGCCTTACAACCGAAGAGCTTGCTGCGAGAAATGATTTGGTGCTCGCTCTTCCAGCCAGGATTGAAGCCATACCTGATGGGACAGCAGGTGGCCCTAAAAGCACTAGTGCTTGGACTCCCTCCTCAACAACATCTCGTCCTGATATCAAATTTGATTCAGGTGATTCAAATGAAGTAGCTTTGTTTGTCTCTTGTAGATTGTACTATAATGTTCGGCTTATCTCAAAATCATATGAGCTGTTAATCTCATTTTCTGTCTACGAGCAACCTGAAGTTCAATATCACTGAGTGACCTCTATTGTGAATGTTAGATGGGCGTTTTGACGATGATTACTTTCAAGAATCAAATGAATCTAGCCAATTCAGGCAGGAGTATGAGATGCGGAAAATAAAACAGGCAAGTCATGTTCTTATCTTGTTGCATTCTACTCTTCTGTTTCATGTAAACTCTGGTGGTTATATATATGACTTGTCTACTTGAGTATAAATCAGGAACAAGGTCTTGACATGATCTCCGAAGGGTTAGATGCTTTGAAGAACATGGCTTCTGATATGAACGAGGTGAGTTTGTTTAAGTAAAGTTGTTAACACACTTCCCTTATTCGGTACTTGAGCTGATGATGATCCATGTCACGACTCTTACAGGAACTGGATAGACAAGTTCCACTGATGGATGAAATCGACACAAAGGTAGAAGACACCACCCAAACTCCATTTCCTTTCTCTGTGTTGGTTAGTTGTAATCTGAACTTTCTGAACTTGCTCACAGGTGGACAGAGCAACCTCCGATCTTAAGAACACCAATGTTAGACTTAAAGATACCGTGAACCAGGTAATTTAAGTTTGGAATCTATTTCTTGGACTCTCAGCCACATAGGTCTGTTCTTGATACCTAATATAAAAGCATTGTCTTTTGTTTACAGCTGAGATCTAGCCGGAACTTCTGTATCGATATTGTTTTGTTGTGTATTGTTCTGGGTATCGCTGCATACTTATACAAGTAAGTTTCTCTCATACGTTTCGATTATAGTTATTCACTCTGAAAAAACTTGTTTAACGAGACAAACATTTGTTCTCTGTGCAGTGTACTGAAGTAATGAGATGAACCCTACGAAAGGACCCATTAGTACTTATCACCCGAGTCAATATCCAGTGTGTGCTTGTGTCTTACTCTTCTTCTCTGATATTTCTACGAGAGTTTCTTCTTAATGTCAAGAATATTCAAGTCTTATCTTCCTGCATCGACTTTTCTCCATGTTGTTCGTGTGCATAGATTCATCTGTCAAAATGTGCGTCAAACTAATTGATTGCTGTGTCTGCGGCAGTGTGCTATTATTTTCCAGCCAAAATATGATTTTTTATTTATTTTAAAAGCAAGCCAAATTTTAATTTCAAAGATCAGTGACAGATCCTGAGCAAACAGAATTAACAATCAAGACACTGAAATTAAAATCTCATCGTAATGTCCTCGAAATATATCTACAGCCACAGGGAAGAAAAAGAAGAAGCAACGATGGCCACTTGGCGATCCTCGTCCTGGAACCCGAATTACCAGATTAGATGACCAATCTGTTGTCACATCTCTAAATAGTTTGATTCGATCTCTCCTAGCTTCACCAGAGCTTTCGATCTCTCCTAGCTTCCATATAATGATATTTTGTCTCTCTGCAATGGATAGGCTCAGGATCCCAAACTTGTGTTTTTATGTCCAACTTGAACACCTCGACAGATTTCGTCATGGAGTTCCTATCTGGGGAATTTCCTGCTACATCAATCTTTCCATAAAGGACGCCAGCAGAAGCATCATAGAGCTCCACCGGAAAGCTTGCAGCTTCGCGCCACGTGTGAGACCGGCAATCCAGAATCGAGACGCTCGAGGAGCAAGCTCTTAACTTGAACCTATCTTGGCTTACCCCATTGTTGTAGATATCAGAGCCAACCGCACGAGACTCGAAAATCGTACATTAGGAGAATGCGGGATTGGGACTCTAGCCAAAGCATAACCACTCTCCTTACCGGTTATGGTTTTATCAAGTTTCCGGCAGAGGGTGAACCAGTTTAGACCATTTTCCATATCGAAGCAAACATAGAGACAACTCTCTGTGCGGCCCAACTGTGACCTTACCTTGTAAAGCTCTGGTGAAGCTAGGAGAGATCGAAAGCTCTTGGAGACGAGTGAGAGACTCATAGTACAATCTTGGGATGCATGCGACGATGTGCATTAGAAAATCATAGGGAATTGACGGATTATGAGTCAATTCCGGCGTCGACGACAGCTGCTTCTGCTTCTTCTTCGTAATCGTCTTCTTCATCTTTCCGGCGTTGACATTGACACACAGGAGACAAATAAAATCAGGGAATTTAGTTACATATTTGGCGGTGGCGGACAACGCATTAATTTTAAAACTTGTTGGGCTTTATGGGCCGTAGCGAATTTGCAAGACTTTATAAAAGCCCAATAGTTTAATATACTAAAAGATACAAAACTTCTTCTTTTTGTTTTTCTTTAAGAAAACAACAGATGATATACATACACTCACACTCACACTCACATTCACACACAAAAGAGACCCCCAAAAATCGAGCCTTAATCTCGTCAACTACCACTACTTAACTCACATGACCAATCTGTTCTCACATCTCTAAATAGATGGATCTCCATCGAGATCATAGACCACTACTGGAACATATGATTAGTATTGACGGACCTCTGGCTTTCAGTTTCTTGATCCAGAAATGTTCTGATCTGTTGTCTCAACCAGTGGTTGATCCACTTGACTACTGCTTGGAAGTTCAGCTGTCCTATTGCTTCTCCTCCATTTCGAAAACTCGACTATACCTGTTGTACCGCTCATGGTGAGTCCAAACCCAACGATAGTGGCTAAGAGAATGGCCACAACCGGCTGCATGCGAACCTGCACAAGTATAACCGACATAGACTGAGAGTTAGAATACGAAACAGAGTGTCTTGTTCTGTTCTTAACAGATAAAAAAACTCTCACCAATGTGAAGAAAATGTGAGAGAAAAAAACAACAAGACCGAACTGAGTTGTAGCGTAAATCCAGACATATCTCTTCGGCACTGCACATCGATGACCACATAATCAATTAATCTGATAGCTTGTGTACTCAGAACTATTGGGAGGCAAAACTTTTTGAGGGTGAACTGTTTACTGTAATCATTTCTTACCCATTGTTGTTGCCGTCATCGAAGCAAAAAGACCAAGAACGCACGAGAATGGTAAAGAAACTGCAATGGCGCCAGATTGCATTTTTGTAAGCTGTAAAAAGTATTAAGAACAAGACGATGTTACAAAAGCTTTATACTAACAAGTGTAAGAGTAAACAATTCACTAAATCTTACCAGAAGCTGCTCGAGAAAACAGAAGTATGCAAGCATGCTTACAATCACAAGAATTGGAACATCCTGCCATAAACTGAGAGGACGAGAACCGGTCAATAATATACATAACAATTTGAATTTTTTTCAAGAGGTATGGTTTAGACTATGACTTGCCTGTAGTGTGCAGCCTCGGCGTCTGGAGCTCCAATACTACCCCGAGAATTCTGCATGCGAAGAAGGGTCACAGGGAGATTCTGAACCTCTTGCTTGCACACATCACATGTTCTGTTTCCTTTAATGGTGAACCATTTGATTGTACATTCTTTGTGGGCAAGAGCTAGTTCCCCTCTACACAAACATTCCATCTTGAAGGCTTCTGAATCTTCTCCCAATTCTACAAGGCAGATTCTACACACAGCTTCTTCTTCAGGAACATCTTCAGCTCCATCAACATTCGCGTCTGAAACATTTCACTAATATAAGGCACAGGGTTTGTTACAAGGATATAATCACAAAAATATCAAACTTTCATGTCTTTTTGGCTTTAAAAATCAAATGAAAAAATACAATTTCTAACCGTTAAGTTTAATAGTATTTCTGGTTGGAGACATGTTTGGAGTTGGAATCACCCGGAAAACACCTAATTGCCTTTGACTTCCATCTTTGTTGAATGCTGGGACAGAGCGTGAACGGTGGATAGGCAGTGGAGGCCCTTTTTTCTGTTGGGAAAACATTTTTATAAAAATAATTGGTCAAACCAACAATGAAGTGAAGCAGAAGATAACCTAGTTAGCTAAACTTATTTTACAAGCACAATGCATCACTTAAGATTACTCTACTGAGACCAAGGTGAAGTACGAGACAATAAAATGTCCCTTGCCAATGAGATAACAGCACAAACCACAATAGAATTCACATGAGAACCTAAATGAAACGATCCGTCAAGTTACTCACCGTGGAAGTAACTAGATCAACGGCAAATCTCCCGTGAGTGGACTCAGGATTTGAGTGAGCTATAGGGGTTACAGGAAGAGACTCAGTTTTCTTCAATCTTGGAGTTAAAATATTAGTGAGAGTCCATGTAGACCTGTCCCTGCCATTTCCTGAAGAAGGGGAGGACACAAAGCCCAAATCCGCGGCTTTCTCGATATCCACATTATCGTTATTGCTGTTCCGGTTCTTAAAGCTTAACTTGGGGATTAGATTCTTCAGGCTATTAGGTTTGTTTCTTGAAGAAGAAGAAGTAGAAGAAGAAGGACTCAAGGATGCACCACGTTGTCCGACTCTAGGGCTGGACATTGGAGAAAAGTTGACTCTTTTGGCAACAGGACTTGAAGTTAAAGATGCATTTCGTCTAAAAAGATCATCTCTTGTAGTATCTTCAGGTGTTGTTGATGGTAAATCTAACACAAGACCTCGCCTCCATAGGTCTCGGCCCGGTGATGATAGCTCTTGTCCTTGTGCAATCTCAGCAGAATTTCCATCCTGCAAACACCAAAGAAAGATTAATTTCAAATCCAATTTCTCAGATTCCAAAAAAACAAAAGGCATGATCTTTGACAAATAACTTAAAAGCCTAATCTTTTATCAAGAGACTCGACTTAAACAATCTACTAAACCCCTAAACCCTAAAATCATGGAAGATTGATGAAATTCTGAGGATAACCAACAAAATCAAAACCATGAGCAAAATAAAAAAAGAAAGAAATTTATAAACAATATCAATATCAATGGAAGATAGATTGAAACAAGATTGGAATGGAATTAACGAGAGACCCTTTGCAGAGGAGAATGATTATGTTGGTGAGACACATGATGTTCTTCTTCTTTGCGAGCTTTATCATCCATCATCGAGCTCCCAGAGAATAGAAAAGCAGAGGAGAAGAAGAATCTCTAACAAACAATGAAAATCAGAAGAAAAATTTGATAATTAGCAGGAGAAAAATTGTAGAAAAGAAACGGCAGGAACCCTTTGGAGGTAAAAGACAAGTCCCTCTTTCTGGGTTCCTGAAATTGAGATATCTGATCGATCATACAAATTTCAATTCTTTTTGAGATTATATCACAATGTCCCATTTTCTCGGCCTAAATTTGGTCCGTTTATTTGTCCTTATTATTATATTAAATACTTGTTTATTACAGCCTCGTATTTGTATGTTTTGTCTACGGCAAGCATTTTAAATTTAAACAAAGAGAGAGACACAGATATGAGATGATTTTTTGGATCTGTCTCTCTCTTTTTTGGGATCATTTTTTAACCAAACTACGAGTCACAGATATGAGATGATTGATGTTTTAACGAAGCTGTGAACCGAATTTTCCAAAACATTGAAATTACACAAGTATGATGAACCTATTGTTTACGAAACCGGAAAACTCGGGCTTAGGGCCCAATAGTAGAGGCGGATAAAAAGAAATGCAGGCCCATTTGACCACAAAACGTTGGAGATTGCCCCTTTTAAATAAGAAACGAAGGGGTCAGCTATATAATTGAATGTCATGTTGCCGCTACTATATCTCGTGTTTTCCATGTTTAAGTTTCTGTCTTATTGCAACTAAAATGGCTTCACCTGCCACTGCAACTTCCGGTTGAGCAACTAGCTAAGTAAGAAACTGCCTACTTTGTTGTTGTATCTAATGAAGAATGTTTCAAGTATTGTGTCATTATGACTCCAAATGATTTCGTAATCTCTATATTATGAATTGACAATCACACATTTTGTTGTTAACATACAAGGATCAAACATGCATATACTACTAATATTTCGATGGCATTTCAATCCATACTCGGCCGTGTTTAGCTACTCTTGTTCAACTGTTTCTCCCTGTCCGGTGTTATTCCCGCTTCCGTTGTTACCGTGAACTTTTATCTCCAAAAGCCTTTCAACAGGTTGCCTGCAAATGGGGCATCGATTTGTCTGAAACCTCAATACCTTAGCACATCCGCTACACATACACTGCACCACCAAACCCAAACAATTTTTAACATCTATATATATGTCCATCATCACATAATAGTAGTAAATCATCAGCTTTCACTTACCATATGTCGACATGGAAGAACAGTGGTGTCTCGTGGTTCAGACAAACATATAACACATTCTTTACCAGGATCATTAGCATCATCAGCTGAATCATCATCCCCCTCAACTGTATTCCCAATCCCATAAATCTCCTGCAACTCATATCTCGTTCCATTAACCCATAGTATCTGCTTCACCACTCTAATCTTAATCTCTCCTTTATCCTTCTCATAAACCGCTTGAGTAATCTGCGCATTCTTCGACCCCGACCTTTCTTCTTCTTCATTCTCACCACCTGAGGGAGCTGCTTCTGCCTTAACCGCTAATGGATAGATCTCTGTGTCTGCGGCCGCTTTGAACAGCTCAACGTCCTCAAAGACCGAAAAGTCTATACCAGAACCAGATGATTGTTTAAACTTCTGACCAAGTCCTTTCTCGAAATCTAGAGTGATAGGTGGCAGTATATCTTCCTTTGTCGCTGTGAGTTTGCAATCTTCGGATTCTTTAGCAAAGAAAATGACACTAATCCTATTTTTCACAAGTCCAACATAATAACATAAGCTTAATTCAATTACACATGAAGAAGATTTGATCAAATTGCAATAAGAAGATCCAAATTACATAGTCACGAGGAAGAACACAACAAAATTCACGTGTTATCTGCTCAAATGGATCACGAAATCAACGAAAGGGAGAAAGTGAAATCTACCTTCCGGAGACGGTTGCATCAAACGTAAAGGAGACGAGAAAGCGACCCGGATTATCCGGGTCGGGTTCAAGCCTAAGAGACTCCTTCTTGAGATTAACGTCGTTACGAATCGTGACGGCTTTCTGGTGTTCAACGTAAGGAGTCGGTTGAGCCATCATGTGACCAGCATAAGGGTATCTGGCCATCGCCACGGGAGCCCAAGAGTGGTTGTGGTAAGGATGCGGTGGATGATGTTGGAGGTGGTGGTCGTACGGCGGAAGAGGCATGGCTCCCGGGGGAGGATGGTGGTAGTAAGAAGCAGGGTACTGGTAAACCGGATTAGGATTAGGATTAGGATAGGGAGTAACGGCAGCGAAAACGATGGGATTAGCTTGGATTTCTGTAGGTAGAGGTGGTGGAGGAAGAGAAGAAGAAGGAGGAGGAGGAGGTGGTGGTGGAGCCGCCGTATGGTTTCGCCGTCGACGGCGTCTACCTTCACCACCGCTGCTGCTAATGTTTCCCATATGTTATTGGCGTTAAACCCAGATCAAAAAGACAAGATTTTTTGGTGACCCAAATGATCAAATCTCAGAAAATTGCTAAATTTGTGGGTGGATCGGAGATTCTGGGGATTAATATTGAGTGAAATGTAAGGAATTACGAAAAGCAAAAGCAGAGAGAGTTTAGATGAATTAAGAAAGAAAGAAAATAAAAAGAGAGAGAGAGAGATAAGAGAGAATAATTTAGGAGAAGAAAGTGGGTAATGATATGATGAATGGGGTCAGGTTGGCCAAGAAGCTCCACCCATGAACATAAAACACCTCCCACCCTCCTTCGATGGTGTTTATGTTCCCAAAAAGCTTTCTTTTTTTTTTCTTTGGACTTTTTTTCTCCTTGTTATTAATAATTACGTTGATTATAAGGAGTTTTGTCTTTTCAAAAAACAAAATTCAACACGAGTACTTAAAAGAGTTGAGGTGTGTTATATGACGACAAAAATATAGAAAGAAAGATGTTATCTTTTTAATTAGAAACACATTCCCATTAATTATTAGAGCATCTCCATTTGAAGTATCTCAATAAGATACCCAATAAAAAAAAAAAATAATTAAAGAAGAAAAAGTATGATAGAAGGAAAAAAAAGTAGAAGAGAAGGAGAGTTGAATTTCTCTTCCGAGAAACTTTGAGAAACTATTCTCATCCAATTTGGACAAGTGTCATCATACTATTAATTCAATTATTAAATAATAATTAATGTATCTGTTTTAATTAAAATATTATTTTTATTTTTTTTTAGAATCTTTCCTTGTTTTTACTGATAAAGATGGTCTTAAGATTTTTATTTAGGTCTACATTAGGATTAATTTGTTCATGCTTTAAAAAGATGATGTTATTTTCAGAAACCATTAATTGAGAAATCCAAATATTTTACAGAGTGAAGAAGTTGTCGATCATTGCATAGTTCTGTCTTCTGTGTGATTAAAGAGTTAAAAGTCACTTGTGCTGTCCGAAATGTATACTAGGCAATAGGCATTGTCTACTTTCCGCTTCTAGACTTATATTGCCTAAATATCTACTAGTAATTAGTGTGAAGTTTAATATGTATTCCTAACAAAGTAGGCTATACTTTATTTTTATTTTTAACCTATAATAAACCTACTTTTTGCCAACATAATATTCTTATATACAGTAGTCCGAAAAGATGAACTGGTATTTTGGAATTCATATTTAAACTTGTTTTGTCGTCTTTGAATAATTGTGTATAAGTTTAACCCAAAACACAAAACAAAACTGATGTATACTTTAATGTCTTAAAAATTAGTGTTTCTACAAAAGCATAAGCTCCGTTGACCAAAAAGAAAACATAAGCCCTAAAAGAGTTTTTATATTTTCAAAACCCTAAGCTAATTTTTTAAAAAATTTGTATGAATTTAGAGTCAAGAGATCACCATTAGCTAAAAAAAACGTCACAAAGAATAAAAATATATAAACATTCTTTCAAAGGAAGATATATATATATATATATATATATATTCAGTAGCCAGATTAAACTGTAACTATTGGAT
>Ga0041059_1000593_pt1 | contig 27960 bp, 25 predicted proteins | sample AraColnosormetaG_FD_56232 | JGI IMG/M metagenome (GOLD analysis project Ga0041059, IMG submission 56232) | Arabidopsis roots microbial communities from North Carolina, USA - Col MF nosort | ecosystem: Host-associated > Plants > Roots > Unclassified | place: USA: North Carolina | collected... | reverse complement strand
TTTTTTTTTTTTTTTTTCTATTTTGCAAACGGCAGATGACATTTTGTAATTTTCGTATTTGTTTCTCAAAATTTTGTATGGACCTAGTTAAATCTTGAAAAATAATATAACATAATCAAAGTTATTATTTTTCACATACAAGATACATGTAAAGTATAACCACTAAAAGCAATAGGTTTTGACTTCATATAAATGAGTGAAATAGCTAGAAGGAACCGCATGTAAACGGACTGAGTCTGTACAAACCATGCTTCAGATTTCATCCAGTAATTAAATCCTTACATCAGGAAATCAATCAGAAGAAACATTTAGGTATCTCATGATTTGCTTAACTTTCTTAGATTAATGTTTCTGCCCTTAGTAGCAATAAAGTAATCTAGGACAAAAAGGTGTGGGTCTCATTTTTCTCTTTTACAGACAAGTGATGAAAAAGACATGTATAATCTTTCATGCCGCTATACCATGAACCTTCCGTTCGACTTCTTCACTCTACTGTTTATTGCATTTCTGACCAGTAGAACAGATAATCCATGTATAGAACAGTTTTGCAAATATAAATTACTGGTTAGATATATATACGTATAGTCAAATATGGCGGGATATTAATCACTTTAATATTCATTTAGATACTAATAAATGGATCAACTTCATAGGTGTGGATCCTTGGATGCACATGCATGGAGAATAGTCAAATTCAAATATATCAATTCAGAAAAACGAAGGGTGGTCGACCAAGAGCGACTTTTCAAACCATCAAATAATTGATAAGGACGATAAATTTTATTTCTTTCAAGTTAATATAATACATATATAAATAAACATATCAATTTATATTTGGCTCGAAAATAGTCATATTTAATTTTAAATAAAATAATTGAAGATAACAACTATACACACATATATTCGTAAACGTAAAAGCAAAGATGATTACTATCTAATTTATCTATGATAAAAAATCAGATCCATAATCAAGTTGACTGTGCATGGGTGACTGGATCTAAATTTCTAAACAAGACAAACCTAAGATTAAAATAAAGACGTTTTGATTATTGAGCCGTTTTATCATATATATATACGCGGGACGACCTATTCTAAATCTCTAATAATATTTAATAAAATGCTACTTGTGTTTCTACACAAAATAATAAGCGAACACAGTTTGATTTGCCCAAGCGTCCAAGACCACGACCAAGTCCACTGAATATTAAAAATTGAGCGAAAAACAAGATTTAGAAAAGTTTTTATGATTTTGTTCAAAAAAACAAAAAAAATATGACGTGTAAATTATAAAATATCAAAGTGTCCAGAGACCAGTTGACAAAAACATCCAATCCTCAAGTTGCATAAGTTCGAGCTGCTCAGAAACTTCGAAGTTCCTCACAACTCTTCTTTACCCACTTTTCTTATATCTGCTTTCCAAAACAGAGAAACCCCAAGAAAAGAAAAAGAAAAAAGAAAAGAGAAGAAAGAAGCAGGAGGAGACTTTTTGGAATGGAGAGACAAAAGAGCATGGAAAAAGGGTTACTCAGGAAGAGCTTAAGCATACGTGAGAGAAAGTTCCCTAACGAAGACGCTTTCTTAGAATCCGGTTTATCGAGGAAGTCTCCGCGAGAGGTCAAGAAACCTCAAAACGACGATGGTGAATGTCGTGTTACCGCCTCTGTTTTCCTCAGCACCTTTGTTGCCGTATCAGGCTCCTTCTGTACCGGTTGTGGCGTGAGTCTTCTTCTTTTCTTGATTCAATCTCGGTTCATACCAACCGATTTTCAATATCTTCCGAGTTTCGGTTTGACTCTGAATTTGAAGGTGAATTTACTGAACCGGCTTAATTTCTCGGTTTTGTAGGTTGGTTTTTCATCGGGTGCACAAGCAGGGATTACCAAAGATTTATCTCTCTCCGTTGCAGAAGTATGTAATCAATAATCTTTAGTTACTTCAACATGTAATTACTTCTATATTGACCGTATTTAATTGATTTTACAGTACTCAATGTTCGGGTCGATCTTGACATTAGGAGGCTTGATCGGTGCAGTATTCAGCGGTAAAGTCGCTGATGTCTTGGGAAGAAAACGGGTAAGAAGATTAATACAAGTTTCGGTTTATGATTTTTGTGAACCAAACCCAAATGCTGTCTCATGGTTTGGTTTGACTCGAACCGGTTTTTACTTTAACCATTTTTCCCACTTTTTCTGAAACAGACGATGTTGTTTTGCGAATTCTTCTGTATCACAGGCTGGCTTTGTGTAGCATTGGCTCAGGTTTTTTGTCTAAACTACTTGTCGTTTGTCCTTTTGCTGACTTGTCACAATTTATTTATATTATCCTTTTATTAATTTCTGTGTTTTCTTAAAAAAATATTTTTATTTTAATATTTTGAAGAATGCAATGTGGCTGGACTGTGGAAGATTGTTACTTGGAATCGGCGTTGGTATATTTAGCTACGTGGTAATTCCTCTTTTTCCAAATTCATTCTCATCACACAAATTTCTGTACTAAAATAAGAGAATTACTGATAAAAAGTTGTGTTTCATGTAGATTCCGGTGTATATAGCCGAAATTGCACCTAAACATGTCCGAGGATCGTTTGTGTTCGCCAATCAGGTACGTAAATTTCTATTTAATTTACTTTACTGTTATTTTTAAAACACATGTATTAAATTTTCGTTATATAACATGCTTTTTTTTTTGTTAAAATGTGAACAGTTGATGCAAAATTGCGGAATTTCACTCTTCTTCATCATTGGCAATTTTATTCCATGGAGACTACTAACAGTAGTCGGTATGATTCTGTTTAGAGATTGTAATCTAAAATATATTTTTTTAAATGATAGATGTAATGTAATTCGAACCGGTCAATTTAACATGATGTTTGTATGTTTGCAGGATTGGTGCCATGTGTGTTCCACGTCTTTTGTTTATTTTTCATCCCCGAATCTCCAAGATGGCTGGTAAGTTTTTATTTATTTAAATATTTGCAAATATAGTATTGGTTTCTATGATTATAACCAATCAAAAGCCGGTAAATATTTTGAAACTTGGTTCAAGCATTTGTAAATATTTGTTGGTGCTTCTTCATATATACTGTTATATATGACAGGCGAAGTTAGGTCGTGATAAAGAATGCCGATCTTCGTTGCAACGCCTTAGGGGATCTGACGTCGATATTTCTCGTGAAGCAAACACAATTAGAGTATGCAAAATTTAGTGTTCATTTTAATATATTCTATCTATTATTTACTAATGTTGGGTTTTCAATATTTATTGTTTTTTTTTTTGAAAAAATTGATTTCTTTTTTTTTCAGGATACCATTGACATGACAGAAAACGGTGGTGAAACTAAGATGTCTGAATTGTTTCAGAGACGATACGCATATCCGTTAATTGTAAGTATTTTGAACTAATGCAAACAATTATATTGAATAGCGGTTGTGTTAAAACAAATATGATTGTTCAATTGCTTTCGAATTAGTTTTTAAACATGAAAACATTTTAAATAATTCTTACATATATATTTGTATTCAGATCGGAGTTGGTTTAATGTTTTTGCAACAATTGTGTGGGAGCTCCGGTGTTACCTATTATGCTAGTAGCCTCTTCAACAAAGGAGGTATTTTAATTGATAATATGAATATTTCATCTTTCAGTTCAATCCAATAAATATTTTGAGTTCAATCCATTTAAAAAATTTAACTTATAATTTTTTATTTTCAGGATTTCCAAGTGCTATTGGCACATCCGTAATAGCCACAATTATGGTAAATTTTCAATAATAAGAAGAAAAATATACTTTAAATTCACTAAAGAAATTCCAATATGAAAATTGAAAAAAATTATTTGACTATGTTTAGGTTCCAAAAGCAATGCTGGCAACAGTCCTAGTCGATAAAATGGGGAGGAGAACGCTCCTAATGGTTAGATTATAATATTTTTATTCAATCAATTGTATTATTAGTTATGACTTTCTTCATGAGACTAAAGACAAGCTAATTTTTATATAAATTTAAACAGGCTTCTTGTTCTGCAATGGGTTTGAGTGCTTTGCTCTTAAGTGTTTCTTACGGTTTCCAGGTAATTTTAATTCTACATATACACATGCGTACGTATATTGAAACAGGATTTAATGTGAATAAAATTTCTTAACAACATTGTTAATATAAATATGTACCTTTTTCTAGCTAATTATCTCTTCAAAATTTTGTTAAATGTTATGCAGTCGTTTGGCATTCTTCCAGAACTCACTCCCATCTTCACTTGCATCGGCGTCTTGGGTCACATTGTGTCATTTGCCATGGGAATGGGAGGACTACCATGGATTATAATGGCTGAGGTATACCAACATTAATATTTCATGTTTTTATTAAGATATTTGTCTAAGAAATGTTACTAACGATGTGTGAACTATATATGACCAAAATTTATAGCATAGTGGGGTTAGTTAGACCCAAGTTTCAACCAGAAATGTGAATTTGGAGCTATATACAAAAACAGCAACAACAGAATCTAATAAAATTTTATTTTGCTTGCAGATATTTCCGATGAATGTGAAAGTGTCAGCTGGGACCTTAGTTACTGTAACCAATTGGTTATTTGGTTGGATTATCACATACACTTTCAATTTTATGCTAGAATGGAATGCATCAGGTAAATACCTAGAATATAAACATGTTATTATAATTCTCATTATTACTATTATGATTCTGTTATTGGATAATTGATTGTGTTATATTGTTTACTTTTTAAAGGAATGTTCCTCATCTTCTCAATGGTCTCCGCCAGTTCGATCGTATTTATATACTTTTTGGTACCTGAGACAAAAGGCCGATCACTTGAAGAAATACAAGCACTGCTCAACAACTCTGTGCAATAATATCATTTTTCTTTTTCTTTTTGGGTAAATGATCATATATATAAGTCGATTGTTGTTATTTGGTGTGAGTTTGAATGTGATCCGTGTGCGTATCAAATTTTGGATGGGAAATTTGAAACAGTAAAAATTTGTATATTCCTCGTTTGGGAAAAATGTATGTTTTGGTTAGTTATATGCAAAAATGTTGTTGAAGAAGTTTATACATAAAAAGTTAAATACAAAAAGATGGTAAGAAAACAATTGCAATTTCATGTTTAGAGGACTCTCCTATAGTTTAAGGTGAGAAAAAAATCACTAGATTTGATTGATAATATGAAAGTCAGTGATTTTGCGTTTTAAAACGTGATTCTGCATGTAAAATCGTAAGGAAAGGTTAGTTGTGTCTTTCGTAAACATGATTCTACAAGAAAAGCATTTTAATAAACAAATTAAAGAATCATAAATTTCATTTAGCTTTTTTTCATTAAACCAAGTTCCACATACAAATACAACTTGCCAACCATAAAGTGAAAGGAGTTTTATTTAGCTAGCCTAAAACCCATTTTCTCATTTTGCATAATGTGAAATAGAGTGGGATCTTAAACAGAGTCGTCTCTTGAGAACGTGGTCTCGTATGGTAGGCTCTCAATTTTGACAAGACATAATAATCATCGATCTCTCCACTATAAAATCAAATTTACTTTACACGACAAAGAGAAAAAGAGAGAGAGAAAGATGGTGAATGAGAAGAAGATGCTCCCAAAACGCATCATACTAATGCGTCACGGTGAGTCAGCCGGTAACATCGACGCAGGGGCTTACGCGACCACACCCGATCACAAGATCCCTCTAACGGAAGAAGGAAGAGCGCAAGCGCGTGAGGCCGGGAAGAAAATGAGAGCCCTCATATCAACCCAAAGCGGCGGTGCGTGTGGAGAGAATTGGCGCGTGTACTTCTACGTGTCGCCTTACGAGAGAACGAGGACGACTTTGAGGGAAGTAGGAAAAGGATTCTCGAGGAAGCGCGTGATAGGAGTGAGGGAAGAGTGTAGGATCAGAGAACAAGATTTTGGGAATTTTCAAGTGGAAGAGAGGATGAGAGTTGTGAAGGAGACGAGGGAACGTTTCGGTAGATTTTTCTATCGTTTTCCCGAAGGTGAATCCGCCGCCGACGTCTACGATCGTGTTTCTAGTAAGTTCATTATTTTATTATAGTAGACATGAATACGATTATTGATATGGATACTTGCATTAAAATAACATCGTTGAATTATATAACCTTTTTAATATAAGAAAACTAGTGAAATTCAAATTATAAGTTTTATATTGGTCAAGTCTACTTTCAGGACTTTTGACATGAGAAAAGAAGACGTATAGTTTGATTGGTTTTCGAATTTGTTGATTTTTTTGGGGAAGTATTCCACGTATAATAAACTAAGTATTAAGAAAAATCATTTTACGGAACCAAAATTGTGCAACTGGTGAAAGTTGTAGATGTAGACTAATTTAGATAGAATTAGTTTGTAGAATCTTAGGCTGTATCTTTAAATAAAATTACTGTAGGGACATTCAACATTTTATATTTCACAAAAAAAAAAGAAGTTTTTATTTTTGATCAGTGTTCAACTTATCTAGTAACACTAGTATATGTAAAGTGAGATCAATGTCCAAATTTTCATTTATTAAGAAATTTCATGGATGTTAAATCATGGATGTTATATAACATCGATCGATCAATGTCTCACCTAATTTCAAAGGTTTTCTGGAGTCTATGTGGAGAGACGTGGACATGAACAGGCATCAAGTGGATCCATCAAGTGAACTAAACCTAGTGATTGTGTCCCACGGACTGACATCTCGAGTGTTTCTAACAAAATGGTTCAAGTGGACGGTGGCAGAGTTCGAGCGGTTGAATAACTTTGGGAACTGCGAGTTCAGAGTGATGGAGTTGGGTGCGAGCGGAGAGTACACTTTCGCGATACACCACAGTGAAGAAGAGATGTTGGATTGGGGCATGTCTAAAGATATGATTGATGATCAAAAGGATCGTGTTGATGGGTGTCGTGTAACAACATCAAACGATTCTTGTTCATTGCATCTCAATGAGTATTTTGATTTGTTAGATGTCACTGATGATGAAGAATGACCACTAAATTTATATCGCTATACTTTGTTTTGCGTATTGAAAGTTTATAATATTTATTTCATTTGTTTGTTGGTTTTGTTAAATACCGAGTTTGTTATCCAAGATCGAATTGAAATTCACATTTGGATATCGGTTTATTCTGGTTTACCCATTGGTGTATAAATTTATTAAAATTTAAGATGATATGGTAAACAAAAAGGGCGTTTGGTCTAGTGGTATGATTCTCGCTTAGGGTGCGAGAGGTCCCGAGTTCAATTCTCGGAACGCCCCTTTATAAACGTTATTATTTTTAAAAATTCTGAGCAGATTAGCGTAAATGACGTATCTTTGTCTTGAAAATGAGGAAATGATTACAAAGGAATTCGTGTAAACATTATTAAATTACCAAGTTTATGAAAATCAATGACTAATTGACTTATTTTGGTTCACATTGAAAAAAAGAAACTTTTTTATTTTTAACATGGGACAATCAGATCTCTCAGCGATACTCAAATCAGATGCTATAACAGTATCAGCGAATCAGATGCTGAAATCTCTAAAACTAAAAACTTGGTTTGGCTGTTGTTAGATTTTGAAACCTGAATCTGAATGGCATGGAATTGATTTCTTCTTCAACAATTGGAAACTCAGCTCTGTGTTTAACCCTAATCTCCATTCTCATCTTCTTCTTCCTCACTACAACCACCATTCCCACTTTCCCGGATCATCCTCTTCGTTCTCTTCTCGATGACTCCCAAATCACTACGAACAGTAGCTCAATCGTTAATCCCAAATCCTCTTGTGTCTCCTCTAGATCCCACGATAATGGCGGCGTCATCAACTATTTCTCCCTCCATTACTGTATCTTCAACGAAAACCTATTCTTCTCGATCCCAATATTGTCTCTTCTCATTCTTCTTCACTTTTACATACTCATTAAAACCGCTCAGACTCATTTCTCCACCGTCACTACAAAGCTCGCCGATCGTCTCAATCTCTCTCCAAGCATGGCTGCTGTGACTCTTTTAGCCTTAGGTAATGGCGCACCTGATGTCTTTGCCTCTGTTGCCGCCTTGCGTGGTGGTCAGTATCGAACCGGATTCGGAGCTATCTTATCCGCTGGAACTTTCGTCTCTGCCTTTGTAGTTGGGTTCGTTGCGATCTATGCAGCGCCGTTTCCGGTGGATGCTGCGTCATTTGTCAGAGATGTGCTTTTTTATTTGATTGCTGCTTTGTTCTTGTTCTATGTGTACTTGAGTGGTGAGATATTTGTGTGGCAAGCTATAGGGTTCGTTGGGTTTTATATATTCTTCGTTGGTTTCGTCTTCTGGATGGATTTTGGTACCAATGTTGAGAAAGGGAAAAGTATCAGTGAGGAAGAGAAGGATTTGTTGAGACTTCAGGATTGTGAGATTGCCGCAGGTTCTCTTGGGAGTTATAAAGCAGAGAAAGAACATCAATTTTCAGGAATTTTTCGGCTTTATGGAACGGTAAATTCTTCTTCACTCATCTTTGAGCTTTGTTTATCGATCATAATGCTGGAATTTTATGGTAGTATCATATTCAGCTACCAATTGTGAACTCCGATATTGTTTAGTTTAGATTATGCGTTTAAAGGTTTTAATTTGCTTCCTGTTTTCTTCTTAGTGTACTCTAAGGTTATGATAAGTCTCTGTGTTAGTCTAGTGAATGAGCATTTTCACTTGCTTAGGCGTTTTCAACTGGATTGTAGCTGTGTTGACAGCTCAGGAGCAATCGTTAGATCGGTTAGCTAGAGAGCTAACATGTTAGAAAGAAGTTGGGCAAAATGAGTTTGAGAGAATTTCGTAGGGTTTAGGATTGGGAACTGGTCAAGACTCGTTAATCAAGTCTCTCTATGATATGTATTCCTTTGGTGAATTCGACTCTAAAGGAGTTTACCTGTTTGGATCTTATCCAGGTTACTATATTTTTTCTGTTAGACTGCATTTAAGTTTGAAATAAGTTTAGTGAAGGTTGTCTGATTCTGCTTTTGCTGCTGTGATTGCAGATCTCGAGGATGTGGGAAACTCCTGTATCAGTTCTTTTGAACCTTACCATCCCAAAACCTTCTCCTTCGGAATGGTCTAGGTTTTATCGCTCTGCCAACATTGTTTTCTGCCCTTTTGCCCTTTTATACACTTGCAACTCTTTTGTACAACTAAACCACCCAATTTCATTCCTCTTTCCAAACACCCATCTCCCGCTTTGGCTTGTTGTCCTCTTCATGACGTCTTCCCTAGCGTTCCTCCACTTCACAGTAGAAAAACAACCACCAAAAACCGAGCAACTGCCGGTCATTGTTGTAGCTTTCATAATGAGTGTTTTCTGGATATCAACAATTGCTGGTGAGCTCCTTAACTGCTTGGCTGCGCTTGGAACCCTCCTTAAACTGCCTCCGGCGCTCCTTGGCCTAACCGTTCTTGCTTGGGGAAACTCGGTTGGTGACCTAGTTGCTGACGTGGCAGTTGCAAAGGCAGGTAGACCAGCAATGGCTATGGCCGGTTGTTTTGCAGGTCCAATGTTTAACATGCTTGTTGGACTTGGATCGGCCTTGGTGATGCAAACAGCTAATGTATATCCAGACGCTTACAAACTTGGATTCCATGTAGGTATTGTGATAGCTTTCGTCTTCTTGTTGCTTAGTCTAATGGGATCTCTGTTGGTAATAACCTGGTCTAGATTCCGAGTTCCGAGATTCTGGGGGATCTGTCTTGTTGGACTGTATGTTGCTTTCACATTTGTTAGTTTGATCATCGCCAGCGTTTCAACCTGATCATATGCGTGAAGTCTGCACATTGAATAATCTAGGGTCAACCAGGGTTCATTGTTTAGGAATTTTTGTTGTCTAGAAGGGAATTGCCAAAATTTTGAGCTCAGCTGATGGCCACCGCCAGACCAGTAATCTTCGAATCCCACAAAAAGTTCTTGTGATCGTCCGAGCCAGATTAGTAAAGTTTGGTAGATAGGTGATGGTAAAATATATGTGCTTTGGGAGAAGATTTTGACTCCCCCATCTGGTTTACTTTTCCATTGATTGTACTGGTCTTGTTTTTTTGGGTCTGTTATATATGTATAAACCACACATTTGTATTCTTTTGATATTAATGAGAAATACTTCATTGATCCTAGAATGTGTATTAGAGCAGAACAAAATGTTGATTCTGGTTCTTTTTTATGTGATTTGATTCTCTGTGAATGCCAAATATGTTGTGATACAACAAAACTACTTGTGAAATTTGAACCTCCAAAGAAGATAATTAAAGGTTGCCAATTAAATCCTAAGAAGATAATAAAAATGAATTAATTAATGTAAGAGATAAAACAAATCATGATCTGACAAGAGCAGAAGAATCTTGACATAAGCCCAATGGTTGACACGACACCCAGCTTTTAAAGCTCTTTCCACTTACTTCCCCTTGTCTTTCTAAATTCCTCCTCATTGTTAAAGTCGAAAAAAGGGTAAAGCAGCAAAACCCTAATAAAATCACAACAAATTAACACAAAAAAACCAGATCTTAAAACTCTCTCTACCCACCAAGAGGATCAACCAGTCTCTTCCCCTTCAGATTCTCCTTTCCACAGGTCACTCTCGTTTGCAGATTCTTTTTTTCAATTTGACTTGTTCTTACTTATATATTGTGGAATTCACATGATAAAATAATATGCTTGGTGTTGTAGGAACAATTCTAGTTGTTCTGTGTTAGCAGATTCTTTGTTCTGTCTATTTTGAAGGAAATTAAAGGCAATCCCTTTCGATATTTTCCTGTTTTCCTTATCAAATTTATGGGTTGGAATAAGTAGGTTGATGTATTGTCTTTTAATTCGAAGCTCAATTTTCATACTTATTGCTGTTTAGATCTTCAAGGTTAATCTAGAATTACAGATTAGACCATATATAAAGTAAATTCAGCAGATTCTTATTTATGTAAATTGTTTGTTAGCAACCTTATCTCCTTCACATTTCTTTAAAATTCTGGTCAGATGTTTCTTAAGAGCTTAGAATGAATCCCAAAGTTCTGTTTTTTTATTCTGGTAGTGAATGGATCAACAAGACCATGGACAGTCTGGAGCTATGAACTATGGCACAAACCCATACCAAACCAACCCGATGAGCACCACTGCTGCTACTGTAGCAGGAGGTGCGGCACAACCAGGCCAGCTGGCGTTCCACCAGATCCATCAGCAGCAGCAGCAGCAACAGCTGGCACAGCAGCTTCAAGCATTTTGGGAGAACCAATTCAAAGAGATTGAGAAGACTACCGATTTCAAGAACCACAGCCTTCCCCTTGCGAGAATCAAGAAAATCATGAAAGCGGATGAAGATGTCCGTATGATCTCGGCTGAGGCGCCTGTCGTGTTTGCAAGGGCCTGTGAGATGTTCATCCTGGAGCTGACACTCAGGTCGTGGAACCACACTGAGGAGAATAAGAGGCGGACGTTGCAGAAGAACGATATTGCTGCTGCTGTGACTAGAACCGATATTTTTGATTTCCTTGTGGATATTGTTCCCCGGGAGGATCTCCGAGATGAAGTCTTGGGAAGTATTCCGAGGGGCACTGTCCCGGAAGCTGCTGCTGCTGGTTACCCGTATGGATACTTGCCTGCAGGAACTGCTCCAATAGGAAATCCGGGAATGGTTATGGGTAATCCCGGTGGTGCGTATCCACCTAATCCTTATATGGGTCAACCAATGTGGCAACAACAGGCACCTGACCAACCTGACCAGGAAAATTAGCAAGAAACTGTGAGTCTTCCAGCTTCTTTTAGGCCTACCTTGTAGTCTTGGGGTTTTGTTTCTGTTTTCGAATAATGGTAACCTTTGTATAACTTATTTCAGTATCGTCTCAGTTTGGTACTATGTCAGTTTTGGTATTCTTATCTTATTGAAGTAAAAATGTGATAGTGTATTCGCTTTTCTCCCTGCAGCGTTCTAGTCTCGTCCAGGTGAAAGGAGGGAGACCTTAGACAAGAAAATGAAAAGAACATATCAGAATTGTCAAATTGGGTGTTGTAGAAGAATCTAAAGTGTTTATGTCTATCGATCCTTTTCTAAACGAGAAATTTAGGGATGAACCAGAAAGAAGAATGTATAAACTGTAAGAAACAAGTGTGCTTTTGACAAAAGTTTTTTTATTTGAATGTTAATTTCTGTGTCTTTATCACACATATTAAGTTATTATCCACAAAATGTATCTCATTGGATATTTAAAACAAAAGGACAATAATATTAAGGAAAAGACAAAATAGAAAATGACTTGGCCACTGTAGCCGCGTTAATAATGTGATAGCTTTTATCTACAAGAAGCGTTACTTGGTCGTCATCTACCTTCTCAGAAAGGGAGCTGCATCAATGGCGACCAATAATGATTTTGGAGCTTTCATTGAGAAAGTTACAATCTCTCCAACTTCTACTTCCTCGTCGCCTCCTTCTCTACAGGGTCTTACTTTCGCCATTAAAGACATGTAAGATATCCAACTACTTACAGAGTTTCTTCTATACTTTCTTGTCAATCAATTTTTGAGCTTATTGCTTGGTTTGATCAGTTTTGATGTGGAAGGACGCGTTACCGGTTTTGGTAACCCGGATTGGTTAAGGACACACTCGGCAGCTACTTCTACAGCTCCAGTAGTTTCATCTCTCTTAGAAGCTGGTGCCACAGCTTTGGGTATTACCATTATGGATGAAATGGCTTACAGGTTCAATTTCACATCTTTTCTGGTTTAGGAGTTCATGTTTTAAGAAACAGGATATGTCATAACAGAGGCTAGAACTAAAATATGACTAGGTTTGTTACGTTTTTTCTGAGCATGTTCTTACTTAATATGCAGTATAAACGGAGAAAATGCGCATTATGGGACTCCGAGAAACCCGATTGCTTTCGATAGAGTGCCTGGGGGATCATCGAGTGGCTCAGCCGTAGCTGTAGCTGCTCGTCTTGTGGATTTTTCTATTGGTGAGCTGAAGAAAAATTGCCAAAAGTTGTAACCATACTACTGATCATAAAGTATTTTTCTTCCCTGTCTAATTGGTTTTTGATCAATCAGGAACTGATACCGGAGGGAGTGTACGAGTTCCAGCATCTTACTGTGGGATTTTCGGTTTCCGGCCATCCCACGGTGCAGTTTCCACTGTCGGACTTACTCCAATGGCTCAGAGCTTCGACACAGTTGGTAACGAAAACTAAAATCCGAGATGTTAATGGTTAAACTGAATCTTGATATTGATGGATCCAACATTGTCTTTAGGATGGTTTGCTCGGGACACAGCCACTTTGAAACGTGTAGGTTGCGTTCTCCTGCAGCAGCATCACTTGAACCCCATCGAACCATCTCAACTGATTATCGCGGATGACTGCTTCAAGCTGTGTAGTGTACCGCATGATCTCTTGGTGCAGCCTCTGGTTGGATCCGTGGAAAAATCGTTTGGAGGTAAAAAGCATCACAAGAACTTGTTGTCAGAGATTATTCCTTGATGATTTTGTTACTTAATGATTTTGTTCTGTATCAAGGCAACACTGTAGTAAAGAAGGTGAATCTTGGAGAGTACATTGGACAGAATGTTCCAAGCCTTAAACATTTCATGACAAGTGACGATGTCACTACACAACAAGAGTTCTGCATTCCGTCTCTCATGGCCCTATCGAGTTCAATGAGATTGTTACAAAGGTACAACATTTTTCTCATTTTACATTCTATCGATTTCTAATATATTACATAGGCATAACCAAAGTTTAGACATGAATTCAAGATAAACCACGGTGCATGGATCTCGTCGGTGAAGCCAGAGTTTGGTCCTGGAATATCAGAACGAATTGAGGAAGCTATCAGAACATCCGACGAGAAGATCGACCATTGCCGGTCCGTGAAATCTGAACTGATAACGGCTCTTTCAACTTTGCTCGGGGTACAACTAACTTATTCCTTTTTCTCCAAATTTCAGTTTGAAACACTTACCAGTAGACCGGTTTTATGTAAATCATACCAAATTTTGTAGGAGAAGGGTGTGTTGGTGATTCCAACGGTACCAGGTCCTCCACCGCATCTCCAAGCTAATGTGGCTGCACTTGAATCTTTCCGCAGCAGAGCCTTCAGCTTGTTGTCGATCGCAGGCGTTTCTGGATTCTGTCAGGTAATAACAACATCAATCTTCCTTCTTGTGGAGTCTGTTAAGAACTGGTCTGATCTTCCGGTGTTTTTTTCCCATGATAGGTGAGCATACCATTGGGGCTACACGAAAATCTTCCGGTTTCGGTATCATTGGTAGCTAAGTATGGCTCAGACGGTTTTCTTCTGAGTCTTGTGGATTCCCTTGCTGCATTTATTTGATTGACATGTCATAAACTTAATGCACTTTGAGCATATCTATTTTGCTTTCTGTTTATTATGTCATCGTAGCATATCTGAATGGTTTTCTTGTCCCAAACCCAACAATGTATTAAATAAATTGTTGTATATGTTGGACAATTGTACTATTTGTCTTTTAGCGAAGTATTAATGACAACTTAATATTAACTAGATTTCTTGTTCTTAATAGTGATTTTTAAAGTTCAAAATATTAATGTCAATAATAATAGGAGTTATTGTAAAAACTAAAGAAATATTAGATGTCAAAGAGGTCTTGTGAAAAGATAATTTTTATAATATAATAGAGTTTATGTTTCTTAGATATTATAATATTAATGACAACTTAATATTAACTAGATTTCTTGTTATTAATAGTGATTTTGAAAGTTCAAATATTAATGTCAAAAATAATAGGAGTTATTGTAAAAACTAAAGAAATATTAGATGTCAAAGAGGTCTTGTGAAAGATAATTTTTTATAATATTAATAGAGTTTATGTTTCTTAGATATTATAATAGTTTTAGCTTTAAATATGTAGGAATACTTCTTCAAAAAGGACTAAAAATAAGGTTATTGTAAATATAATTATAGCATAGTAAGAATATATGATTAAAAAAAAAAAATTTGTAAATTTACTTTTAAAACAAAAAGTTGTAAATTTAGAAAATTAATTGCTAACTTACAATATATATCTATATTTGCTAAATTTAGAGAGTTGTATTTAATAAAATTAATATTGTTCAGATAAACATAAACTGAACATAATTTTGACCAAGAACTGTATATAAAATATATGCATTGAACTCTTCAAACTTCTCAATATTTCATTTTTCTAAACCATTCTTAGTTATATCTAGAAGAAACTCAAAAACTTAGTAAAATGGATCCGAATATGATGATAGTAAAAACCCTATCAGAGACCGATTGTTCTCATGATAATAAATTGATTTTACCAAGAGATAAGGTTGAGAACATAGTAAGAAGCACGGGAGTTCCAGTACCTCGAATGGGTATTCAAGTAGAAATTCTAGACAATACCAATTCCTATTGGGTAAATCTTAGACAAAGCCAAAGAGGTTATTTTATCGGACGTGGGTGGGGAGAACTTAGAGATGCAAGAAATCTTAAAGCAGGCGATGTCATCAAGTTATATTGGCAAAATACCAAATTTATATTTTCTATGTAATTTTATTTTATTTCTTTTACCGGGAATGTTATCTTACATTCAATTCAATTTCTTAATAAATCTATTTAACTAATCTTTTGTCTAATAATTATATCTTGGATGGTTTTATATGTTTCATACAAAAAAGTTGCATTTCAATTTGTCATCTAAATTATGGATATTTTGTTAGATTTTTTGTTTTGGATCGATACAATTGTTAGTCAAAATAAATTATGTTTTGACAAAATAAAATAACTCTCATGTTATATATAATAGATTGTGACCTGCGTCTTAACACTAACTCAAATACTTACCATTGACGATTATGTTAACACATATATGTATACTATAAATTCTTTATGTTTCATTTTATATATTGTTTAGAGTTTCAGCACATAGATTAATAAATCATTTAATTTGTTGTTTTTCCTATTTCAAATTATGTTTGATCTACTTAAAAAAATTATCCAACGAAAAAACAAACAGCAGAATTTCAAGAGTCAAAAACTATAAAATAGTAATAATTTTTATGATAAAATTTGAAAGCAATTTTTGTTTGCTTCTACAACTTTTATAACTTTTATAATAATTAACCCAATAATCAGCTTGTATGGGCCATACCTGATCATCACCTTATAGCGATTGATATAGATTTATCAACCGACTAATTAACAATAAATAATTTAAAATGCGATTTGAATGATTTCGTCCACGTTAACGACAACAAATTCACGTAGCTATAGCCAACAAAATATGTTATAAAAGCATAAATGAACTACCAATGTTTGTTTAATGTTTGATATCGCTATTTAAAAACAAAACAATCACAAGCTTGGTCACCAATTTGATATATATCCGATACACCTGTACCTGTTGTTCAAACTAATTCTTAATTACAACACAAAACAGGCGCCTAACTTGCGCATGGAAGTTTATTACACAATTATTCGTAGACTCACCTAACGAATTGACTTCTACGCCAACGTGCGTCCATGCATCTCAAGATCCTTCTTCAATCATACACCCATGAATTCGCACATATACGTTGATGTATATGAGATTATGAAAAATTCACGTACACATTACATGTATCTTATAGACATCGCTAAGAGCATAGAGAGAGAGAGAGTTGGGGGAAAATGGGGGCCAAAAGCAAAAGTTCGAGTACGAGATTTTTTATGTTTTATCTTATACTAATATCATTGTCGTTTTTGGGTTTGCTCTTAAACTTTAAACCTCTGTTTCTGCTCAACCCCATGATCGCTTCTCCTTCGATAGTTGAGATTCGTTATTCTTTGCCGGAACCGGTTAAACGGACTCCGATATGGCTCCGACTCATTAGAAACTATCTTCCGGATGAGAAAAAGATCCGAGTGGGTCTTCTCAACATCGCAGAGAACGAGCGAGAGAGCTACGAGGCAAGCGGGACGTCGATCTTGGAGAATGTCCACGTGTCGCTCGATCCTCTTCCGAACAATCTGACATGGACGAGTTTATTCCCGGTTTGGATCGACGAGGATCACACGTGGCACATTCCTAGTTGTCCAGAAGTCCCTCTCCCTAAGATGGAAGGTTCCGAAGCTGACGTGGACGTCGTCGTTGTCAAAGTCCCGTGCGATGGTTTCTCGGAGAAGAGAGGGTTAAGAGACGTTTTCAGGCTACAGGTGAATCTGGCGGCAGCGAATCTTGTGGTGGAGAGTGGTCGGAGGAATGTTGATCGGACTGTGTACGTTGTCTTCATCGGATCTTGTGGGCCTATGCATGAGATCTTTAGGTGTGATGAGCGCGTGAAGCGCGTGGGGGACTATTGGGTCTATAGGCCTGATCTTACGAGGTTGAAGCAGAAGCTTCTCATGCCTCCTGGTTCATGTCAGATTGCTCCGCTAGGTAATTTTGGCTTTATTATTCATAGGTCAATATGTTTTCTTCATTTATTTATTTATTTATTGTCGCATGCATGATGACATAATGCATAGTTAAAAAATTCCAATGTTTCGCTAACTATTTCTTATTCGTTGTTAAAGGTCAAGGAGAAGCATGGATACAAGACAAGAACAGAAATCTCACATCCGAAAAAACTACATTATCATCATTTACTGCCCAACGTGTCGCTTACGTGACGTTACTACACTCATCGGAGGTATACGTATGCGGAGCAATAGCCTTAGCACAAAGCATAAGGCAATCTGGATCAACCAAGGACATGATTCTCCTCCACGATGACTCTATAACCAACATCTCTCTCATTGGCCTAAGCCTTGCTGGCTGGAAACTACGGCGAGTGGAGAGAATTCGTAGTCCTTTTTCCAAGAAGCGTTCTTACAATGAGTGGAACTACAGTAAGTTACGTGTGTGGCAAGTGACAGATTACGACAAACTAGTGTTTATAGACGCAGACTTCATCATCGTCAAGAATATTGATTACCTTTTCTCCTATCCTCAACTTTCTGCCGCTGGCAATAACAAAGTCTTGTTCAACTCAGGAGTCATGGTAATGCATCTAACTAACAAATATCTTTAACAATAGATTGTTTGATTTGAATATGTTGACTTTTTTAAGTTTCTAAAGATATTGCCTTATCAATCCATTTCTTACTATTTTATTTTATCGAATTTTCCATATGTTTTATATAAGAAAGTCTGGTTTTCTTCAGGTTCTGGAGCCATCAGCTTGTTTATTCGAGGATTTGATGCTTAAATCATTCAAGATCGGGTCATACAACGGGGGAGACCAAGGATTTCTGAACGAATATTTCGTGTGGTGGCATAGGTTATCAAAACGTTTAAATACGATGAAATACTTTGGTGATGAAAGCAGGCATGATAAAGCGCGCAATCTTCCAGAAAATTTAGAGGGCATACACTACTTGGGACTAAAACCATGGCGATGTTACAGAGACTACGATTGTAACTGGGACTTGAAAACGCGACGTGTGTATGCAAGCGAGTCGGTGCATGCGAGATGGTGGAAAGTGTACGACAAGATGCCTAAGAAGCTGAAAGGTTATTGTGGTTTGAATCTTAAGATGGAGAAGAACGTTGAGAAGTGGAGGAAAATGGCTAAGCTCAATGGTTTTCCTGAAAATCATTGGAAAATTAGAATAAAAGATCCTAGGAAGAAGAACCGTCTAAGTCAATGAGAAGAGTCATCAAACTCGCTTATTCAACAAGAGACTTAATTTTTTTTTTTTCTTTACGTAAAGATTTTGAAAGGGAATTTAATTTCTAACAGGTAATTGTGGATTATGAAGGAAAAACATTATACGTAGTTATGATATATATTTCGTTCGAGTGAAAGTATTTTTAGTTTTTTACAAAGACTAATAACCATACTTTTATTTGGAATAATAATATGCGTAATTTAAGTAAAGTAATTTTCTCTTTTCAAAAATATAATTTCGATGCCTTTTTTCCCTCTCACTCGTTAACACTTTTGTGCCGACCGATGAATCAAAATTAGAGTAACAGTGAAACGCATTCTTCCCTCAATCGTTCAAATGCAAGATTTCTTCGGCTCCGTTCGTCGATCGCTTGTTTTCCGTCCTTCTTCCGACGACGATAACCAGGAGAACCAGCCTCCGTTTCCCGGTGTTCTCGCCGATAAGATCACCTCTTGCATCCGCAAATCGAAGATTTTTATCAAACCCTCCTTCTCGCCTCCTCCTCCTGCTAACACTGTAGACATGGCACCTCCGATTTCGTGGAGGAAAGGTCAGTTAATTGGTCGCGGCGCGTTTGGTACGGTGTACATGGGTATGAATCTTGACTCCGGGGAGCTTCTCGCCGTCAAACAGGTAATTTAGGGTTTGTTTTTCTGATTGCTGTGGATTTGAAGCTAATTGGGACTTAATTTTGAATGACCTAATTCTCTGGCATGTGTACTGAACTTCAAAAGCTTTGTTCTACTCAGGTTCTGATTGCAGCCAATTTTGCTTCCAAGGAAAAGACTCAGGTTCATAAACAATCCATTTCATCGAGTTTTCCCTCTTTCAATTTCCATTGATTTTTGTACTTCATTGAGTTTGTTATCTGTGTTGGTGCTAAGTAGGCTCATATTCAGGAGCTTGAAGAAGAAGTTAAGCTTCTTAAAAATCTCTCCCATCCTAATATAGTTGTAAGTAACTGTTGGTATTGTCTCCTTCTCAATGCATACGGATTCAACACTTCCTTGTGTTATCTATCTAACTCAGGTATTTTTTATTTTCTGGCCTTAGAGATATTTGGGTACAGTGAGGGAAGATGATACCCTGAATATCCTTCTCGAGTTTGTTCCCGGTGGATCGATATCATCGCTCTTGGAGAAATTTGGACCTTTTCCTGAATCAGTAAGTCATGCTTGGATTTTTTTTTGTTCAATCTCTTACAATGTGTGCATTGCTTAAGTGGTGAGAACGATTGAATTAGGTTGTCCGGACATACACAAGGCAACTGCTTTTAGGGTTGGAGTACCTGCACAATCATGCAATTATGCACAGAGACATTAAGGTAACAATTTTTCTCCATACTTTATAAGTGCTTACAATCTCGAGTCCTTACCCATGAGACTATATGTTTCTATGTTTTCTCAGGGGGCTAATATCCTTGTGGATAATAAAGGATGCATTAAGCTTGCTGATTTTGGTGCATCCAAACAAGTAGCTGAGTTGGTAAGTCAAAAAATAATTTGTTTTCTACAAAGTATATTGCAGGAAGCATTCTGTTCTGTGTATTCTCTTATTTCTTAGTTGGTCTAGTATAACATATCCTTCAGAGTGATTTAATGTGATTGACTTGATTTCATCTCTAGGCTACGATGACTGGTGCAAAATCTATGAAAGGGACACCATATTGGATGGCTCCGGAAGTTATTCTTCAAACTGGACATAGCTTGTAAGAAACCAAGCGTGCTCGTAAATGCAAAATTAGATGTTTTGTAACTGATACTCATACAATTGTGGCTATTAATTGTAGTCCTGGTGACTTATGTCCCATATTTTTGATTTCTCACAAACCTGTGGCTATTGTTCTCAGCTCTGCTGACATATGGAGCGTCGGCTGTACAGTTATTGAAATGGTGACTGGGAAGGCTCCTTGGAGTCAGCAGTATAAAGAGGTAATTTGTTCGTATTTCTGGTGATATTTTTTCGTGAATAATTTTGCTTCTTAATTACAAGTGGACATACTTTCTTTTCAGGTTGCTGCTATCTTCTTCATAGGAACAACAAAATCACATCCTCCAATACCTGATACTCTCTCCTCTGATGCAAAAGATTTTCTGCTCAAGTGTCTGCAGGAGTAAGCTACTTTGCTTCAGCAACATTAGTTTGGAACTTTTAATAGTAACTTCCTTCACTACTATTGTGTCTTGTCTTTGGAATTGCTGAATCATTGGATCCGTCTTGACAGGGTACCAAATCTGCGGCCAACCGCATCTGAGCTACTAAAGGTGAAGTATAAATAGTTTGAGTGATGCCCGCAATATTAAATTGGAAAGGTTTGAGTAAAATTCCTGATTTTGTTTTATTCGCAGCATCCTTTTGTTATGGGGAAACACAAGGAGTCTGCTTCTACTGATCTTGGTTCTGTCCTGGTGGGTGGATGTTAACCGTCTTATGAATATCATATAACTTTTTCTTGAAGCCATCTTGATAAAATTATTTTTGTTATTTTCCAGAACAATCTTAGCACTCCACTACCGTTACAGATAAATAACACCAAGAGCACGTAAGTTCTGAATATCTGGCTGAAACCAAAATTTCTAAGATTATTTTGTGGGTTTATGAAAGATTTTGATGGTTTATTGTCTGTTTCCTTTGTTTCAGTCCAGATTCTACTTGCGACGATGTAGGTGACATGTGTAACTTTGGCAGTTTGAATTATTCACTTGTAGATCCTGTGAAATCAATCCAAAACAAAAATTTATGGCAACAAAATGATAATGGAGGTGATGAAGACGATATGTGTTTGATAGATGATGAGAATTTCTTGACATTTGACGGAGAAATGAGTTCTACCCTTGAAAAAGATTGTCATCTGAAGAAGGTAGCATACATATGATTTCTCATTTAGAATTCCAATGGCTGATCAAGTCTCAACTCTTGTTTGGATCATGTTTCAATTTGTTTTGTAAGCATTACTTATAAAATCTATGTGTACAGAGCTGTGATGACATAAGTGATATGTCCATTGCTTTGAAGTCCAAATTTGACGAAAGTCCTGGTAATGGAGAGAAAGAGTCTACAATGAGCATGGAATGTGACCAACCTTCATACTCAGAGGATGATGATGAGCTGACCGAGTCAAAAATTAAAGCTTTCTTAGATGAGAAGGTCCCTCATGCACATTATACTACATTATTCATTGTCCTCACTGCATTTTCTACGTAAATCACTAACATGGCAGTGAATATGTATTTGTCTCAGGCTGCAGATCTAAAGAAGTTACAGACTCCTCTCTATGAAGAATTCTACAATAGTTTGATCACATTCTCTCCCAGTTGTATGGAGAGTAATTTAAGTAACAGTAAAAGAGAGGACACTGCTCGTGGTTTCCTGAAACTGCCTCCAAAAAGCAGGTCACCGAGTCGGGGCCCTCTTGGTGGTTCACCTTCAAGAGCAACAGACGCAACTAGTTGTTCCAAGAGCCCAGGAAGTGGAGGTAGTCGTGAATTGAATATTAACAATGGAGGTGATGAAGCTTCACAGGATGGTGTATCAGCACGGGTCACAGACTGGAGGGGTCTCGTTGTTGACACTAAGCAGGAATTAAGCCAGTGGTTAGTGGCTGCGATAATTGGGATTTAAGTTTTAAGGATTTAGACATTTCCTTAATTTCCTCTTTTAGAAACTCGGTAGGAATCAAGAAGACAGAAATAAGTCCCATTCATGCTTATCTTAAGCTATGATCACCCAACTCCAAACGTGTAGAGTTTAAATTCAGCCTAGCTATTGACCAGCAACGATTTAAATCTGTCACTTAGTCTAGGCTTCTTGTTTCATTCCTGAATCTGCTTGAATTGGCTGGTTTTGGCTTTGCAGTGTTGCTTTGTCAGAGATAGAGAAGAAGTGGAAGGAAGAGCTTGATCAAGAACTGGAAAGAAAGCGACAAGGTATGTCACTCTTATTAATCTAGCAAAAAAATGTCAAAGATTCTCTTTAAGTTTTACATATTTAGAATTTAGAATTCGGCGCTTTGCATTGACCACTGTTAACATGCAATCATGTAATGTTGAGAAACATGACATTGTAGCATCCACTTTTTGTAAGCTTGGTAAGTTGACTTGTGGTTTATGTTATTGCAGAAATCATGCGCCAAGCAGGGTTGGGATCATCCCCAAGAGACAGAGGCATGAGCCGACAGAGAGAGAAGTCGAGGTTTGCATCACCAGGAAAATGACTTGCACAAAAAGTCTCCGGCTTTTTGATTTTTGATTGCTCAACTAGTATATATATCTGTAACTCTTATCTTGCTGTGATGAAAAGTAGACACGAGGTTTGGTCTGAATATATGATTCTGAACTGGTTGTTGAAGGTATTAGATGTGTGTAATGTGAGTGTCGGGTGCATATTTAAGTGCGCTACAAATTGCTAAAACCTGTGCAAGTTTCATTTATTGAAAGGTTCGAGATTACAGGCAGTTATGTAACAAACATGAAACATGAATAGTCTCAACCAAAAACACTAAACCTATCAGGGTAGTTCCAGCCCTGAAGCATAACACGAGGAGACTTCTTCATGCCTGTAGGAGCTGCAAATGAGATCTTAAAAGACATTGATTCACCTGGAACTAGTGAGAAATAGTTGTCTGAGTAGTGTACTGGTAGAATCCTCGTATCTTGTTTCTCTGTCTCTGCATTGTGAACTGAGAAACGAAGGAAGAAAGCAACTCCTGAATCCGATCCCTTCATTTCCACTACTTTCAAACCACGGTTGCTATCTGCAGAAACAACACATCTACTAAAGAGTTTCTGGAGCAACCCCAGATCACGTTTTTCGTCTTCCTGGACAACGTTTTTGGCTAAGTTAGCTCTAGATGTGTTATGAACATTGACCTCCAGCTCATATCTTGAACCCACCATAACTGCATTGCAAGTGATCTTGAGAGGTATTTGCTTCTTCCTGTACGGCTCCAAGAGTGTGTAATTTTTTCCAGGCAGATGCAGCCAGTAGAAGTTCCGGGATATAACTGCTTTGTCTGAGACAGTGTACAGTTTGAGAAGAAGGAAATATACATGCTTTGGGTTTGCTGCTTTCGGATACTTGAATTCCGATATTTTCACAACTTTCTTTGGTGGGGCAGAGACAATTTTAAACACTTTATAGTATGGGCAGTTCCCGTCTAGGTCCCATACTGATGCCTCTATTGCCACATCCGACAGCTCTTTAGAAGTCGTGTTTACAACCTGTGCGGGGGGTCAAAGGACATGATTCCATGTATTATTTACATAATTTATTAGACTTTTATACACTTCTTATTTAGATCAAGAATCTAATTTCGAGAGACCTTCGTACACAGTGATTGTCAGAGAGAGAGAGAGTAACTAATCACACTGACCTCAACAAAGTAACTTGCCAGGTTCAATTGTACATGGACTGGCTCTGCAGCGGAACGGCAGCCATAGAAACTGGCTGTTTGGTCGAGAAGATGATCGTAGAATTGACCTCTGAGACCAGTCCATGGATTTTGGTTCTTCCAGATCAAGACACCCGTGTACTTCGTCCACATTTGCGAACTCCAACCCTCGAATAGAGCTCTGTACTGAATGTAGTTTACCAGTTGAGCCTGTTACAGAGGAAAAACCAAGTCATAATATATCACTTATGATCTCAAGTTTCTTTTATTAATCGAACATAGACATTGCATTATTAAGTTAAGGGGAAAAGTAACATTTATGCACCAGGGTAAGACAACACCAGTAAAGGCTAAAACGGTTAAGATCCCAAATTTACCTTCAAGCAGAAGTCATCGAGATTCTCTGGAGTACCGTACATCAGAATCTGGTCATGCACTTTTCCAGGATTAGAATATGGAATGTACTTGTGATAATCCCACATTCGATTTGGCACTTCTTTAATAAACCCGTCCAAACCCTTTTTGAACAGAGGAATCGTCCAACCTTCTGGAGGCATTGTCGCTCTTATCGTCTCTGCAACTGGCATTCCAACCGAGCCGACCTCCGGATTGAACCCATACTTGTAATATGTGTCTTTAAAAAAATCTTCAGGGTATTGAATCTCATAAGGGCCGTCAGTGAAGTTCCCCTTTCCATCTGCAAAGCCGTCCCACATAGATCCTTGAATATAAACTCTAGTACCGTCAAGATAAACACTAGGATCTGAATCTTTGTCTGATAACAATTGGGTTTCAAAATAAGAATGAAGCCTAAGGTCTTGCTTTAGAGCCTCATTTATGTCTTTTGGCGGAACTTGTTCATTTCCACCCACCCAAAGAGCCAGGCTTGGATGGTTTCTCAGAAGTTTGACAGTATCACGAGCACATAAGAGGAATAATTCATGGTCTAGTGGTCCATTCGGATTTGATACTGGAACACCTCTTCCATCAACATCGCCAGTGATCCAAAACTCTTGCCACACCTGAGAATAAATAAGGTATACTTCAGAAATGGCAATGAATTTTGGAAGAAGGGTGATAGCGAATAACTTAAGATTCATACCAACAAGCCGTAGATATCACAAAAGTGATAAAACTCTGGCCTTTCAGCCAACCCACCGCCCCAGCAACGGATCATGTTCATGTTCATATCTGCATGGAATTTTATGTCGGTTCTGTAACGTTCTTTAGAGAGACGTAACAGTCCATCTGATAGTATCCAATTGCCACCACGGATGAAGATCGGCTCTCCGTTGATCTTGAACAGCCTGGAAAATTAACAAAAACAAGTTGTAGAGCCTCCACAGAATCATTCTACACAAGCCAAACTGAAACTGAAATATAAAAAGTTTACCTTCCACCAGTAACACTATCAATAACACTCTCAATCTTTCGGAATCCAAATGGCTGCATCCACGAATCAGATTCTCCGAATTCATTCACAACAACAGTGATCAAGATGTCATAAAGGTTTTGCTTTCCCATCCCGTTGGGCCACCACAATTCAGGTTTATAGAAATAGAGCTGTTAATTCAATATTTCATTAGTTTCTAGGATAAACAATACCACCATCACAGATTCAGAGCCATAAGTAATTTAAGTCGTAACAAGTAATATACGATAACAATACCACTCACTGGTTTAAATGTGTGCTGAATACGTCCTTGAGCAGGGATCAAAACATTCTCTGTCTGAAGATGCTCTACTAAACAGACACCGTTTTCGAGTTCGGCTGTTATTTGAATATTCACAGAACATTCAGTATTCCATGTGCTTTTGTTTTCCAGTTCAGCAGTCACATGCAAGTAAGCTCTCTTGTAATCGTCAAAGAAGGTTGAGACCAAATGGGGATCAATTATTCTTACAGGCTGCAATAAAAGCAATTTATAACATTCAGTAAGAAGATGACTATAAACGTTCCGTGGAGAATATTGATTGATATCATCTCTGGAAAACAATGTAAACCAACTAAACGAACCCCGGTGACAGATATTGACACTTCATCCCATATGCCAGTATTCCGGTCCCTAGAAGAAAAAATGTTGTCAGAGAGAAATGCCTTAAACTATACGATAAGCTAAATCTTGTAACAAAAAAATAACCTTATTGGACAAATCCAGTCCCAACCTTGCACATACTGTGCAGCTACATCTTTTCCAATCTGTCATGGATAGTCCAATCACAACGCAAAGAAAGAAGAGTGATATAAACTTCCAAGAGAGAGAGAAGGAGGGAGGAGGTGTACCTCATGATCACCACCTTGGCCTCCCTCGGGAGGTATAGTCCCAGGATGATCTGGGGGATGAACAATAAGAGCAAGTAAATTGCTCTCAGGATGGAGAATATCAGTGACGTCAAGTGTATGTCTGCGAAACATCCCTTTGGGAAGCTCTGTCTTGTGGCCATTTACAAACACTTGTGCAGAGTAGTTGATGGCACGGAAATTCAAATGCACGTATTGATTCAATAACTGCAAAACCGTCAAAACAAAATATGAAAAGAAGACACAAGAAAAATAGCAATTTCGACCAAGAGAGAGAGAGGGTGAGGGTGGCCCACCCTTTGACATTGGAATTTAGTGAAGAACCAGAAAGTGTAGTAGTCCCTTCCGGAATCGGCAATATCTGTGATCGCTTCATTTTCAAGTCCATAAAAAGGATCCGGAATTGCTTTGTTTTTCACCAATGTGCCCAATACACTGTTCACAATTAAGATCCTATATCAGTAAAATCTCTCATTCATGCATGAAACAATTAGAGGTATTTACATAAATAAAAGCTGATTCATAAGAAGAAGAAAATTAATTATTAGTTATCAAGGCAAAATCCAAACTTGACAGACACATTCGAACAAAATCAAATACTTAAACAATTGTTCTTACTTTGATTATTAATAGCTTCAAATTTTCGAAGAGGAAAGTGAACACTATTACTTACGTTCCAGGTACGGCGGCTTCCATCCACCGAGATTCGGAACTGATGGCCGGAGGATTGGTGGTAGTGAGCTGAACGCCGTTGACATCGACCTCCGTGGATCTCGCCGCTATCCAGCCGAAATCTAACACCGTCTTCCCGATCTCCGCCATTTTAGTATCTGATCTCAGCTTCTGGAATGTTTATGTCGAAAACAGTTGAGAGAGTTGATGAAGAAACTTGTTGGACTGGAAAAACGAAAACGTTTATTGTCTGGATAAGCCTAAATAAGTAAATAGAGTAAATACATTTTTCTCTATCACTTATTATGTCATCAATTATTTAACACTTATTTTTAATGACATTAGATTTTATTTTTTTTGCTCAAATATTTTTTAAATGACATTAGATTTTTTTATTTTTTTTTAGTGTCACTAGATTTGATTGAATTTTGTATTACTTTTATTGATATATTTTAAGAGCTATTGAAAAATCCGAAAGAAATCGATAATGCTATGATCAAATCACTCGATTAACCATTACTGAATATTACTTGTCATTGTACTTTTTTACTTGTTATTGTACTTAAGGTTATGATTCGTTATGATTGTAATTGTATTAATCATTACTTGCAAACTTCAACCATAAGGCTTATTCTCGCTGGTGACAATTCATCTTTGTCAACCAGTGCATTGTCCTACACTTCTACGGCCTTCTCATGCTGTGTTGCTTTTCGAGTCGATGAAGTGAAAAACTCAAAACCAAAAAAAAATGGAAAAAAAAAGAGGGAAGAAAAAGCTGAGGGAAGCTACTAGTAAAAGATTCCGGTAGCCAATATCTTCACAAGAATGGAAACCCGTTCAACTAAAACAACAAAAATAATAAGAAAACAATGATGAAAGAGGTTCGTAGCAAATTTACAAATTCCTTGCAAGAAGAAAAAAAAAAAAAAAAAAAA
>Ga0041059_1000592_pt1 | contig 27973 bp, 27 predicted proteins | sample AraColnosormetaG_FD_56232 | JGI IMG/M metagenome (GOLD analysis project Ga0041059, IMG submission 56232) | Arabidopsis roots microbial communities from North Carolina, USA - Col MF nosort | ecosystem: Host-associated > Plants > Roots > Unclassified | place: USA: North Carolina | collected... | reverse complement strand
CAGATTTCCGACGAGATAGAATCGACCAATCAATATCGTCGAAAATTCGTCGAATACGTTTGTTTCCAATGTTATTCCGACGATTTCGTCCGTCGGAAATAGTCTATCTTCTTATAGTGAGAGTAGGTCACACGCGCTGTGACTTCTAGTGAACTTGCCGTTAACACAACGCTAAAGCTGAGATATTTCGATTCAGACACGTGTAAGGTGTAGATTAATGGACAGAAAAGGTGTTCAGAGAAATGGTCCCCTTAAAGGTAATAACAGGAACGCATGGAAGATATTACGATGCATGGAACAGAGTCTCTTCTCTTGTGTCCATTTTCTAAATTATCCACATATATGGCCTGCCTCTCACATTCACATACATAGCCTCTTACGAAGGTTTATGAATTTTCCCTACTTTCCCTTTATTATTCAATGTATATATATCTTCATCTACATCTGCAATACTACATACGATACATGTGTTGTGTATACATACACTTTACAATTCAATATTCACCAAAATTACTGTTGTATATAATTGAACAGTTGAAAGTGACTCATTTCGCTGGCTCTATTAAAAGAATGAAGATAGTATATAGTATATGTTTTCTTCTGAGTCGTGTATCCTCTTTTAAAATGTCATGACAATTTCATGAAATGAACATCGATCGTTCGTTTTTGAATAAATGAATTCTTGCTACATATCCGTACATTTCGTTTTTTAAATTAGATAGACTAGATCATTAACTTTAACTAGCTAGTAAGATTACATTTACTATCTCTTTGGATATGAACTAAGTTCTTGTTAGTAAGATTACATTTACTATCTCTTTGGATATGAACTAAGTAAACTAAACTAAGACATGAATAAAACCAGTGAAAAAAATCTACGTCTGAAAGGTTTATGATATTTTCTTCTTGTACAAACACGTTAGATGTGTTCTTGTTTTGTCGCGTGAATTGGCAAACATATTGGGAAGAAATGTTGTCAGAGTTGACTGGCATTATTATAGCATGATTCTCGAATTGGCTATTCTTTTCTACAAATATGTGTTACCATAAAACTTACATTTTTTCCCAATGTAAATATACACCCAAGAAAAAAAAAAAACAATGGGCTCCACTTTGTCGATTTACACTAAAATACCACCGTGTGTATATATATATATATAAGTCAGTGTGATTAATCTTATCTAGTTCTCCAAAAATACATAACCAATCACATTTATACACGCCTAAATAAGTAAGTTTTCACGGCATATATAATTCATGGCACACGGTTTTAGTGGCACAATAGTATGTCACATAGATACACTACAGATTTTATTTAATACAATTAGAGTGTTCTGGAAATGGTACGTGATGTAATTCGTACATGATTAGTTTTATTTGGTCATGGGCGACCATTTTTTCTTTGATATTGGTCATGTGAATACATTAATTTCCATGCTATATTTGCTAAGAAGTTTCATCAGTCACATTTATTTTCTAGACCTATAGGCTATGATATAAAAAGTATTCGAACGAACGAAGGAACGAACTAAAGACTTAGGATTCGATAAAAGTCTATTTAAGAAATTAATGTGGCGCACGAGAAGTTGAATGAGTTGACTAGTCTCACTTTAAATTCATTATCGTGTAAGCGCATAGGTGTAGATTAGATATGGATGGATTCATAAAAGTGGATCTCTTTATAAACATGAAATAAAAACATTTTGAAACTTTCTTTCATAGTGGATAAAACATAATTTTTGGGATGTTAAAGTAAATAACTAAACAGGTTATTGTGTCAAGATCATCGTGCAAATAAACAGTGATCATAATAAATTCTCAATCTAGGGGACTCAGACAATTTGTTTTTTTCATTAGGAGACTGAAAGTCTGAAACCATTAGATTTCTAAATGCTCGTGTTTTCAAGTTTTAACTAAACAATTCTTTTTGTTTTAACCATAATTATACAAATCATTTGAAGCAGTTTATTTTCACGAAGAGATCAGAGTTTCTTTCACCAAATACAACAAATTTTTTATTTAAAAATTGTATAATTAGTTAGAAGAAAATGCTATTTGTAAAATTATGAGCCTTCTAACCAAACGGGAGTGTCTATCACGCTCTCAACGGAGATAAAGTCAAAGATATGCATCCCACAAGTTTCTCTCTTTCTCAAATTCCTAAAAAAGACAGAAAAAAGCTACGAAAGTAACATCCCAAACAAAAAAACAAGGGCAAAATAGTCATTTACAAATAGTCGATTTTTATAATTTAAGGTTCTTTGTTTCTCCACCTCCCAAGCTCCAACTGAAAACGACTGCAAAGCAACCTGCGGTCTCTACCTGCCTTATTACGCTATTATACTTTTTTATTATTTATTTAACATATTTCTTGGTTTTTTAAATATTATTATTATTTATGGACCGACTTGCGAATATAATAAGTTTTCCATAACCAATTTATATATCTTTTTTTCTCCTTCTTTATAGAATCAATTCTTCCCTTTTTTATTTTGTTTATCTCTCTCTCTCTCTCATTCTCTTCCAACTCTTCCTCTCCTTCATATTCTCCGTCTGTCTTCTGCTAATTTAAGGAAACAAAAATGGTGGATCTTGAAAGAAGAGTGTGTTGCATGTGTGGTGATGTGGGATTCTTCGACAAGCTCTTTCACTGCAGCAAGTGCCTTAATCGCTTTCAACACTCGTATGTTCTTACATATTTCTTTATCTCTATACCACATGTACTTATGTGTGTAATTTACTCATCATCATGCATATTTACAGCATATAATACAGATTTAGATCGCAGTAGACGGTGAGATCTTGTGCCACGTGCTTTATATCTATGTAGCTGATGATCATTCATCATCATATTAAATCAAAAGCATGCATATATCATATACATATATGTGTGTATATATTGTCAAACTAGACAAGAAATGTCTCAACAACTACCATATATACATATACATGATAAATATACATGGATTATCATCATCAATTCATGACCATGATCATAATCTTGATACAGGTACTGTAGTAGCTATTACAAAGAGCAAGCTGATCCAATCAAGATCTGTGATTGGTGTCAGTGTGAAGCAAAAAGTCGAACCGGAGCAAAACACGGTGTTAATGGTGGATCGTCTAAGAGATCGTACCGGTCGGAATATTCTTCACCTCATCACCAAATCAAACAGCAAGAGATTAACCAAACCACTAGTAGTAGTATTCCTCCAGCAGCCGACAAGGGAAAAACTGGCGTGCCTTCTCCTAGACCGGCCACTCGTAGGTACAAGCTTCTCAAGGATGTTATGTGTTAGTAATGTTTTCGAAATAACCAAAAGTTAAGAGAGACATAGAGAGTTTATTAGGATCTGGGATGATGATAATAAGACACATGTCTGTAAGATATATAAAACTAGCTAGGGCTATGATAGCTGTTGTTATGGTTTGAGAAGCAATGTAATATACCTGCGGAGTTATTTCATGGATTAGTAAGTGTTTGAGATAAATTAATTAAGTATATCTATAACAAATGAAATCTCTCTCTTTTTTTTTGGGTTGGGTGATTGATTTTACTAGATAAGCGATGAATTTTGTGTGTGAGTTTTGTTGTTGCTATCCTTCATGATCAGCATATGATGACACTATTCTCTCGCTATTCAAAAGCCACACATATAGTTAACAATCATTTAAACACTTTTTTTTTAGTTTTTTAAAAACAAGTTAATCAATGGAGCCACTATTATTAGATTTGAGTTTTAACATGATTGAGTCATTCCTAGCTAGTTTTAAGAAGTGTGTTTATTGGATTAAGAATTCGTGCAAATACATGTAAAATGTGTGTCATGACTCATACATTAGTACATGTTTTGAATGCTTTAGGTATTCCATGTGGCCCTCTAGTAAATAAGGGTTTTGTTTTGATGCAAACGTTACTAGCTAAACTTAGTTTCAAATCATCAAAGCGATATGTTCGTCGTCATAGTCACACAAATATTGAGATACTAACAAAGTAGTTGTTGTATACGATTAGTCGAGTAGTCATCAATAGTTTTGTTGAAAAAGACATTTGACCACTAAAAGGCTTACACATATACAGTATATATAGTGTAGTAGATTAAATCCACCGCGATGAGAAATTCGCATGGCGATTGCTTTACATATAACTTGACTCAGATCCAAAAACATATCTAATGATGCACCCTCATTCATATTTATAGCTGTTCATGGTCTCACCGTGTGCAGGACCCAAATATGAAAATATCACAAATTATATGAATTGAGTCACAGGCAAAGCAGTGTCACGAACATCGATCCACATATATTGCTGAGATTCTTCAGGAGAAATTAATACATTTTTAGTCCTTCGTCTTGTTTCCTCTTTTGGACCCAAAATAAAAAATAATACTATAACAAAAACTAAAAGCTGCCACCTTCTTTCTCTGCCACTCAAATTCGTTCCATGTCTTTTCTCTTTTTAATTTCCTTTTGTCACTAAACTATTTTCGCTTAAACAAAGTGATAAAACATGTGACCAAACCGCATCATTTCTAATCCTTTTTAGAATAATGCATACATCACCATAATCACATGAAAACATTTGGTTTTATTTGCTAAAAGAGATCGTCCTTGCTTTACCAAAAAAAAAGATGAGAGGTCGTCACTACGTCTCCACTCCAAAACGACGACGTTGTTATGTTCAATGTGAAATATCAAAATTAGGGTTTTATTAGACAAAAGGGAATCACAAACAGACGATTGAAATTTGAGAGCAAACACGTATATAGGAAAGGGTACTATGGTAAATTAGTTATTGGTAATATAGGAAGCCCAGTAAACTAAATTTAGGTTCGGGATCAGCCCATTATCCCCAAAAGAAGGAACACGTCATCAGGAGTGAGAGACGAGTCAGAAACCTCTGTCTGGGCTAGAGGTTCTTCCGTGGCATCGGAGCTGATAAACTCGCCACGACACGAAAACGGAAAATCGATCCGCCATGTTTGATTTTGCCAAATAAGAGAGTAGAGTTCTCTAGTTTTGAACGAAGAAGAAGACGAAAGAAGAATGCATAACGCGAAGGGATTGTTGGGACGAATCGTTCGAGATAAGCTATGGAGATTTGGTTATCGGAGGAGCTTGTGCTCGCTTAAATTGACTTCCGAGGATCTTGATTACCAGGTTCGGAGGTTTTATCGTCATCATTCTCACTCTCTGTTTCAATTTACGGAAATTTTGAATGATCGTTAGCTCAATTTTTGATTAGGTTCTCGTTGAAGGAAGTGGTTGTTCCCGTACTGCGATTCTCAATAGACCACCTGCTCTCAATGCACTCACCACTCACATGGTACTCTCTACTGTTCTCTGTTTGTATCTTTCCTTCACTCCTACTAGCAATTGTGGTCTCTTCGAGGCTGGATTCTTCAATTTCGTAATAGAATTGTATATATTGGTCTCTCGCTCTCAACTTTTGGATTTTCTACTACTCCTGTTTTTCTTTGGTACATTGATTATTGGTTTCGACTTTTGATGGATATATGATTTCGTGGCATGAGACATTGATTTGTGTGTGTTTGTGAATAGGGATATAGGTTGCAGAAACTTTATAAGAATTGGGAAGAAGATCCAAATATTGGGTTTGTGATGATGAAGGTAATTTGTGCAACACATTGTTGCTTCTACTTTCTTGTGTTTGAGGGGAGAAAAAGTTCCTAACTTTTATTTCTCTTGATCTGTTGAAGGGGAGTGGAAGGGCATTTTGTGCTGGTGGTGATATTGTGTCTCTCTACCATTTAAGAACGAGAGGTACAGGAAAATTCTGTATACATTGTGATTATTTAATTTCTTGGAGGCTAGTTAGGTTCGTAAACGAAAAAGGGAGTTTTATTCATGAAGATGAAATGGCGTGGGAGGGTGTATGTTAATCTAATACTTGCCACTTTTTGTAGTACTTTAGGTATCTATATTTGGGTTTGAAACTTAGTATGCCTTTTTTACTGATTAGCGAGGTTTCTGCGGTATCTTCTTACTCTCTGTATTCACTGCTCATTGCTTTACTTATTTCTCCTTAAATATATGTAGGTAGCCCGGATGCTATTAGGGAGTTTTTCTCGAGTTTGTATAGTTTTATATACTTGCTAGGCACATATCTAAAGCCACATGTAAGTTCTCTTTACTTTTTGATCATTCTGAATTCCGGTACCAATAGGAATAACGATGTCACCAATAAGTAGAATGACACCATGAGTTTCTCTGCATGCAGGTGGCAATTCTTAACGGTGTTACTATGGGAGGCGGAACTGGAGTTTCGATACCTGGGACATTTCGTGTAGCTACTGATAGAACTGTATGTAATTTCTCATCTATACGCTATTTCTCCATCTTTCACCATCTATTTCTTCCTTTCAATTAGTCGGACAGCTGGATTCTAGTTTAGTTCGGATGTCCAACTTCTTGGAGGATGCAGTAACTAGCTCATGGATATTGCAGATTTTTGCTACCCCTGAAACAATCATCGGTTTTCATCCTGATGCTGGTGCTTCTTTTAACCTCTCCCACTTACCTGGTCGCTTAGGTATGCTAGTGATATGTTTTGAACTGCTTAAATTCTCTCTAGGTTTCTCATAATCTCATTTGACTGTGTTATTAACTGCTGTAAAGCAATTTTTATTTGGACAATTACCATAGAAATCGCTGATCCAGCAGCAAAGTTAAATATCAAATTCTGCTGTTTCATAGTATACATTAGCTCCCTCAGATGGACGATTTAATAGAGTCTATGCAGGGGAGTATCTGGGTCTGACTGGGTTAAAGCTCAGTGGGGCAGAAATGTTGGCATGTGGCCTTGCTACACATTATATTAGAAGTGAGGTAATTTAGATTATATAATTTGAGATCTTTCTGTTTCCATAAAACTTATCTTACCTGCTAAATAGTATAATTTCTTGTCCTACAACAGGAGGTTCCTGTAATGGAAGAACAGCTCAAGAAGCTGCTCACTGATGATCCTTCTGTTGTTGAGTCATGCTTAGAAAAATGTGCAGAAGTTGCCCATCCGGAAAAGACTGGTGTTATTCGTAGGTTTGTTTTTTCTGAAACCTGAAGATACAAAACTCATGCCTTGTATTCTCATACCAGCTCCCTGAGCTTGCTTTATTTCTGATTTTTCTTAGGATCGATTTACTTGAAAAATGCTTTAGCCATGACACAGTAGAAGAAATTATTGATTCTTTGGTAAGTTTCTTTACGAATGATTCTGCGAGTATGACCATCTCGGTCACTAGAAGTAACAGTGTTTTGGGTCACCAGGAAATCGAGGCTAGTAGAAGAAAAGATACATGGTGCATTACGACTCTACGTAGACTTAAAGAAAGCTCACCGTTATCTTTGAAGGTGGCATTGAGATCTGTAAGTTCACAATCAACTTTGCTTGTAAAAATCTTCAAAAAATTCAAATTTCCTTTTCATGACTCATGCAGCTTCTTTAAAACGAATCCAACAGATCCGGGAAGGAAGATTACAAACACTTGACCAATGCTTAATCCGAGAGTACAGAATGTCGCTACAAGGATTAATCGGGCCAATGTCCGGCAATTTTTGTGAGGTATGTGAATTTCCAGTATTAAAAAGCTTGCCATTGCAAACAGAGTAATGAGTCACTAATGCGTAATGTTTCAATACTGAAAAGGGAGTACGAGCTCGATTGATAGACAAGGATGAAGCACCAAAGGTATAATGTTAAATCATATTTCCAATAACCCCATTACTGTGTACATAAGGAAGGCATTACTGATAAGAATTGGTGGGTGTGCAGTGGGATCCACCGAGCTTGGAGAAAGTATCAGAGGACATGGTTGATGATTACTTCTGTGCCTTGACTCCCACGGAACCTGATCTTGACCTTCCTGTCAAACTCAGAGAAAGCATTTAGTTTCTTGATGAAAAAAAAAATCAACTTGGCTAACATCAGTCCGACACTCCCCTTGGTATTCGTAAAGAACTTGTTTGTTGGGAGACTGATTTCATTCTTCCTGAAGCAGAATGTGTTGCAGAATTTTTGTATTGACAAAAATAGTACTTCAAAATTTAATAAAATAACTATTAATATAAGTAATTTACTAATTACGCTTTTGATGCCTTCTCCATACATTGTCGCGCTTAGTGTATACATGAATATTATATATGTGAACACTTTTGCATGTAAACATAATTCAATTTGGTGCGATGAATTAGGTTTAAGCTCAATAGTCTCACCAAAAATGAAGTGTAGAGTTTAATTTTCAAACAATTAACAAACCCCTAAGCAACTCAGGTGTCATGTCTCTCACCCGCCTCCGCTCCGCCCTCTCTTTCTCCTCTCCGATCTACCAGCTCCGCCGCCAAGCCTCCTCTCTCCCATTTAATTACTGCCTTAATAAGGCCCTGCTTCCTCCTCCAGGAGGCCCATTTAATTACTGAAATATATTATGTTGAAATCTCATCTACTGGGTTTTTAATCATGGGCCTCATCTTATGAAACAAAATTTAACAAAACTTTTGACTTTTTTCAGATACAATTGACCATAAACCGTCTATAGTCTTGAGTTTCAAGGGAAGAAGAAAAGTACGAGTGATCGGGAAAATGCTTTAACTCAGCTTTTGTTTTTCCGCTTCTTTTTAGGTTTGACAGCATCTTTAAGTGTCATTTCTCCATCCTTGTGTTTTGTATCCTTCTTCCCTAATTCTCCGGTTACTTCCTCAACTGAAATCTCAACACCAACCTTCTGCGCATTTCCAGAGCCGTTCATTTTCTTCGTGCTCGATGACTTAGTAACGGGATCCCCTGATTAAACAAAACAGAACAGTATCAGTTTAGCATGACTCGAAGAGACATTGGGAGTAAGAAGCCAAAAAAAACAAAATTTTACCTCTTGAAGCAAGAGAAACTTTCAGTGAATCAACATCCATAGCTTCTGAGTAAGGGTCCCTGAAAATTGTTTCACAACAGAGATTTTGAAAAGAAAGATCCACAAGGAGTCATGGAGGTTCCTTCACAAACCAGAGAGTGAAACATTCAAGACTATACCAATTTGAGGGACCGCCTTTGAAATTGGCAGCTTCTTCTTCCTTACTGCTTCTTACTTCCTCCGTAGAGAGCTTTAGTCTTTCAACATGTTCTCGAGATATCTCTGCAGCTCTTTCCTGATCTGAGGACTTCCTATGTTCCTCCTTCACAGCTACAGTAGGTCCAGAAACTTCAGATTTAGCCAAAGTGGGATGTCGCTTCACCTTCTGTAAGCTTCTCTCACAGTTATATGCTTCAACCTACACCATGAAAACAAAGCACAACAAACTATGAGTTGTTGAATATTTTTGGATTCAAAAGAAATATGCTTTGGATTTCAGAAACCTTACTTCTTCTCTAATGATCTTTGTTGTTGCAGCAGCTCTTGAAGAAGCAAGACGCAGGCAATGAAGGATTACACTCTGGTTCACGCCTTCTTCCCCCGGTTTTTGGATTGCGCATATATCGCCATTGGCATTAACTGTCACAGTCATTCTCCCACACATAACTGCTTCTTCAACATAAGTTGGGTCCATCACCTGCATATAACAACACATCACACTTTATATCTCAGAAAAGAAAAAAGAAAAAGCAAACTAGACTCTCACTAAAAATACAACTGTTTTTACCACAATGTTGCCTTTATTAAAAAATCCAAACGTGAAGGCTATTGGGAGATGATGTATTATCAATGGAAGTGGTTCCCTTTCCTGCAAAAGAAAGTAAAGATAGAACAAACAGTTAAAGTTAAGAACTGTCTTCTCCACTTAACAAATTCTTACAAGTTTCTCTAAACCGAAAACATATGACTAACCTCTAGTGGATGTATGATCACTTCTTGACCATTCTCTCCTCCTACAGTGCAGTCGGGTCTCCTAAATGTCATGAGAGCTGCTAAAGCAGCAATATTTGCAGCATCAACTAAGTTCCTATACATAAATGTGTAACAAAAACACGCATTAAAGATCATTTTAAAACCAGAACCTTCAATGAGATATACTGTAGCCAACAAAACTTACCCTCCATTGTCCAAGATATGAAGGTCAATGCGAACAGACCAAACCATCTTTCCAGCTAGAACGCAGAGTGACTCTGTATCTACTGCACGGCTTTCTCTGCAATCAACACAAAGACCAACTTACCATTACTCCAACCAGAACAGCCAGCAATACTCTTGCAGCATCAACAAAGTTTGTCCAAAAAAACATTTACCTTAGACCACGATCGATAATGCGTCCCAACTCCACTGCAGATTCGCCAGGACGACCAGGCTCAAAAGACGGATCAGCCATTGGAGAAAATTCCGTGAAGATCGAGAGAGACCCTTCATTAGGTCTGTCTTTGTAAGGTTGTACCAACTGAGCAGTCACGAAACCCATTACATGAGTCTGACCAAGTTGAACTTCCGAGCTACCATATTCTCTGTTAATTCAAACGAGATTAAAAGCTGTCTTTGGTTACAAACACTAAAAGAAAAGCATGCTAGTATTCGTTCTAACAGAGGTAATAGACTGAACAAAGTTATCTACATTCAAATTTATCACAAAACTCGACAAAGAGGGAAGCTTTAGAGCTAAAGAAAGCAAACAAAGCCTACAAAGTGCAGAAAAGAAACGGCATCAATAAGCAGTTCTATGAGCACTTACTTGCCAAACTTAATAGTAAGCTTGCGATAATCATAAAGGCCACGACCATCTACTCTGAGCTCAGATTGCAACGCAGTTTCCACGAATTTACTTTCGTTAACAGTCAACCTCCACATATTAGCCAATCTCCCCTCCATTATCTGCTATCACTAGTAAACTAAAAATCAAAACTTTGAGCAACCCTTACAGCAAATCAAACACTCTAATCGATAGAAAACCTTCTCTTAGGCTTAGAATCAACTCTGTAAATTAAACCAAAACGTACCTACTGGAGAAAAGAGATGAGAAGAGACACTTGGACTTTCTTCTTTCTTTTATTGTACTTCACCTCCGGCTAACTACGAAGGAGCTCCAAAGATTTTAGGGAGAGGCGGCAAAATCGCACAGATGTTTTTTTCTATCTATCTCTCGGCCTTAACAACAGTAAATGTAAACACGGCGGCGATTCAGAGAAAGCTTGGTGATGGGAAAACACAGGTTTCGGAAAAATTCGAGAGGGTGAATAACTAAAAACGCTGTCGTTCTGGATCAACAAACACCGGCGTCGTTTCAGCTGTTACCGACGTCGTTTCATATATTATTTGTTATTTGACAAAAAAAATTATAATGGATATAAGCCCATGGGCTTACAGACATTATCTTGATGCTTTTTGGGCTACTAACTTCAAAGGGAAAAACGTCAATGAGTTTTTTATTTTATCTTTTTGGTGTAAATGTTAAGAAAGTCAATGAGTAGTATGTTGAACTTTTTAATATCTCAGCAATTGTTGTTTCAGCTTGGAAAGATTAACTTTGACGCACATGTTTGCTTACTTACTGATAAATTGTATTTTAGATTTAGAATATTCAACAAGCCAGTACAGTTTTCAGAATCTTTCCCACAAAATCCTCAAGAATTGAAGATCATGCATGTACACTTACTAGATTTGTATTGCTTGTACGTATTTTATCCTACTTGTTCCAGCAGCACCACTCAAATATATCGTTTTCTGTACTTTCTTCAACATTTGGACTAATTAAGACTTTAAACGATTATTTATTAACAATGAGAGAATTTTGAGCAAGCTTTCAATCCTTCGATCTCTATTTCAAGAATCATCAGCTATTTAAAGTCTTCAACGAGAACTATATTTCTAAAGAAACTATCAAGCGTAAAAGTCTGTTATGAGCAGCCAAAAAAAGTTTACAGATTCCGCGAGATGCCTTGCCTCTTGTGGATCTTTTCGTCACCATGTCTTGGTTTAAGTCACTTAATTAGTGTCTCTTCTTAAGTTCCGTCCTCTTTCCTAAACTTGGAACCACATCGAATTCTTTAAAAAGAGAAAAGAAAAAAAAAACTGCTTATTTGGTAAGGGTCAAGAAGATATGGTTGTATCTTTATGATCATCTTAATTTGGATTGTTTACTATTACTTAATTATGAACAAGAAACATGTTGGGATGAATCTAGAAACTGATAGAACCATGTTTATGTTTGCTTCACGCACACACAAACTACATCATGTAGTCTACATGAACGAGCCGGAGACAGCTTAAATCTTTGATATTGTTTGCCCAATTTTTTTTTAAATTTTGAAATTACATTATAAGTAACTCTCTTAACTTATTTGAATGAAATTAGTTAAGGTTTACTTTCATTATTTCCGATTGGTTTTCAATTGTACGTTTCGCTAATTTTGGTATAACAATTTCAGCTTTCCCCACATGCTCTCCAAATTTCCTTCTTCTTTTTTTCATTTCTTTTGATTGAGATGTAAGAAAAAATGTTTAGTAAGAGTGAACAATATGAATCTCCATTGTTTTCTTCTTCTGCTGTTGCTTTCATTTTTCTTCTTTCTGTTTGCTTATTTTTTCTTTTCCCCCACTTTATTCCAAAGATAAAGATCGCATGTTTTAATATATATATATATATATATATATATACACTTTTATTTTAATTATGTTTTATTTGATAAATTAATTATGTGTACAATTATACTTGGACTAGTCTATGTGCATAATGGAAGGCGCCAAAAGAAGAATTCAGCTCCTTGTAATTTGTAAGCTTTTAATTTATAGTATTGTCCAAAGTCTAAAGGTATTCGTGTGGAAACGGATATGGATATTGTAATGTATCAGCAATAATCATAATCATTTCCCCCAAAAATGAAAAAAAAAATACAAAAGATTAGGTAAGTGTGGGAGCTAAGTATATTACTCACGGCTGAGGAACCCATTATAAAAAAGGATATATATCTATTAATTACTTAGATAAGAATAGTATAAAAAGATTGGCTGCTATCAAGTAGATACTCATGCCACCACTAAACCAATGAAAAAAAGAAGACTCTTTATGTCTTCCTGTTAATTTCTATGGAGGCTCACACACACACACATTCAATTCAAATCCTAACATCATGAGAATATAGAATAAGTACACACTAATTGCTCGGCATGTTTAATAATACATGTACGTAAAACTAATGTGATAGTGAGCTCACTACCACATCCACTATCTTTATATGTTTTTTTTAAATCAGTGGCCTCAGTCGTAATTCATGAGTCTACTTAACTACACACACAAGAAAAAAAACATTCATAAAGTCAACCAAAAGAATGTACATGTATTGCCTAAAATTGCTTTATTGAAATATTTTTCACCAAGATTTGTCCTGTTCCGGAGTCAAATTCCGTTTTCAATCAAAGTTATATACCCATGAAACTTCGAATGACATTTGGTTTATGTAATTTATATTTATATAATTACTAATTTTTTTCCTTCTTCTAAATGTTTCATTAATGGTCTGGATTAATAAAATATAAAATAAGATAAAAATGTGGTCTTTAATATACAAAAAGTTTGATTTTGCAATTTGTTAGAATTTTACTAATTTATTCGAAATATCCAGTTATTATTATTACTAATATGCTTAATGGATCCAATGAATGTGTTTGGGAATCCATAACAGTCGTGTTATGCCTCACACAGTGGACAAAGTAAGATGTTGGGCAAAAGCATTCCCATTGTTATAGCATATATCCTTTCACCTTTTACGCAAATTAAAGAAATGGACAAATGAAAATAAAGAAAGTGAAAGGTTATTAACTTATTGTAACTTTAAAAGAAAAAGAAAGAAACAATGATGAACATGTGAGTCATGTTATATTCCCACCCCAAATATAATAAAGCGATAATTTAATCAAAAGCTTGTCTCCTTCACTTTCAATTTCGCAATCATCGTCTCATCAATGACGCATATGACATATATGGTGCCTGCGCTAATCTCATTTATATAGGTCATGTATTAAGCAATTTATAAACAGTTTGAAAGAGAATTGAAAATGGTCCAATCGATTCGGTCGGACTGCAATCAAGGTCATCGAATCGATTTTTATCGTAATATTTGCTTATCTAACCGAATATGCGTATCAAACGAAACAAATATCCGTTTGGTAATTAACATGATTTTGTCAATGGATATTCGTTTATACATAGTATCCGGTAACATAATTAATCAGAATTAGAAAGAGTGATTGCAACTTTGCTAGTCAAGGATCGAATATACCAAAATTGCTACATAGCTACTTTTATCAATGAAACTTGAACGTATATTAATGTCGATAACATAGACTAATTTACGATGCAGACAGCAAAATGGAGATTAATTAGGTTTCAGACACTGATACATGTGTAACATGTGTGAGCGTAAGTGGAGGCTTTGTCTCTTCAAGTCAAAATCCATCGACATTCTACAAATTTATCTAGGGGCCAACGAGAGTCGAGAATACAAAAAAGCCTAAAAGTTCGAGACAGCGTCACTGTCAATAAACGTTGCCTAAATTTCTGTGTACGTTGCATATAATTACGTTTTTGCCACTGGCACTTATTAGTCACTTTCCACTTATCAATCACTTGCGTTACTTCAATTTTGAAAAGTAAATATTCAAAACGAGATCAATTTTTTCACATAGTGACAATATACTCAGATGTAGAAACAAGAAAAGAGAAAAGGATAGAAAAGATTAGTTAATACCGTAATGGAAATATATGTTCTTTATCAAGAAAATTATATGTTAGTAATTACAGTAAGCAAGTGGAGGGCGGTTTAGTCATTTTGCCAATTAAACGGCTCTTCAAACCTGAACCCTACATCCTCCTCTCCGTAAAGCTGCCACGTAAAGGTGCCGTTGCATAAACAAAACGCATCGTTTGGGTTCATAAGCCCGTCCGTGAAAAGGTCCGGCAAATCAAACACCGTCTCTTCGTTGCTTTCCTTGTCCGTACTAGAAGTCTCCGACGTGTCCGAAGAAAACACGAAACTACTAGAAGTCGAAGACTGAGCGGTAGACAACAACTCAGAGTGGCTTAGCTCATCAGCTAATTTCTTATCGATAACCGGTTTGTGCCACGTGGTTGCTTCGGCGGCTTTGGTAGCTGCAGCTTGTATATCCTTAGGAGAGCAGCTAACCGGACGAGGAAGCAAACCGGATAATTCAGGGAAATTAAGAAAACCGGAGTTGCCTTTAATAGCTAAAGCCGCCACATCATGAGCACGAGCTGCCATCTCTGCCGTTGGATAAGTGCCAAGCCATATTCTTGATTTCTTCCTCGGCTCTCTAATCTCCGACACCCATTTTCCCCAACTCCTCATCCTCACTCCTCTATACGACGTCGGATTCTTGTTATCATCACTAACGTTGCTCTTCCGCCGTTTCCCTCCGGAGTCATTGTCTTGCACTAACGATCTTTTGGAGGTAGACCAAGAGTCTGACGAAGACGTTACGACGGAGGAGGAGGATATCGTGGCTGTTATAACGGAAACAATATTGTCTTGATGATGAGTAGCACTACTCTCTATGTTGATTTGTTTTCCCATTTGAGAGAGAGAGAGAGTAGTGTTAAAGCTGTAGGTTGCGGTCTGAAGTGGGCTGCTATAAATATTCTTGCAAATTACTTTAGTCTAAAGAAAAAGGAAACATTAGAGAGTAATACTATATAGACAGAAAAAAAACCACTATAATAATTTCGTTATACATAGTGGGTCCGTTGTCAATCGAGTGTAACTTACCCCCATGTGAAATTAAATGAAAATAACGTGTTTCAATATATTATATAAGTAAAATAATATTCTTATATACGCAAAAAAAGAAAACGGAGAAAAGAATCAAAAAATCGAATAACAATTTAGATGCATTCGTTGAAATGGGATGTTATTTGACCATATATCTCTTGTTAGATATGGACGAATCCTTGTGCATGTATCATGTATGTACGCCACTCCATAAACCATAATCCATCAACTCTGCTCGAGATTGCGTGACGTCATAATTATCAATAATTAGCAAAAAAAGAAATCTCTATTGTACATAAAAGTTTTGTGTCGGCCCACTTTGATTTGTAATATATTGACAATCTAATTAATTTGGACGTAAGAATTACACAAAATTGGTGTTAATAAAGAAGAAGAAAGAATATAAAATATACTACTAACTCAGTAATTTTTTTCTTCTTATGAAGACGCATGGGTCTGGATTGTTTTATTCGATTCGGCGCCATTATAACTAAGAAGCACTTTTATTTGATTAGTGATGAAATTTGAATTACTAATCAACCAGATTTTCCTACAAAAATCATTGAATAGTGTATATATTCTATTATCATTGTTGCTATTTTTCTGGTTTGGTCGATAGGCTTTCCTTGTGCTGAAAGGCTTTCCCACAGCCATGCTGAGCTTGGAGTGGTTAGTAGCAACCCTGATGCGTGTTGAGGCTGTGCTAAGAGGACACTGTAAGTCTGTGTTCTCAAAAACTTAATGGACTCCACAATGGCCGCTGAGAGACGTTTTGATGAAAGGTTGGTCAAATATTGTGGCGGATGACGTACAATGAGGTAGGGTTGGACCTCCGATACGATCGATTGGGCCTCCTATGAGCTCAATCTTGTTTAACTGAGATTAAATTTTATATAATAACGGTGTGAATTCTCTGTTATATGATGTTGGGCCTCCTATGGATTCTGATATCATGTTGAGTGATGACAAATATAGAAAAACCTCGCCTTGATATATTTATTAATTATGGTCCTAAAGCCCGAAAATGGGCCCATTAAACCAGCAACGATCGTAAACACGAATAAAGGAATTTCGGAATCGGAATTTTGACCCATTTCACCAAATCGGAGAAAAGACGGCGAAAATGGAGGAACAGAACGCTGGAACCGGTGCCGGCGAAAGCAGTTTGTTGGATGGATCAGGTCACTGGTGGTGGGCATTGGGAAGTGGAGCCCAAATCATGTGGGGAATACGATTGATTCGGAGAGGTTACGCCGGCGACGTTCGATTAATGCCGCTCAAAGCCTTCGGTGTCGCATCACTCTTCGTCGGGTCGTTAGCCACCAGCTCCGTCGCATTAGTCCGCGCCACGGGGATCCACACGGTCAGATTCTCGTATTGAAATCAGATTGATCTCTATCTATCTTATGTGTGTGTGTGTGTGTGTGTGAGAGAGAGAGAGATTGATCGGATCCAATTGGTGGTGAAAATTGAAACAGGTTCAAGATGCGATTGATCTTGGAGCCAACATTAGAACCAATTTGGGGGTTACTCCTCAAATACCGGATAAGCAAATCACCGGTACGCCATTTTTATTCTATGGTTTAATTACAAATTCGACTTCTGGCTGAATCGCAGGGTTTTGGGAATGTTTCGCAGAGAGAGACGGGTGATTTATCATGAACAGATCGAGCTTGAAGCTCTATCGGAATTACTGTGAGACGATCATGGAATTAGGTCTCTGGTAGATGATTCCATAATTATGTATGTTTTATATAAGATAAGACCATAATTTATAAGGTTTTTGGGTTCATAAAAATCAGATGTTATGTGAAAAATTAAAAGGTTATGTGCTCTGAGACTCTGATTGGTTCAATAAATCATATCTCAAGATTGACGAAATCATATCTCTCTATGGGAGGATCAAACTCTACGACTTCACAAATCACACAATGTAATTGTCATACAAAGGCCAAAACATGTCAGTTTACTATTATAAGGCAACAAATGAAGCTAGTAGTTAGTAACTGTTTTCATACTAGAGTTCTATTTGAGGACTTCCGAGAAAGGATAAATAAAATAGGTGGTCCTCTCATGGACGAGCCTTAACTTCTCTATACACAATCAAGGAAATGATGTCTTACAGTTTCCTAGCTAGAATAGTGGTCTTTTGTTTATTAGCGAGTCTTCAGCAATAGAGCTTCTCGATACATTACTCGGGCTAAAATTTTAGACTTCATAATAAAGTATCATTCACGACCATTAAGTCTTTGTTTATTATTATGAGATATAGAAGCTAGAAAAACAAGATCCATTTTGTGGGGTTGGGAGGAAGACATGACTAATTTATTAAACACAAATTTATGAAGAGAGAGTGAAATGATAGATCGTAGATACGTCTAATTTATTAAACTCAAGAGACGAACCGGAGAGAGTGAAGCATCGTCACCCAGGTACGGGAAGAACATTCACTTTTGCATAACCTGAAGAATAGAAGCCACCGTCTGGATAAGAGTCATCACCAAAAGAAGCGCAGCGGCGACAGTAGCGGTACCTCTCCATAGATTACCGAAATACTGGCGTCCGAGGATGGTGCGTGACCTGTTGACTGGATTTTCATAATAGGCGTTGACTCTAGACGCTATACCAGCATAGTAAGAACGACTCTCCACCACCCCCGAAAATAGCGTGTTCACCATCTCCGCCACCGCCACAGAACTCTTCTCCCCCCAGTTGTTTAGTATCCCTTTCAAAACCATATATATCATATTACTGTCACTTATTCAAGAAAAATTAAGCAAGCAGTATAACCTAGCGAACACGGAGACGAGCAGTACTTAATTGGAATTACAAGATTTTATACTGTTTAAACATTTGTATTGATAAAAGTAAAACAACATATGATATATAACATGCTGAAAAACATGATTTACAGATAATAGGGGTTCAAATATTTCTAAACATCAATATCTTCGTTTTAAGAATAAATGCTAGAAATGTCTATCTAATCAAACTCAAGTATGAAATTCGTCTTAAGTATTGATAATTCTATGCATCAATATAAAATTTAAACGTCAAATCTTGTAAATTTAACCAAAAATAGCTAACGAGTACAAAACAAGACAAGCATTGATAATGTGGAAAATGGATATTTAACACACAAACAATATATATATGTATACGTAGAAAGGGTACCGTTCTCCATGAGTAAGTCCACGTCTTTATCAGTGTCGATGAGGAAATCCAAGAAACTGACGAAGTTACAGACGTATGCTTTGAAAGGGTAATGGCATTGCTCAAGCGCCATTATATTTCTCAGTGTGATCTCTGCATCATCAGGAACCCACAAACAAGGTATCTTCAAACAACCATTCTCAAATGTCACATCTATCGAGAACTCATCTGTCACGGCCTTGAACTTCACTCCTGCACTTTGTAGCTTTGCCGCGTTATACATGTGTTTGATGATCGGTAGCTCTTTTGTTTTTTTTGAGCCATGACCATGTGACGTCTCCTCCATGCGATGAGTTTTGAGTCGTTCAAGACGACTCTTTTCTTCTCTTTTCGAACCTAGTGTCTCCATCGGAACACACCGGAAAAGATCAGCTATATATCTGAATGTGCTCTTTGTTGGTTCTCCTGACCCATGTGTCTTCTCCATGCGAAGAGCTTTATGTTCTTGAGGACGACTCTTTTCTAATTCTCTTGACCCGTGTGTTCCCAAATGGACAAATCGGAACAGACCAACTAAATATCTGAATTTATTCTTTGGCATCTTTGGCCTAAGTGTCTCCACGCGGACACATCGGAATAGATCAGTGAAATGTCTAAATCTGGAGTCAACTCCGATATTACCTTGGAATCTGAAGTAAGTGATGACTATCTGGCGGAGTGTTTGGTTTGGGCGGAGTATTGGAACGATTGGATCGAAGAGTTTCTCGAGGATGAAGTAAGGAAGTTGATTCTCGAGCAAAATGAGGTCTTCATCCACAGTAGTTTGAAGACAAGGCTGCTCAAATATAGGATCCCATGTTTTCTTGATGCATGATCCTTGGTCCTCAAGTAAGGTGTAATCTTTACTCCTTAAAAGGAACTCTATTATGAAAACAGAGTCGTGTAGGATCATGTCCACGAACTTTGGAGATTCAATCCAGGCAGTTGACTCAGAGTAGCTTGCCCTTATTATATCTTCTTCTTCTTTGATTCTTCTTCTGAGTTCATCAATCGTTTTTTGACCTGCAAGCCTTTCTGAGAATCTCGCAAGGTAAATCTTCTTATGCTCCTCCATGTTTAAGTAGCCCATTAACTTTGTGTTTGTGATATCTCCACGAGAGTTGAGAGCTTGAAATTTTAAAGAATGGTGAAGAGGTCCAATGAGGAGTAATTGAGGCGTGTAAGCTTCTGGATTTACACGACGTAGACGGTCAGGGACTCGGTAGATGCAACGATGCTCAGGATTTGTAGGAAACCACCACATCCCAGGAGTCGATTCGTTTAACTCAAGGACCGTGTCCGGTTCATGATTCAACCTTCGGTTCATTGTTCTGGAAGTTTGTTGTTGAGAGAGCAAATGAGAGTAAATGTGAAGAAGAAAGTTGAAAGAACTTAACGTCCGAAGTTTCCCTCTTGGTAGTAAACTAATGAGGAGGAAGGAAATGATTAGGAAGTTTCCCCGACGACCATATACATGAAAGTCAATTGTTTACATATGTAGTAATAAATAGCACATGTAACAATATATCTTATAACCCTATCTTATATCAAATTATAAGAACTTTGATACTGTGTAATTTTTCTATTAATATAGGTTTGTGGATTCGGAGCCATATCATGTCGTTCGAGATTTTTTAATTTTTTGAAGATTTACTACATTGTGTTGGTCTTTTTTAATATATACTTTTTGCAAATGCGTGGAACAATAATGGATCCTTATTCAATGCTCAAATGTGTTTTTTTTTACACTTCATATGTGTACTATTTATACAATTCAAACTTAATTATATACGTTTTTTAAAAGACGTAAAACTTTTATACAAAATACAGTACGTATAATAACAATGTGACGTAAATATATATTAATTGGCGAAAACAAGTGAATAGTAATTTATAATCCTTGCTTTTATATCAATATACGGATTTGAAAGTTTGAAACATTTGAGTTTTCTCCCATTCCACCATTGGACTTTGGACATATCCAAGGTGGGAGATACTACAATCTAAAGATAGCATAGTACAAAAGCCATGAGAAGAGATTGACTTAGTGAGTGCATCTGCACATTAGATGGTTTGAGTCAACCGTCTTTAAGAGAGGAGAATAGTAAAGTCATTTAGTGGTTTACCAAATTCATTTATTTAAAAATTTGTCTCCTCCCTCCTTCCTTTCGGTAAATGTCCAATAAAGAATTCAATGTGCAAAGTCATATACTATCCTGATTATTACTGAGTTTGTCTGGCCTTTGTTTGGACAGCTGTCCTGTAAAAATTGATTCTTTCTACATTTGCTGTAAAATACGGTATCTAAATACGTAGTTTCAACTTTCAAGGCTCTCGAGTCTCGAAGATCCTTCACATCATTTTTTTCCACCATATATGCATGTGAAATAGAGGGCCTTACACGGGCTGGCTCACATGATTTGGGCTTTGTAATTCTAATTACAACATCAGGGGCATTTTGGTAATAACATCAAATTCGAAATGCGAGAGAAACTTGGGGAGTGGGGTACTGAAAGTGGAGGGTAATGGTAATGTGGGTGATAACCGCATCCAACCGCCACTACAAAACCCAAAGAAACTTCCGCACACAAAAACAGAGAAGAACAAAAACACAAAATCGAGAGAGAGATCGATTAGCGATGAGGAAAATGGAAGCGAAGAAGGAAGAGATAAAGAAAGGTCCATGGAAAGCCGAAGAAGACGAAGTACTCATCAACCATGTCAAGAGATACGGTCCTCGTGATTGGAGCTCCATTCGATCCAAAGGTCTTCTTCAACGCACCGGCAAATCCTGTCGTCTTCGTTGGGTCAATAAACTCCGTCCCAATCTCAAAAAGTATACATTTTTCTCCTTCTCTTTGTTGCTCTCTCTCTGCAAATTCAATTTTGGTTTTGTTTGCTTCAAATTTAGGGTTTTTTGTGTTTGTTTATAGTGGATGCAAGTTCTCGGCTGACGAAGAGAGGACTGTGATTGAGTTACAATCTGAGTTTGGTAACAAATGGGCGAGAATCGCTACGTATCTACCGGGAAGAACTGATAACGATGTGAAGAATTTCTGGAGTAGCAGACAAAAGAGACTCGCTAGGATTCTTCATAACTCCTCTGATGCATCGAGTTCGAGTTTCAATCCCAAATCTTCTTCTTCTCATCGACTCAAGGGCAAAAACGTCAAACCAATCCGTCAATCCTCTCAGGTACTAATGATGATTTACAAAATTCACAAGCTCTGTTTTTCGGTTTTTTGATTCTCAATTTTGTGGTCTCAGGGTTTTGGTTTGGTTGAGGAAGAGGTTACAGTTTCTTCTTCATGTTCCCAGATGGTTCCTTATTCATCTGATCAAGTTGGTGATGAAGTCTTGAGGTTGCCGGATTTGGGTGTTAAGTTAGAGCATCAGCCTTTCGCTTTTGGCACTGATCTTGTCCTAGCAGAGTACTCTGACTCACAGAATGATGCAAATCAGCAAGCAATCAGCCCTTTCTCTCCAGAAAGCAGAGAGCTTTTGGCTAGACTTGACGACCCTTTTTACTATGATATACTTGGACCAGCTGATTCTTCTGAGCCATTGTTCGCTCTCCCTCAGCCGTTCTTCGAGCCTTCGCCTGTGCCGAGAAGATGCAGACATGTTTCAAAGGATGAAGAAGCTGATGTTTTCTTAGACGATTTCCCAGCTGACATGTTTGATCAGGTTGATCCAATCCCAAGTCCTTAGATTGTTGATTTTTTGTTTGTAGATGGTTTCCTTTGTGTGTTTAGGTCTATAATCTAACTACATTCTTATGTAATGACAATTCTTGTTCCCTTGTTATTATGTGAAGGAAGTTGTGTTGTTGTTTTCTTTGGACTCTGATTCGATTGAATGAAAACTTTGAAACAATGTTTCATAATTCATACAAAAGCAGTTCAAATACAATTCAAAAGTACAGAAACAGAGGACACTGAAGACAATTTGACTAAACAGGTGAATGGCTTATGACAGGTTCATAACTGACAGGATCATGACTAAACCTGATCCCAGCTTGACCATGACTCAAAACCACCTCATAGTCCCCAGCTTTAACAGACCCATCTTCACTTGAGACTTGTCTTCTCATTTCAACATAAGCACAGTAGTCTACTTCGTACACTGTTGTATCTTTATAGAATGTCGAAAATGTAGTTCCAACTCCTTCCCCTGAAAAAATTCATCAAAGAGGTTTAGAAGGTAACAACATCCAAAGTGCACAAAGGTCATCAGAGACGGATAGGATAGTTCAATGTAGAGAAGGGACATGGTTTACATCTGATTGAGATTGATCAAGATGACAAAGGATAGGAGGGCATTTTACAGATACACATAAGTCAAAATAGGAAACCAAGAGTCAGAAACTTGCATACCGTGGGTTACTAAGAGCAAGTTCTCTTCAGGATACTTATCAGCAAGAGCCTTTACAACTTTAACATATCGATCTCTGCAACCTTCCACAGACTCTTCCCATTTAGGCAACTGAACAGAAGGAACAAAAGGATCAAGTTGTCTACCAAAGTAAGGAAAACGATCAACACTTTAAAAGGTCCTGTAGAGTGTAAAGCATACCTCTTTATAAACCATATCCACATTATGATCAACCATTCCCTCAGGAAACATAGTTTCAATATCTGAAACAGTGAAGTCAAATTTCCCATCTTTAGGAGCAAGCTCACGCCTTATAGCCACTGAGTTCAACATCTCACACAAACCTAATTCAATAGAAACCTGAGAAAGTAGCCAAACATCTCAGCTGATTTCATCATACACACATTTCTTCCTAAATCTGAGTTTAAGATTATAGATATGACCAGACCTTGAGCTTAGATTTATCAATGGAAGGGACGTCTTTGGAAGACATGGCGTTAGGATCGACATTGACGGCTGATAGAGCTGCGACGACTTCGGAAGCTGTCTGAAGACATCGGAGGAAAGGGGAGACGAAGACACGGTGAATCGGGAACCCGATCTGAGATCGGATCCTTTGACCGGTTCGAAACGCTCGAATCATACCGTCTTGAACCAAAGGTGGATCCCAAGGTCTCTCGGCGGTTGAAACCCAGAGTGGCTCGAAATTGTCGATTCGATCACCGTGACGCATGACGAAGATGTTTTGGTAGCCATCGTCGACGTTAGATTTGGGAGACTCCATTGTTTCTTTCTTCTTCTTTCTCTTTCGTTTTCCGACACTAATGGATCGTTGTTTATAAAGGAATGTGATTTTTTTAACCTTTGTGGAAAATGTCATAAAGTGCCACTACTTCTTTTGTATTCTTCTTCTTAAAAGTTTCTAATTTAAAAAAGAAAAAGATATATGGTAAAGTCAAGTCGTTTTATTATTAACAAATTTAACTTGTAAATTGTTGAGAAATCCCCTAAATTGTTTTTAATATCAACTGCGATTTTTCATACTTTTAGCATTAGAAAATTGCAAAGATTTTTGATTGGTTTGCATTAAAAAAGCTATAACCTTTTGTTTGTGGTTGTTGTTATGCAATTGTGTTACGTAACTAAACAAAAAAAGGATATAATTTACATAAGGCTACAAACATGTTTTTTAACTTCATATTAATATTCAATATGACTTGGAAACTAGTAATTTGATTTGTCTCCATCGATGGGGTTACATTAATGTGGACAGTCGACATCGTATTAACGACTAGTCTTACATTCCTACAAGATAATATACTTTTTGGTGTTTTAGGAAGATGGGTGGAATGGATGATGAATGACGTGACGAAACAAGGCTTATGATTATGATCCTTTATATCAAAAAGTCTGAAATAAAATAGGTGGGATGATATACAGTTTGGATGTTAATAAGTCGGTATCATGTAAATGTATAAATATAAGTCGAACCATTCCTTAATGGAGGAGGTAGTTGAAAATTACCCCACGCTAGTGACTTCTTCATCAAATAACATCTTTGTTGATATAGTCGACCGGTTATATATATAGCATATTTAACCTTAAATTTATCTTTTATTCGGAATTTCTTATGGTCAAACAACGATGGGTAGTTGTTAGGTGTTAAAAAATTAACTATATCCCAACCAGTTCCAAATATACTATCCATCGTTGTTTGTTTACTCTGACCATAACAACCAGTTACAAATATACTCTTAACCACATGTTGAGTGTTTACTCTGTTTTTGGCATCTCGGGAGAGGTGAAGAATCAACTCATTGCTTGGGTTCTCTGCTGATGCTTACAATATGCACGTACGAAAGAGCTACTTATATAAAGGGCTTCGAAGAATCATAGATGGATTTTATGATCCGCTCCACAAAAGTATACTAACCACAAGACTGTCTTCTTTCATGTTAGTATGAGAGCTTTGGATAGACTTCAAGGTCCAATGGACGTTGGGACTGGCTGCATCTTCCGCAGAGAGCATCATAATGATCATATTTAACCTCTGGTACTCCCAAACAGATTTGGTTACTCAAACTCTATCGTTGCTTTGATTCCAGTAGCTGATGATGGTCTAGTACGAAGTTTTTGGTGGTACTTGCACTCCAAAACAATTTTTTTGCAGAGAAGAAGCAAAAAGGAAAAGACTTTTTGCAGTGCAAGGAGTGGCATATGGCTTGTTCTTAAATGAGACTCAACCTACTTGGTGGTTATGTTTCCTGTTGAAGAGCCGGTCTTGTTTACAGCTTTTGGTTAGTCGGAGACAGAGTAAGTAAGAAGACATCAAAACACATGACATTGTAAAAATAAAAACGCAAAATCAGTTTAATCAATAGTATCTGCCCAAAATTACGTTTAGAATCAATAATAAACAACAAAATCATTTTCAACCGCCGGTACAACACTTAAAAAGAAGTTCTCTCTTCGAAACCGTATCTCCAATCTGTCGGAAGCAACACATTACTATTGTAGTATTCCGGCAAGGTTCTCATCTTCTACAGAATTGTTTCTAGATAACCAGTATCCGGTTTGATTCCGGTTTACTAGTGCCATGATCATCCGGAACATCATTGACTTAAGCAGAAGTTTGGTCTGTGGTGCTCAAGGAATGGTACTTGATTCCACATTGACTAAGACTTGTGATCACCTCAAAGTCTCCAGCTTTAGTAGACCCATCTTTACTCGACACCTGTCTTCTCAATTCAGCACAACCACAATACTCTACGTCGTACACATGTACGCCTTTAAAGGTTGCAAATGTAGTCCTTACTCCTTCCCCTGCATTTTCTCAACAAAGAGACATTCAAACACAAAATTTGATCGATAAAAGGGACTATTCATAGACTCTTTGCTTTAATAAAACCTTAGAAGAAGATGTTCTCTCCAGAGAAACAAAGCAGAAAGAATGTGTAAAAGATCCAAAAAGACTTAAGAACATAATGTGTTTGTTTACCGTGAGTGACCAAGAGCAAGTTCTCTGAAGGATACTTATCAGCAAGAGTCTTTATCAAACTAAGAAATCTATCTGTGCAGCCTTCCACAGTCTCTTCCCATTGTGGCATCTAAACAATGCCAACAAGAGAATCAAGTTTAAACTCAAATTGCTTCGAAGATTAGAAGATAAACAGAAACAGAACAAGACAAGTCTAGATACTACAAAATTCCAAAACCTCACCTCTTTATAAACAGGATCTACACTATGATCAACCATTCCATCAGGAAAAATCGCTTCAAGTTCTGAAATCATGAAATCGAATTTCCCATCTTTGGGAGCAATCTCAGGCTTAATAGCAATTGAATTCAGCATCTCACTCAAACCAAATTCAATGGAAACCTGAGAAGTATACAATAATCAACCTTAAATGATTAATATCACACATTCAACAACAATTCAGCTCAACATTCTTAAACTAGAATTCAATCAACAGAGATTCACAGATACACATGGAACACCAAAAGATTTCAAAATCGAAGGCGATTACAGCGATTATCTGACCTTAAGCTTATATTTATCGATTGAAGTGACGTCTTTGGACGAAGTAGCGTTAGGATCGAAATCGACGGCGGAGAGAGCAGCGATGACTTCGGAAGCAGTCTGTATACATCGGATAAAAGGAGAGACGAAGACACGGTGAATCGGAAATTGGATCTGAGATCGAATCCGTTGACCAGTTTGAAACGCACGAACCATACCGTCTTGAACGAGAGGAGGATCCCAAGGTCTCGCAGCTGTATCAAGCCAGAGTGGATCGATTTTGTCAATGCGATCACCGTGACGCATCATCAAGATATTTTGGTAGCTATCGGGATTTTTTGATTTAGCAGACTCCATTGTTGCTCTGATTGTTGCTGCTGCTGCTGTGACCTTTGAGACTACGTTGGAAGTGATTGTTGTATACATGGCGCTTTTTTATTTATTTTTTTTAATTTCTGTTCCTTCTCTTTTCTATGTTTTATAAAAACAACTTTTTTTTAACATCATCGTAATGGACAAAACCGGCTAAACCGGAAACTACAAGATCATGGATTGGGGATTTTTGTGGTCCTTGAATTTGAAAGATACTCCATGACTAATAACCACATTGCTTAATTGATTGAGACTTAGCTAACCAGTTTATGTATTTAAAAGTATGTTGATGTAAATAAATTTAGAAAATCAGAGGTTAATCGACAACAAAACCAAACCGCAATCAAAAATTTGAAACAATTGAGAATAGATAAATAATGGTGATGATAATATCTTTTATTTGAATTTAAAATTACTAAGTGAAGGCAAATTCTGAACCAAAATAAAAAAAATCAGAGATTTCAATATAGACTGAATCAGTCAAGCGACGGCTAACGCCGGTTTTATCCGGTTCGTAGGGATCATACGAAGACAATGACAAAATTAACCGGAGTTAGAGGGAGGGTACATGATACCATCTTGACCATGACTTGTAACGACTTCAAAATCTCCAACTTCACTAGAGGAGATCTGTCTTTGTAGTTCAACACAAGCACAAAAATCTAACCTGTGCGTTGCCTCTTTATAGAATGTGGCATATGTAAAGCTTACTCCTTCTCCTACATTTCCATGGACGAGTTTTTTAAAAAGACTATGATACTCAAAAACACTATAAAACAAGAAAAAAAAAAAAAAAA
>Ga0041059_1000591_pt1 | contig 27978 bp, 28 predicted proteins | sample AraColnosormetaG_FD_56232 | JGI IMG/M metagenome (GOLD analysis project Ga0041059, IMG submission 56232) | Arabidopsis roots microbial communities from North Carolina, USA - Col MF nosort | ecosystem: Host-associated > Plants > Roots > Unclassified | place: USA: North Carolina | collected... | reverse complement strand
TTGATAAAAGATCTTAAAAATGTTTTTAATTTAATTTATGCAGAAAAAAATAAAAAATCGTTCTGTGAATGAGAGAGTGGGTCCACTTTCCTTATTTCCTATTGGCTAACAAACTCTTTAGTGTAATTTTAACTTGGAAGAAGCAATTTTTGATTATTTATCGATCATGTAGTGAAGTTAACATTAAAAGTTTTTAACATCGATCATTGTAGTCTCACCACATCAAATCGCAATAGGTACATGATTGATAACAGTAGGTAGATGCAAGATTATCTTATCACTAAATTTGAGGACAGATTATTTTAAATTTTTTGTTTATTCGAAGTGATGAAATAAAATATGTTGAGTCACAATAAATGTAACAATATTTCAACTCTCCTAGACGTATCAATCTCTCATCGACCAATGTTATGCTAAGATCTTGAAGCTAACATTTATTACAGATAGATATATGTATATGGACATGCATTATATTAGGAAAATTTCATAATCTCACGCTAAAAGAAAAATCGCCTGCCACTATACATAAATGCATGTGACAAAGATGTGTTTCTTTATAACAAAAATATTGAGAAATTGTAAAGTGAAAAAGGGACAGAATCGCCTCTTTTCAAGGATATAACTAAAGGAAGCTTCAAGATAAAGCAAATTAAAATGTTTTTTCTTAAATATAAATTTATAATTTTGTCATGTACACAACACATTAGCCACATTTATGGGGATAAAAAGACTGAGTTTATAACCTTTTCAATTAGAAGAAAAAAAGGTTTGTTTTTCTTTTAGTGAAATATATCTGTCTTTTAGCTACTACTTATAATAATGATACGTATTGAAATAAAGTAATAATGAAATGTGGTCCTTGTATGTATGCATCACCATGACATAAGAGTTATATCATCCATCAACCGGTTTACAACATCCGGTAACCGAAATTAATCGAACCAAAATATGGTGTTAATCCTGAAAACCAGAACTCGGTTTGGATCATCACTCTTGGTTTACAACTATTTTCATCCGTACAATTTACACATAAGAAGAGGAATCGCTTCAAACGCAAACGCTAAAAGTCTCCTCTACTTGAATGAACCGCATTTTGAAGGACAATGGAAGCAAGAGAACCAGCAGGTTCTTGAAGCTTTTAGCGATTGCGTTCGAGACTCGAATTTTTTTGATGCCTTCCTTTGTGGTTGTGGTTCCGGCTGAGACTCAGTTAGCATATTAGATTCTGAATAAGGTTGTAGTTGTTGTTGTGGCTGTAGCATTCGCGATTGAGGCAGCTGATACTCGGGTCTTCGCTTGTGGGAAACGTTTCCTTTGATTTGCATAGACGGCGTTTTGGTAACTGCATCTTCTTTTTGCAATCTGTTACATAAATTCCAAAGAAAGTAAAATTAGGGTTTTAAAGTTTCTTCTTGCTCAAGAAATCATCAAAAATGGATCGATAAATTGAGATTTTGAAGAGAACGACTTACAGTGGGAATGCGAAAGAACCAATGCTGTTATTGCTAGTGTCCGAACGACAAGAAATGCTCGGAGAATGTGAAACTATACTGTTCGAGTCTTCAGGTTTATTCTCCTTCACAGTTTCTATTACTTCTTTCTCTACTAAAGCCTCCGCTTCGATCATATCTGTTTGTTCTTCTTCATGTTCGTCGTCGCTCTCGACTTCACTCATCTTCTCTTCTTCTTCATTATCCTCAATATCTGAGTTTGAGTTCTCCACCTGGTATGGTTCCTTCTCTGCAATCGTCTCTTTCTCATATTCATTTGGTTTCTTAACCGGAGGTGGAAGAGGAACCGAGTTGATTTCGGTTATCACGTGAACCGTTTCTTCAAATCTCGGTATCTCAGCCAATCTCAACGCTGTTGAAATGCTAAAATTCCCATCGTGGATGCTAAACAAAGATTCATTAGAAGCTAGACTCCATTCCGTCGAATTACCCGGTTTACTAGAGAAAACTGAGGATGGAATTCTGGTTGGATCGTAACCGGGTAAATCAATAAGATGGTTCTGGTGATTTGAGGACCAAGAGGAACTGGTATATGAGCTAACAGATGAATTATAAGCCTGATGTGACTCTCTCAGTTTCTGTGCCTCAGAAGCAGACAATGATGGCTTGGGAAGAGGAAAGTGTCGGATATCAAAGTGTCCATCCGAAGAAGCAGATGTTATCGATGACGATCGTGAAGATGACCTTGAAGAAACTGAATCCTTCCATTGATGTTCTTTGTTTTCAGTTTTTGTTTCCATTGTGTGATTAAGAAGAACAAAAAAAACAGAGCGCTCTGTTTTGGTCTGATTGTAGAAATGATCGAAAATTTGAAGAGATGAATCACACCTGAGATTGTGAAGAAGATTTAAACAGAAACTTATGAGGGTTTGTTTATTTATATGATGTAATAAAAAATAAACAAGAATAACAATAAGTCTGAATGAAGTTTTTTGTTTGTTTGTTTGTTCGTTGTTAGCTAGCTAAGCTAAGATTGCTAGTTATCTAAGCGGGAACGATTTATGAACTAAACTAAGGGATTAGTTGCAATTGAATAAAGTTAGTAACGAGATTAAGACAAGAACTTAATTCAATTGTAATGAAATGTGTTGTTGAAGATAAGTAGATGACTAACCAGAGTTTATTCAGTTAATACTAGCTTCCCTCTATTTTTAGCCTGATAATTCAGCAAATAAATCAACAATTTCAGCTAACTACAGTTGTCAAATAATTTGTAAGTTGGAAAGTAAATCACAATTAACTATTTTTTTTATTTGACGGTTTAATCTTAACAAAACAGCAAAACAAGACAAGAGTAAATCAATTTCTTTTATTATAGCCGAGAAATACATTAGATACATGCAACAAATTCATAATGTCTTCACTTTTCAGCAACTGACAGATGATAAACCCGATTCCGGTTTGCGTAGTTCTTGAATCTGAAAAAAGTTGTTAAAATGTTAGTAAAATGTATATAAAACCGGGTTTGATTTTGGTATATAAATGAAATTGACCTTGGTTTGGTTAAAGCTGGGTGGAATAAGAGAACCGGAAGACTTTCTGGTCCTTGCGAGAAGACCTTTAGTAACTGGAGACATCATTGCATCAGTTGGGCTCCTGTACCTCTCTGGGTACTTGAAAGCTATTGGGACTCTTAAACGCTCCGGAGTTCCGATTTTCTTCATTGGCTCGTTGGTGGAGGCTCGGGGAGGAGGAGAATCATGTTTCCGGCTGGATTCCGGGAAAGGTCGAGGCGGAGATGATTCAGGGTTTGAAGTGGTGATTTTTCGGTGGTCGTGTTGGGTTTTGAGAGGTGTTTCGAGATTTGATTGTTGCAACTCCATTAGAGAAAGAGATGAAATTGAGTGTGACGGATTTGGGTGTAAGTTTGATTTATATGTATGTGATTGGCTAAGAACATTACCGTTAGTGGAAATTGGGGTCACAACGGTCGGATTTTTTACATTATCTTAAGTCTGTGTACAGTTGTTTCTTAGTGAGATTAGTGACCGTTTGGATTTTAAAAAGAAAATGTTTTGATGTCTTTTTAGTAAAAATAGGATTGATTTTTATAAGATTTTTTCCCAAATAAGTAAAACAAACACTGTACATGGAACATGATAAAGAAAATGACACTGTTTTCTCTTCTTTTTTTCTTCCTATAATTTAGTACTAGTAAACTCTGTTTAGAATGACAAAAAGAGAAGAAGCTCTGTTTAGAAGTCCAATAGATGGTTTAAATTGGGCCCGGCCCAATAGAGGTGTCGATCAAGTATTGCGGCTGAGAGAAGATGACAGAGAGAGAGTGGGTGCATGGAAGGAAAAGCGACGTATGATTGGACGGTGACATAAGCGACTGTAAACGGCACGTGAGGGAAGCAGAGATTCACCGCTTCGTGTCCTTAAAAACGTCACAGAAAGAGAAATGGAACAAGGAAGAGAAGACTGACACACAAAGTCTGATGAATCTGTTGGACAAAAATATGCCTAAGCAAAGTTTCTTGATATGACCTTAACACTATTCGACCTCACTCCTTACCTCTGTTTTTATCGTTTCATCTTTTTTTTATTAAAAACAATGATCTGTATTTCAATAAAAGATACGAAAAGAGTCATTATTATGTAACTTTAATATCTATCTCATTTGCCAACTACTACTCCTGTGCTTCTTTTAATACCATAATTTACTTTAATCATTTTTTTTTTTACAACGTTTGGAGATTCTTTAAGCGAATCTGAAGTAAAAAATTGCTAAGCACGGAAATAGAATCTTCTAAAGCAGTTGTCAGATTTTCCCAAAAAGAGGCTTTACTTAACGCGAAATAAGCAAAAACAAACTATACGATATACTCATTTACTTTACTAAATTACGATTTTTGTATAAATGAATACAAAATAATAAGACATGATGCTCTAAGTTGTTGTACTGATATTGATATAGCTTTTATTGAATATTTGTATCATGTAACTTAAAATGACTAGATATATTTCATTCAGAAAACTGTATAAATCCAAAAGAGCATATCATTGATTCGTGGCGAAGCAGTGTACATGGTGACGCATTAATGGCTTCTTTTCCAGTAACTTCGCGTGTACGTAAAAATCGATATTTACATCTATCTATAGCATTCATAAATTACATTAATGGGTTATGTAGTCGTCAATAAAGGTGCATACTTAAATGCGCTTGTTTAATTTATACGAGAAGTTAGGTCAAAACTTTCATATCGATCCCACAAGAAAACTTGAATACACATAATTGCAAACCCTTTATTAAAAAACTTAAATACCCAGAGAACTGTATAAACAAAAAAGAAAAAAAGAACTTTCGGCACGTTTTGTTTTGTCATTTTTCTTCAGTGTTTTCAAATAAACCTATTAATTCATATTGTAAATATTATAAAACGACTAACTAAAAAGAAAAATAATATATATAAAAAAGAATTATGAATTTTATATATACATTTTTTTACATATATAATTAGATCTGGTCAACTATATACAATAAATCATACTTGTCAAGTCAAAAAGCACCGTAATGTGAAATAATTCAAGATCTGATTATTTCTTCACAAGATATGATAGAAATTGAGTATCATAAACTTGGAAAAGAAATCTATTACAACTTATAATACAAATGGAGGAATTTATTGTAATGGCCTATGAAAAGATGGTCAAAGTTGTAGGTATTTTATCAGTAGAAAGAGACAATACTTTTTAGTTTCCCCTATAACATCGAGACATCAATTTCTTGCATGGGTCCAATTCCAACTATCTTTGTAAAAGACCAGTTTTATACATTTATATGTTTATGTAATTTTTATTCACTAAAAGATTGTAAAAAGTCATATTTAACTTGGATGTTTGGAGTCGTGATATTTAATTCAATATAATCCCCTGGCCGGAATTTATTTAATATATAGTGCAAAATGACTCTTTTGATACAGCTGATTGCACAAATATCTTTAGTAGTTTTAGCTCAGATTTTGTTTTTGTTTTCGTTCCTATGTCTTATGTATTTAATAAAATTAATTTGGTTTCTTCAATCAATTTCGCATTGGATAAGCATCGAAGTGTTAAATAAAGTAAAGTTTTGTCTCTTTTCCTTCAACTCGGTTTTAAAAATAGCTATCTCTCAAGCCTATTTCTAAGGCCATCAATGTAGTCTTTCAGAATTCAAGTGATGTCAAGAACATTGGATAGTTTAATTCCTTCTGTAGGTTCAATTGAAAACCTTGCTTTTGTGTTGCAGCATACAATGCACAAAGGCTTGTTCAGAGACCAATTGGCATGCCTAAGGAGAAATACACGCACTTTACAAATATGGTTATTTAGAGGATTAAGAGTTTCACAATGACTATAGAACCCCATAATCCAAGGCGAAGACATCTAATTCATATCACAAGAGAAATGTTTATTGCAAAATGTTATGACCTAATGTAGCACCTATGCTTTACCTACTTTTAAGTTATTTCTTGTTTATATTTTGGAAATTATCAGTTTACTAGCATTTTCGATCATATCGTTTTAAGACACTGTAACCACACATTTCTTGGAGTATTTGTAATATGTGTGTGTACATGCATGTGGTGTATGTATATATGGACACTCACGATTGATTTAATGCTCTGTCATATCAAATAACGTATTTACTATTACAAGCTGGTGGTGTCATTGAAGTCATCATTGTATCTTCTTCCAAATTCATAAAGTTACTGTCACTGATACTATTGGTGGGCCATTTTTTACCATCACCCATTTTTCACTACTATTTATCTTTTCTTCAAAAATGTTTTCAGCATAAAAAAACATATTTGGAAAGATAGACGCAAACCTACGCCAAGAAAAGAGAACTCCAAGTCTCCAACCTAATAATTAGCATTAGCATTTAAAAACAAAACCGCGTGTCCATTTCATGTTTTTATGCTGTGTAATAACATATTGCTGCGAAGTACAAGCTATGCAAATTGGTATTACATGAGTTTGAGTTAGGATACAAGTTTTTTAGTCAATTGTACTAATCAAACTGCCAAAACAATTAGTTCCCCAGCTCTAATTTTTTTTGTTACCTTTCCATTATTTTCGAGTAAATATGATACTGAATAACTTATTATACATAGTTTCAGTTTGTTTATCATAATTTGTTTTTTTTTTTGAATTTATATCATAAAATATTTCAATGTCATTTAAATATTATCCTGATTTCGTCTATCTCTCTCTCTCTCTCTCTCTCTCTCTATTTAAGACAAGCTAAAGGTAGAACTGTAGAGGCCAATCTCAAAAAGTCTCCGACACTCTCTAGATTTCCTTTGCTCCTTCGTTCTGGCCATGGCAATGGCAAAACTCGCAATTTTCACCACTCTTATGGCCATACTCGTAATGACATCTCAAGGAAGGATTCCAACAGAAGGAGGAGAGAAAGAAGCAGAGGCTGACAGAATTACGTCACTTCCAGGTCAGCCTAACGTCACGTTCGAGCAGTTTTCCGGCTACGTCACCGTCGATAAACTCTCCGGAAGATCACTCTTTTATTGGCTCACTGAAGCTTCTGACCTCCCTCTCTCCAAACCTCTCGTAATTTGGCTCAACGGAGGTTAATTTTTACCAACCATTTGTTTTCTTTTTATACATTCTTTGTGGTTACTATTAGCTTTTTTTTGGAAACTGAATTATTTACCTAACAACATTATAATTTCGCTAGATCTATTTTAGCTAACCAACTAATCTCTGTCACACTTCTTGTATGGGTTTGCAAGTAAATGTTTTTATTTAATACTTATTTATAAACCACTCTTTATCCATGAAACTGGACTTATTTATCTATTTTGTTTATATCTTTCTAATTTACTTTATTTTGGTTTGGCCTACTTAGGCATGGGAATAATGCCCTAACTACTAATGGAGACTCACCATTTATTTGATCCAAAAATTCTCAAATAATATCGAGTATAAAAACAATAATGCGACATCTATATGTTACATACATGTATCATATGAAATGATATCGTAATGCTTAATTTATTATGCATGCATTCAATAGATCGCTGTATTTTCTTGTTAGATACGTATAATATAGACAAAATTATGTTGTAAATTGCTGGAAAAAAGTTATATCATTAAATGCAATTTCCAAACTGACATTGAGACGCTATTAATACACAACTAACTTTTGGTCTCTTTTTGTTCACACTTAAATTCAACCTCTATCAATTTTTAATTTTTGGGGGTAAATTACTCAACCCCCCTATCAAACTCTATCAGTCTATCTCTTTAGTAGTTTCTAATTATTCGTGTTAATCGTAAAAAATAATTAATGAACTCTAATTGAGATTTACATTTAATTATTAGGACCGGGATGTTCGTCGGTAGCGTACGGTGCGTCGGAGGAGATTGGACCATTCAGGATAAGCAAAGGTGGTTCCGGTTTGTATCTCAACAAGTTCGCATGGAACTCAATCTCCAATCTCTTGTTCCTCGAAGCTCCCGCCGGCGTCGGCTTCTCTTACACTAACCGCTCCTCCGATCTCTTCAACACCGGTGATCGCCGTACCGGTAATTTTAAATTAAACCAACTCCATCTACGGTTTATCTTAACCGAGTTTCGGTTCTTGAGGCTCTGTTTCTCTGTATATTGCAGCCAAAGATTCACTTCAGTTTCTTATTCAATGGCTTCACCGGTTTCCGAGATACAACCACCGGGAAATCTACATCACCGGCGAGAGTTACGCCGGACATTACGTTCCTCAGCTGGCCAAAGAGATCATGAATTACAACAAACGATCAAAGAATCCGTTAAATCTCAAAGGAATCATGGTAATTAAGAAACCAAAATACTCTGTTTTTCATTACCAAAAGAATGGTGTTTGTAACCGCTGCGTTTTTGTAGGTTGGAAACGCGGTGACGGACAATCACTATGATAACCTAGGAACGGTTTCGTATTGGTGGAGCCACGCGATGATCTCTGATCGGACGTATCATCAGTTGATAAGCACTTGCGATTTTAGTCGTCAGAAGGAATCTGATGAATGCGAAACCCTTTATTCTTACGCTATGGAGCAGGAGTTTGGTAACATTGATCAGTACAACATCTATGCGCCGCCGTGTAACAAGTCAAGCGACGGTGGTGGTAGCTACAATGGTTCTTCCGGCCGCCGGAGTATGCGGCTTCCTCACCTTCCCCACTCCGTAAGAATTTGTCTCCTCTGTTTCTTCTTTTACTTGGTTGATCCGGTTATGTTGTTATTTTGTTTCAATGTGATAATGTATTACTAGTTATCTGTGGTTTAGTTTTGAATAATTTTGGTTTTCCGGTTCTTGGGAGTAGGTATTGAGGAAAATTTCCGGTTATGATCCATGTACCGAGAGATATGCAGAGATCTATTATAACCGGCCTGATGTTCAGAAAGCTCTTCACGCCAACACCACCAAGATTCCGTATAAATGGACAGCTTGCAGGTTCGTACCAAAATTGAGATAGTGTTAAATATCTTTGTTGAACAATAAGTTGGTTTTAAAGTTAGAATTGTTTAATTTTTGTGTGGCAGTGAGGTGCTAAACCGGAATTGGAACGACACAGATTCAACGGTTCTCCCTATATACCGGGAAATGATTGCCGGCGGAATTAGAGTTTGGGTTTTCAGGTCTGCAAATTTTTGTTTCTTTCTGAAAAATATTGTTAGTGCCAAAATTTATGACTGACTGTTATAACCCGTGATAACTTTTTGGTTCAGTGGTGACGTCGATTCAGTTGTACCAGTGACAGCTACTAGATACTCACTAGCAAGACTTAGTTTGAGTACCAAACTTCCTTGGTATCCTTGGTATGTCAAGAAACAGGTATGTGTAAAGAAAACCCGAATCTTGTTTGGTTATCTCTGGTTTGACAAAGAAATCGATTTGAACCGAAATTGTGGATTTAGGTTGGAGGATGGACGGAAGTGTATGAAGGACTAACGTTCGTGACGGTTAGAGGAGCAGGTCACGAGGTGCCATTGTTCAAGCCACGTGCTGCTTTTGAGCTTTTTAAGTATTTCTTGAGAGGCAAGCCACTTCCAAAGGCTTAAAAAAATTGAAGTCAAGAGAGAGATTGTAACATTTGAAATCATGCCCGAGAAAAATGAAAATGTAAAGTTTGGGTTATGAGATGGTATTTAATTAAATCTAGTCTATTAATGACAGCAAGTATTTAATTATTTAGCCTATAATTGTTTTACGTTTACATTCTCCTAAGTCCTGAAGGCCTTCATCAATTTGTTTCCCATATTCACATGAGAAAATGCTAGTTTGGTGTGTCATTAACTAAGCTCATTTGCTCTCTTGTTATACACAAGTCAAACTTGGGATCAAACTTGTCTTGATTCCTAAAGAAAAACGACAAAATCAATTAGAATTAGTTGTCGAGTCATTCCGTCTTAATCTTGTAAATTTTCCTATAAATGAATGAATTTTTATGTATATATAGACAATAACTCAAAATACATATGGATAATAACTCAAATAAAAGAATGGGAAGGCCACATGTTGTGGTCATACCTTACCCTGCACAAGGTCATGTTCTTCCTCTAATAAGTTTCTCACGTTACCTTGCGAAACAAGGAATCCAAATTACATTCATAAACACCGAGTTTAACCATAACCGCATCATCAGTTCCTTACCCAATTCACCTCATGAAGATTATGTTGGGGATCAGATCAATCTTGTTTCAATCCCTGACGGTTTAGAAGATTCACCAGAAGAGAGGAACATTCCAGGGAAGTTGTCGGAGTCTGTTTTGCGTTTTATGCCTAAAAAAGTAGAGGAATTGATCGAGAGGATGATGGCAGAAACTAGCGGTGGTACGATCATTAGCTGCGTTGTAGCGGATCAGAGCTTGGGATGGGCAATTGAAGTTGCAGCTAAGTTTGGGATCAGACGCACCGCGTTTTGTCCTGCTGCAGCTGCGTCTATGGTTCTTGGATTTAGTATTCAAAAACTTATCGATGATGGTCTCATAGATTCTGATGGTAAGAACAAATATAACCTTTTGTTTCAAAATTTAATAGTATCATATTAAGTGATGTTTTTGGAAAATGGTCATGTTTTATTTTATTTGATGATTCATTGGTAGAAGAATTTTGAAAAAGATGCGTTATATAGCTATTGTTTCTTTATGTAGGGACTGTGAGAGTAAATAAGACAATTCAACTATCTCCCGGGATGCCAAAGATGGAAACAGACAAGTTTGTGTGGGTTTGTCTGAAGAACAAAGAATCTCAGAAAAACATATTCCAACTTATGCTTCAAAACAATAACTCGATCGAGTCAACGGATTGGTTGTTGTGTAACTCTGTCCATGAACTTGAAACTGCAGCATTTGGATTGGGCCCGAATATAGTACCAATTGGGCCCATTGGTTGGGCTCATAGTCTTGAAGAGGGATCCACGTCACTAGGAAGCTTTTTACCTCATGACCGGGATTGTCTAGATTGGTTGGACCGGCAGATTCCCGGTTCGGTTATATATGTTGCCTTTGGGAGTTTTGGGGTCATGGGCAACCCTCAGTTAGAAGAGCTAGCAATTGGTCTAGAGCTTACCAAGAGGTAATGATTTGGACATAACCGGGTTTGTGTGTTCCGGTTTACCCTACTTACTCTATGCGTGTCTATTATGTAATAAGTTATGTTGATCCATTCACCAGGCCAGTTTTGTGGGTCACTGGTGATCAACAACCAATCAAACTTGGGTCGGATCGAGTCAAAGTGGTGAGATGGGCTCCACAACGGGAGGTCCTTTCTTCTGGAGCCATTGGGTGTTTTGTGAGCCATTGTGGATGGAATTCAACTCTGGAAGGAGCCCAAAATGGCATACCATTTCTATGCATCCCTTATTTTGCAGACCAATTTATCAACAAAGCATATATATGCGATGTGTGGAAGATTGGATTAGGACTTGAAAGAGACGCACGAGGAGTGGTTCCGAGGTTAGAGGTTAAGAAGAAGATCGATGAGATCATGAGAGACGGTGGAGAGTATGAAGAACGAGCTATGAAGGTTAAAGAGATTGTGATGAAAAGTGTTGCAAAAGATGGAATATCTTGTGAGAATCTTAATAAATTTGTCAACTGGATCAAATCACAAGTGAATTGATAGAGTTTCACAAGAAGAAATGAAATGTATCCAATTCAAGTTTTCAACCAAACATCAAAGAACTTATTAGTATGTGTATGGGAAAATTATGAAGAGAACAAAAAAAACACACACAGAGGATCTCTAGCATTTTTCCAGTAGAGGACAAAGAGTAAATGGTACACTTATTTTACCAGCGATGATGGTAAATTATGAAGATACAGTAAGAAAAACTCAAAAATAATGAATCCATCATCACCTCGTTCTGCTCTCTCCGCCTACGGAATCTCCCCGTGGGCGAACCTTGCGATTCAGTGACCTTTATTTCAGAGCCTTAGTACCGGTTCCAGTAGGTTCTGCGTCTGAATTTGTTGTAGTCTGGCAAATCTTGGATTGGACCAATAGCTGAGATTGCAATGTCCTGCACATAATCCCAAAAATCACCTTAATCACTCTTGACGTTTGTACTCTTGTTTAGCAGTCTAATCCTTGGAGGATAGAGAGAGCAAGAGGGAGAGAGAAATAGAACTTACTTTGTCATAGATATATTTGTTGGCAACACGTTTTACCGTGCTGGCATCAACAGCATCGATCCTAGCAAAGAGTTCAGCGGTTGGGATTCTACGCCCATAGGTCAGCAGCTGCATTTAGAACAAAAATCCAGGCGTTTTATTAGAATGATTTTGAAGATAAACACCAACTATAAGGAAAGTCAAGGTTTGTTATCTTTGACCAATGCATTTATAAACTTATAAGTTCTAAATTAAGATGCTTAAATGATTCATCGCATACCTGACGACCAATATCTTCAGCAATTGGGCTGGTTCCATCCATGTGAAGTAACAATGATGATTTCAGCTGCAGAGAAATTTAAAATCAGTTGGCATTTAAAATCTATCTACAAATAAGTAAGGAGTTCGAAGAAACAGGAGGAAAAGAAAAAAAAAACTTTAAACAGATCACATTTGTAACTAGCTTAAAGCTGAATCTTGGGAAAGAGAGAAAGAACAGTTGGGCGTTTACCTGATTTCGTGCACGTGTCACATCAGCGTCTGAAACTCGGTAGGCCAGCTTGGTTACCTCATACATAATGGCATATGATAAATCATCCAAGCAATCGGCCTGAAAAAAGTACCTTACAAGATGTTAAAAGAGATATAATACGAGGCATTCATGAGATGAAACTGCTAATATTGACAAATACAAGAAAGAGATGAAACTAAGATAGCTATGGAGTTCTGGGTTGACCTTGGCAACTGCATAAACGCCGAACAGTCCAGTATCCTTGTAGTTAGTGTTGAATGCCATTATGCTTTCTGCTATTTCATTAATGGCAACCCTCTGGGTCAGGTCAGAACTGCACATAGAACCATAATGTTCATCAACACATTGCGAAATAGCTTTTCATTAAATCCATCATTAGAAATATTAGCCAGAGAGTAAACTCACCCCACGTGTTTTCCACCACCAACATTTTTGTTCCACGAACCCAACATAGTTTGCATAACCATAAGAGCAACGGAATCTGGATCAGTCCAAGATGCTCCCTCAAAGGCAACAGCAAATTGTGCAAGGGGTAGGTCGTCATCAATCATTCGGACCTGAGAAGAATTTCACGGACTAAAGAATTTAGAAAGATGGAACATTGCATATAACAAAATCATATGGTTGTGTCCTTACCTCAGAACCAGTAAAACTAGCAGGTTCATTGGCAACCAGTTGAGAAGTAGTTGTTGGATCAGACGACAACTTGGTAAATAGCTTCTTCACTTGCTCAACAACTTCCTCATGCTTAACAGCTCCTGCAGCAGCAATCACCTGAAAATGTTTTGGATGAACCAAGATAAGAATCCTAAAAAATTCAATAAGTGATTGTAGGAAATGATAAGAAGTAACCAAAATCTATACCATCCTGGAAGCAGTGTAGTGAGTCTTAATGTAGTTCTGTAGATCCTCTCTGGTGATCGATTTGACGTTCTGAGCAGGTCCCAAAATAGTTCTTCCAAGGGGTGTGTATTGGAATGCAGTGGCATGTAAATGGTCAAGAACCACTTCATCGGTTTGTCCCTCCACCTACGACCAAACCAATTATCAAAAAACTAAAGCTTAATGTGTATTCTATCTTTAACTGATTAAAGAAACAAATAACTCTAACCAACACGTAGAGCAGAGTACCAAGCGCTCTAGTATCTCCCTTCATGCACATTTCCCAACAACAATACGACCAACATATGACTAAGCCAATAAAACCAAAACATGCGAGAGATAATCCAAAAACAGAACAAAGTTTTCATTTTTAGAGCAATGGTTTATATAAACACAATAACATCTCTCTATAGAACATGTGCTTATGCCAATACAACCTTAAAAAAAGGGAAGATAACTTAAGAACATACTAAAGTTTTCATTTTTAGGCAGGCACACGGGAAACTGAAACTAAGGGTATTGATCTAAAAAAACACAAACTACGGTCCATAGTACCACCTCACTAAAAAAAAACGAAAGATAAATCGAGGACAGAACAAAAAGTTTAGTTTTTTAAGTACAGAGATAACAAATACATACCTCTTGCATTTCCCTGAGGATGACATCTCGTTCGCGGTTAATTCTCTGTTCCTCGAACTTAGAATTCTGTAGGATATCAGCCAAGACATCCAAAGCCTGGTTCACATTGGAATCCAAAACCTTAGCATAATAAGTGGTCTGTTCCCTCGATGTATACGCGTTCAGGTGACCACCAATATCTTCGATCTCTTCCTCCAACGCTCTCACTGTACGCCTATCCGTGCCTTTGAATATCATATGCTCCAAAAAATGAGCCGTTCCGTTGGTCTCATCGGACTCAAACCGAGATCCAGCGTCGATCCAGACTCCAACGGTGGCGGTCTTAGCCGAGAGATTTGACTCAGTAGCGACTCGTAGACCATTGGGCAAGGTAGTGACACGAGTCTCCGGAGCTGACAAGATGTGATTGTGGGAAGCGAGGATCGGATGTGGAGATGCGTATTTAAGGAACCTCTTATCAGGATTCTCGAGCTTCTTGATCTTATTTTTTATAATCTCAGCCGCGTGGTCGTATGGCATAAGATGCGGCGGCGGTGGAGATAGAGCCGTCGGAGATGCGGAAGCCGGCACCGAATCGATAGCTGAAAACGAAGAGGAAGATCGTGTGGCTTGAGTGAGGAATAAACGCCTCTGAGATCGGCGAGCTAGGGACAGTAGATTCTTCATCGCCATGGCTGATGATGGCTTCTCTTCGCTCTCTCAATCTCTCTAGGGTTTGATTAAAAAGCCAAAAATGGCAGAGACGACTTGAGATGCGAACTAATAGCCAGTGGTTAAGCGATTATAAAACGACGTCATTTAATGTTACTAATTAAGAACGGTGTCGTTTAGGACATAATACTAGTCAACTGATATAATAAGGCCGTAGTAGGCGCATTATCGTATCAAAGAACATTATTCATACTGGTTAGATAGTAAGGCCGTATGAAGAATTAGGCCCATTAGTGTGGGCTGAGAACGGGTTGGATTTTTTGACCCGGATATGGGGAGAAAACCCTAATCGAAATATCGTGGCCGTATATATAAGTTTTGTTATTGGAGAATAAAAACCCTAGTCTTTGCGGAGAGAGATTCAGCTGCGTTGGGCAAAATCCCAGACGAAGATCAGTGATTAGTCTTTTGATAACTTGAGCCATGGCAACTGGTAAAACTGTGAAAGACGTCTCGCCTCATGACTTCGTCAAGGCTTATGCTTCTCATCTCAAGCGATCTGGCAAGGTTAGTGGATAAAGTCTCTTCTTTTTTGTTTGAGTAGAAATGTTCCAAGCTTTATTTGTATGTACTCGAATAAAGATGGATTAAGCTCAAATTGCAATGATTTCCATTAGTTCATAGATATTTCTGTTGATTGTTGGCATTTCTCTATAATACTTTGAATTGTGTAATGTCTGTTGAATGTATTGAAATTTTGTATATGTTGCTAATATTTATTGAATCACAAGTGTTACTCTTAGTATTTGTTAATAGACAGCTTAAGATTCAAATGCTTGGGATTAATATTGTGATTTGCTTTGTTACGTCTGTTGAATTAATTTACACTAGCAATTACAATAGCTTGAATGTCAAGCTCCACTTTTTACAATTGTTTTGGTTTTCACGAGACCATAATTGTTTGTTTCAGATCGAGCTTCCCACATGGACAGACATTGTGAAGACCGGAAAGTTGAAGGAGCTTGCACCATATGATCCTGATTGGTACTACATCAGAGCTGGTTAGTTCTCTTTCATCCTAGTTTGTCTCTTATTATCTCTATGCGTTTATAAAGTTTTCAATTAGCAAAATGACTTCTTGTGCAGCATCTATGGCAAGGAAGGTTTACCTGAGGGGAGGACTTGGTGTTGGTGCTTTCCGTAGAATCTATGGTGGAAGCAAGAGGAACGGTAGTCGCCCACCTCACTTTTGCAAAAGCAGTGGTGGTATTGCCCGTCACATCCTCCAACAGCTGGAGACAATGAACATTGTTGAGCTCGACACCAAAGGGTAACATTACTACTACTACTACTACTACTACTACTACGTTAGAGGTGTTTCTCTTTAAAAATGTTTTTATGCTAATACTAGTATCACTTTTGTTCTTCTTTCAGAGGAAGAAGGATCACTTCCAGTGGCCAAAGGGATTTGGACCAGGTTGCTGGCCGTATTGCAGTTGAACCTTGAAGATCTTAATGTTCTTTTTTGTTCTTCTTCTACTTTTGAGGCCATTGTGCTTTTAGTGTTTATCTTTACTTTTAAGAATTGTTACCATTTCATTCTCAAGACTTGCGCTCATAATGTTCAAAAATTTATCTTTTTGGCGATGGCTTTGGACATTGAAACTTATGTCTTCAACCGTATTTTTGTGTTCGTCCGATTTAAGGATAATAGGATATGGTTTCTTCATCCCTAAATTGCTAATTTCATCCTTCTTTAGTGCCACTAATCTCACTTTTATGCTTCACTTTTAACCGAAATTTCTTTGAGAGAAGAGAAGCAAAGATTAGATATCTTCATCACATTATATTCTTTGTTGTATTCTCTCCATTCATAGGCAAAGAGATGTCATCTTTCTTCAATATCATAGCTAGCTTTTGGTTTCCTTAGAGATAGCCTCGACCTTTCTTATTCCAAACTAGCAATGATGCTCTCTGTTGCTCTCGGCGGAAGATGTAGCCAGTCCCAACGTACATTGGACTTTGAAGTAGTCCATCCAAAACTCTCATGAATCATGATACTAACATGAAAGTAGACAGTGTTGTAGTTCGTATAACGACATGGTCTGCGGGAGATAAACAGTTCATCTTTCAAATGCACAAGAAGAAATTTCGAAGGACAAAAGGACAAAACTGAATCTTATATGGATAATATGATTTTGGACTGGATAATTCATGGAAATCCAGGTTTCATACCAACCAAAAACTTCCCTTATTGCTTCTGATAAGCTTTAAAAAGGGCCCATCAAATTCAAGAGATTCTCCACTAAGGTTATGGAAACTGTCATATTTTCTTTGTCTCGGTCCGACTATATCATATTCGGCTTTAAAATGTTACAGCTCAAGCGAGTTCGTAAGTAGTATACAGAGGTGTAAAGGAAGAGTTTTCGCGTATGAGACGGTAGACTTATCACAAACTGACTGAAAAATAGTTGAAGGGTCTTAATATAATACATGTATGGTGGCGTGCCTTCTAGAACAACCAATGTTTTCTCTTTGGCTTATGCTGAACTGGAGCAGCTACACTCAAAAAGGAAGATCATAATCAGTGTCATCAAGCACAAAGCCACCATTTCGTTACATTTCCAAAGGACAAAACAAACCTTGAATATCGTATAAAGAGTTATAATGCACCTCTGACCAGAAACTTAACCATAACACTGCACAATAGCAAACATAAAGAGTCACAACTTGTAAAACTGTATTTGTCAGATGTCACTTCATATCAAAAAGCGATATGCGAAAGTGAAAGGAAACTTTTTTTTTGTAGTCTCACCACCCTTAGGTGCTTGGTATTGAGGTATAATTTCAATGAAACAAGTGTCTCTAAAGGATGTCAGCAAGCATATCTTTGCTGCAAACTGCACAAAGGGAGATGCAAAGGAAATTTTGTTAGAAAAGAAAGGAAAATTACTGGCTATTTCTCATAAGCACTAGTCCTAGTCTGTATGTGGTTAAGTTACATGGCCTCTCAGGAAATGTGAAGTGTTAATCTATGTTATGTAAACATCCAAATGGAAAAGAATCACAATTTTGTCTTCTTGAGAACTATAATAGCCATCAGGTGATATGAGAACAAAGCAAAGATCATTATTTAAGGAAACTTACCCTATCTGCCGCAGCTTGTAGGGTAATATGGTCTCCCCATTCTCCAAATCTGTCATTTAAGTAATTATGAGTATGAAACAGAACATTCTCAAACAAACAAAGTGTAGCTTATATGCGTAATGAGAAAAGAATCTGTTTGCAAAACATACTTTCCCATCTTCTTGTAATATCGTTTGTATTTCATCGGAACATAACTTTCATACATAGAACGACACTCTTTGAGCTGCAATAAGAAGAAAAAAGAACAACTAGGAAAATGAGATACGAAGAGAGATGTGAGCACCTAACTTTCAAACAGATATAAGAATAAGTCCAACTGCTACAATGGATTAATAATGAACATAAAACACGATCATATAGTAGATGGCTGCCTTTGTTCATCGGTCAGAACTCATAAGACACTTCACCTGTTTAACAACTTCTCTCCTCACTTGCTTGTGGTACTCTGGAGATCGGTATAACTGGTCAGAAAGGGCTCGGAACTGAAAAGACACTCACAATTCACAATAAGATATAAAAAACCGAGTAGAGGGGGAGAGAGAGAACAGAATGAGATGAAGAAGATTGTTTCAAATGTAACCTCCATTCACCTGGCAGTTTCCATCACCAGAGACCTTCAACTCACACAAACCGTAAACATTTAACCTACATAGACAATTAAACTTAAGAATTAACAATCAACATCTGAAAGAAAGCCTCATACGGTATTACTCTCAGTTTGTCTTTCTAGGAACAAACACTATACAATGATTACACTAACATATTCACAACAATAGTGAGCGTCCTAGATATATATATTGAGCAAAGGGAAGAGAGCATCAGAAATACCTTTGAAGAAGGCGTTGGTGATCCAAGGTGGCATCATTTAAGTTGGGAATATAACAATTTATTCGTGGAACATGCTGCAACCCAAGAGCAAATATAGGTATCCAGGGAGAGAACTAAGCATGTACAAAGGTTTCATTCGGGACTCAAACAAAACTTACAGGGACGGGAGCAAGATTTGAGAGGCGTCTGCCGACCGCACCGTCTAGTTTAGAGTACTCTTCAGATAACATAAAAGCAATCATCCGATCATCTTCCGTATCCTTTTTACTGCTCCAAGAGGTTGAACTCGAAGAGTCTCCCATGTTTAAAAGCTCGTTCCTTACTAATTGCTTCAAGAGGTGCAAATGGGACACAAATGAATTGAATTGTTCAATGATTTGAGTTATGAACATAACACAATATTTGAGTTCTTCATGAGGAAAAATTGATTAATATATCCAGACAATATCACGGAAAGCAAAGTGTATATGTACATAACAAGGGGACGAAATAAATGAATCGATTGGATCTGGGAATGCGCCAATCATCGGACGATCGGATCTAAAACAGATGGAAAGAATTAAGGATTCTAAAGAGCAGAAAAGTTGAAACCTTTCGGGGCCAAGGAGACAGGAAGAGATACGATCTTTTCTTTGACGGCTTCAAAGGTTGGTCCAATGTTCGGCTTTTTTCGCCACTTAATTAAAGACAATGGCAGTTGGAACCGCGTTCTTTTGTCCCACCCGTAAGTCAAAACTCCCTTCTTTTTTATTGGCACATTCCACTTTTTAATCGGAAGAGAAGTAACTTTATGTTTATCCAAAAACGTTCGACAAATCACAAGTCATTATGCTTTCTTTGCAGAGTTAAACCCTTAATTTTTTCTATTCGTCAATGCTCTCAAGTCTTCCTTTCTTTCTTAATTTACAACAACATTCGGATCCAGGTCATACATCTCAGTACCCAACCCTTCTCTTCTTGTTGTGCATTTCCCTGGATGTCAAATTGATAAGTTCCTTAGGTATGGCTGCTCCACTACTTTTTAAAGCGGCAACTAAATCAGGGAATAGGTTCCTGTCGTCCTCATTCACAAACACAATGGCAGTGCCCTTCTCTCCCATCCTAGAGGCCCTGCCAATTACATGTATGTACTCCTTGATGGTACTAGGCATGTCAAACACTATCACCTGCCTTACCACCAATAGGTCAACTCCTCGGCCTAGAACTCCCGTTGATACAAGAACTGGCACCTCTCCACCCAAAAACGATCCCATTACGTCTCTCCTCTCCTTCATTGGCTTCTCCCCATGGATCGATAGAGCTTTTACCCCCGTGACAACAGTTATGGCATTAGCCAGGAGATCTGCTCCAACTCTCGAACTCACATAAACAACAGCGGGGGGCTTGAAATGGTTTTGACTTCTGAGTATATCAAACAGCTTCTGTTTCTTTTGCTTTGCATCTACCCAGATGGCCAATTGGTTGACAGCCTTGTTAGGCTTGTTGGGATTACCTATGGATACCAAAATGATTTCCTTGGCTAGAGACCCTCCCACCTTCTCCACCTCTCTTGAGATCGTCGCAGAGAACAGCAAGACCTGTGGTTGTGACAAGGCCTGAAATATCTGCATCACCTGATCTCTGAAGCCTCTCTGAAGCATGCAGTCAACTTCATCCAGCACAAACGTCATGATGTTATCTAGTTCAATGGTGTGCTTTGATAGAAGGTCCACCACCCGGCCTGGGGTACCAATGATCAATTCAACACCTTGCTGAATGCGGTAGAGTTGTCCAGACATGGGATCACCACCTACAACGAGTGCAGTCTTAAATGGCAGTCCCTTTCCGAGCATTTTTGCCTGATCTTCAACTTGGACACAGAGCTCTCTCGTTGGAGCCAAAACCATAGCCAAGGGGTTCCTCCTCTGGTCTGAGGGATGCTCAGAGTGATACGTTGTGCAACGAGAAATAATAGGAACAAGAAAAGAAGCTGTTTTCCCAGAGCCGGTGTCGGCTGAGGCGAGCAGACTTTTGCCGGTTAAAGCAGCTGGAATTGCTTGCATCTGGATAGGAGTAGGAAAGTCATAGCCAGCCGTTTCTAAGTTGAGAAGAAGCTTAGGAGGAAGTCCACATGAAGTGAAAGTCAAGACAGGTGGAGGGACTGCTGATCCTTGTCCTTGGACATGAATATCAAGCTTTCTTCTAAGTAGTTGAGCATCGTGGGAAGAAGATCCTGGGTCTCTAACATAGAAGCACTCATCTGTGGCAGGAAAAACTCTAGCGCTGTCAACCCTTCTCAGGAGTGCTTGCTTACACTCGAGGCTGCAGACGTCATCATTGGTCTCGTCACATATGTACTCACCATAACGACTGCAGATAACACATTTAGGTTCCCCGGAAAGAGGGGCTCTTTGATCTATAGACTTTTGTTTAACAACATCTACAACAAAGAGAATACAAAAGCGGCGGATGAGTAAGCTCTGTGGAGGGTTACGAATTACTATTAGGTACACAGACTAACCAGAGTTGTGCGGGACGCAGCCTTCTTCGTTCATTATTCAGAATCGACATGCACAAGATGAATCAGGTCGACGAAAGGAAAATACCTAACACATGGAACCAGAGTTCCCCTGCAACAAGATATCAATCTCAATGCAATAGAATCAAATCAAATCATCAAGGAGAGATATATACCCAATAGATTCGCAAACAGAAGGATTTTCCGATCGAAAGGTGGATTGGTTAATCGCAAGTGGGCGGCGAGACGAAGATGATGAACAAGACAATTGGGCCCGGAAGGATATAGGACATCTAAATGGGCTTTTTACTGGGCCATAAACAATTATGTTCATAGATTTCCTTCTTACACTATTAAATTCCCATAGGACATCTAAATGGGCTTTTTACTGAGCCATAAACAATTATGTTCATAGATTTCCTTCTTACACTATTGAATTCCCACAATATACACATATAGATTTCCAAAACTTTCCCAACTCGTAGTTGGTTGATGATCTCAACGTCAAATATGGCCCAGCGTTATGCTTATGCCACCTGTTGCATCTTTGGAATTCCGTTTTCATTTTTCATCATCAGAGATAAGAAGAAGCATGTAGACAAGTGTGGGTAGCTGCTGCGAAAAGAAGAAGAGAGGAAGTATTAGGAAAATGCCACCGCTGTTGAAACTTAAGTTGATGCAATCAGAATGAGACGTATGTACTGTACCTCATTAAAATGCTGCCCTTGTAGATATTTATGCAAATATTATTCTCCTCTCTTCTCTTCTATTCTGTGAAGAAAGCTTCACAGCAACACAATTGCTGAGGGCGTCTCTCTTCCTTTAACACGCAAGAGAAACTGACAAGGGGGAACTAATATTTGATAAGAGCAGGAAGTGATGCATGAAGTTCTGACAAGCACTGGAACATCCAGTTCAGTAACTGTTCTCTTGGTAGCTCCAACAGAAGTTCCGCCTGCACATATCATGTAAAGCCCTTAAGTTCATCTTAAGCGTCTCCTGAAATTGATTATGCAAAAACCACTAATTTACTCTCTTTAAGTACCATTATTTGATCTCCTTCATATATCAAGGAGCTTCGGTAAACGTCACAAGTCATGGAATCTGTGATCAGCTTGAACACCTTCTTACTCATATTTGTTTTCATGACAACCATCTTGCCTGATGCATAAATTCTGTTTACTCCAAGATCAGCCGCCATGCGTCTCACATACAGCTTCTTTAAAATGATTTCCATGGAGTAAGGCTCTTTCCCATATTGGCGACGCAGGTTCTCTGTAAATTGCATTAGACTCCACATATCTTTCTCTGCTGCTTTTTCAGCTTCATGAATGATCTCCATCGGATTTTCCAGGTAATTTACATACTCCGAGGGTAGCCGGGGATTTATATTTATGTCAATCTGGAAAACAGAGCAAAAACAGGAATTAGAAAGGCATTAATTGCTACAGTTCGAGGCATAACAACTGCATAGAGATTTGAAGTTCTCCAGTTCTCTTGCACAAGCAACAGACCTACTACTAACTATCGTATTTAGCCTTCATTTTGAAAACATTTTGATCTTGTGTCATTTTTAATCTAAAGCAGCACCTTTTGTTGAAATGGAACATACCTTCACGAGGTCATATGGAACCGAAAAAATACGGAGTTCCTCCACCTAGAAACAACCAACAAGATTGACTCATAAGTCAATAACCAAGCCAATTTTTAAAAAGGATAAACAAAAGGCTCATCAGAGTCATAATCAGTGAGAATGTCGAAGTAGACTTTATTCATAACATACCTTGGAGAGACTCTCAAAAAGCATTTCAAAGAAGAGATCGATACCGACATTTCCAACATCCCCCGTCTGTTGTTCTCCAAAGATTGTCCCAAAACCTCTTATACCCATATCCTTCTCTGCAAGTTGGAAGCCTTGTCCAAGTTCACGGCACTCTTCAAGAGCGCTAAGCCTTTCCTGCATAGTCAGCTTATACATTACATGCCAATGTTTGCCAAGGGAAGAGAGCAAATAAAGTCACCCCCAATACCAGTGCTTGATCAGAGAGCAGCGATTTATCGGGATAAAATAGGTAGGCATGAGCTTCTTTATCTGCCCGACCAACCCTTCCACGCAACTGTTGATCGCAACAAGAGGAAGATATCTAAGAAGCTACTCACAATTTGTTGTGAAAGATAACTACAATAGCAATGACGCAAAAGTAAAGTAGACAAGTAACTTTGGCACCTGGTACAACTGAGCGAGCCCAAATTGTTGAACATCCTGAATGATTATGGTATTTGCATTTTGAATATCAAGTCCGCTTTCAACAATATTAGTACATATGAGGATTTTGATCTTTCCTTGCGCAAATCTCTCCATGGTTTCCTCTAGTTGTTTCGAGTATTGCTGCGAATGCATCAATGTAGCAGGATAGCAATAACAGTGCTTAGGAGGATTCCATGAATGAAATGTGCTATATGGTATGAATGAGCATCCAAATGTCTAGTACTACTAAGAAAGGCCACAACATACCTTTCCATGTGCCATAGCAATGTCAATATCTGGAAATGCTTCTTCAAGAAAATCCATCACTTCTTCTAGTCCTGATAAAGGAGAATAAAGTGGTAAATCGATAATGGAAAAATGTAAAGGCTAACATTGAGAAAAAATATTCCATGGTCAAAAGGTTTTTCTGATTCTACTAGTCTCTGAGTTACGACCAAGAGCAAAGGTAGTCATATTAAGAGATAACGTAGAGAACGACAAATCTTTTAATGCATTCTACCTTTAATCCGAGGCAAGACATAAAAAACTTGGCCACCACGATCCAGCTCATTTTTTATTGCTTCAATCACCTTTTCCTTACGGAATGACGAAAGATGGGTTTTTATTGGAATCCTCTCCGGAGGCGGTGTGGAGATTAAACTAAAACAAAGAGGAAACAAAGGCTCATTAGTCTCATCAAATTCTATCAGTGAGCATATAATCTGAAACACATCATGTCGCAACCTAGCATCCCGGAATCCAGTCAAAGCTAAGTACAGTGTCCTTGGTATGGGTGTTGCGGACAATGTAAGCACATCCACGGATGTTTTGAAAGATGCAATCTTTTCTTTCTGCTTGACCCCAAATCTCTGTTAAGTGAACAAAGAATATCATCAACTAATCCAAGAATCAATCAGAGATTATGGCATAAACAGCTTATTTTCAACGAGATAGAACAGAACCTGCTCCTCATCAACCACAAGGAGGCCTAAATTACTGTACACAACACGGCTCCCGAGAAGTGAGTGAGTACCCACAATGATATTGAGATGTCCAGTTTTTATCATTTCCAAATACTCCTCCTTTTCAGCTTTGGTCTGCACGAAGATGTGACTATGGTCAATTCCAGGTAAAACTATGAACAACTTACACTCAGCAGACAGCAGAGGGTTTCTTTCTATGTAACCCACAACCACTAAAGTCTACAACAAAATTGAGTTTTCTGCATATCCTTTACCCGTTTTCATCTATTGTCTCAGAAACAGTGATCAATACCTGAAACCGACTTAAAAGGCCCACTTTGATGTGTGGATACAAGGAAAACCGCTCTGAGATTACATCGTAATGTTGCTTCGCCAATACAATTGTCGGTGCTAAAACCATAGCTTGTTTTCCAGTTGAGACCACACAAAAGATGGCTCGTAGAGCAACCTCTGTTTTACCAAAGCCAACATCTCCACAGATCAATCGGTCCATAGGTGTTTCTCTCTCAGTCAAATCCTTTTCAACATCCAGGAAAGCCTGCAACGAAAACTCAGCTTGAGTAAAGGAATATGAATGATGAAAAGTAAAAGATAAGCAGCAATACCTGCTTCTGGTCAGGAGTGGCGTTATAAGGAAATTGAGCCGCAAAATCAGCCATGATGGGGTTCTTCGGATATGGATATCTCTTCTGTCTAAGCCTATGAAGATATAGCTCCATCAAGTCAACGACCATTTTCTGAATTGCTACTTTTCCTTTGGTCTTTCTTCTTTCCCAAACACTAGTGTCACTCAGCCGACTCAAAGTCCGAGGCCGTTTAGTCTCATTTGGACTGATACAGAACATGAACAGAGAGTAAGAGATAAAGACAGGGACGCCAAGGAAGATAGCCACAAGCAAGTCAAAAAGTGTGAGAAAGAGGGAAGACGTACAGATTGTATCGGTAGAGCAAACGCGAGGCCTGTTTGAGGGGAAGCTTGGCCATACCATCAGCATACTCTATAAAGACATATTCGAGGGGCTCAGAGGAGTCCTTGGGGACATCAAACTTGATCCCAACAAAACGCCCAATGCCTACTTTCTTGTGCACCACATAATCACCGGAAAGGAGACTGTAAGGGTCAACCTTGTAACTAAAAGCACCGTCACCAGCAGCCTTTGTACCTTGCCTAATTCCTTTGAGCTTCTGCAGACCCCTCTCTTGTTGTTCCTTGACCATGTGAATGTACTTCTCGGCCTCCTCAGAGTCCATGGCCGGTCTAGCAGTCTCTCTCTTGCCGAGGTCACGCCGAATCCTCTCGTTGAGGAGGGAAATTGAGTCGCTTTCCGCCAATTCCGGCTTCTCTCTCCATCTGGTAGGTTTTGCGGCAGTAGCGGAGAGAGACGAAACAGCGACCAACGGAAGAAGAGATGATGACTTTCGGGTGAAGCGCCTGAGCCTGAGAGAGAAGAGCCTCCGTGGCGGAGGAAAGGAGCAAAGCTTGAGGACCAGGGGTACAGTAATCGGGTCGGGATTTGGGAGCAAAGACATCATCTTTAACAAGAACCCCAGAGGTTTTAGAAAGAGAAGTGTAGGGGATAATGAAGAGAGAGAGAGAGAGAGTGAAGTCTTTAGCTTATTAAGAGTGGTTTACATTTTACACTTCCAAGCACACATTTCAGGATTAAGATATAATGTTTCGCAGACTACATTCCCAACCAGAAGAATATTTAAGTATACAATTTTTGCCTTGGGGACACTTGAAACTTGAATAGATTGTTCCCATTATTCCCCCCATGAATTATGAATGCTACTCATATTAGTGGCTTAAACATAGTAAATCATGCCAACTTCAATGAGGCTGATGTGAGGAATGTTGAGTGCTACGGCTGGCCCTCTGCAGTTCTTCCTCAAGAAAGAATAACCGATGTCTATCGCCATCTTCTTCAACCAAGACGAGGATTTCCTCGATTTCACATACGAGTGGCCCATTATATATGCAACACCCGCCTCTTTCGCCCGTATCAGATCCATTAGCTCTTCCCTCACTGAGGACCCCATCCCACCACTTGACGCCGTTAACTGGAACCTCACATGCCTCCTCCTCACTTGCCCTTGCGGATACTCATCCTCGTACACTGAACGCAAACTCTGCAGAGTCATGGATTTACTGCTTTGTATCGTGGGGTCAGCATAATCAATCTCCTCTACCTCTGAAACCGTCAGGATTGAGTTAGAGAGACTCTTCTGGCTGCTTAGAACGGCCATTCTCCCATCATTAGATTGAGACTCAGAAGCCGAGGATTGGAGGTCGCTTGCTTCCATCTGGATGAACTCCGCTATGCTCTGTACAAGCTGATTCTCAAAGTCCCCGTCTTCCCGTTGAATGTCCTTGTAACCGTACCTCACTATGCACCTGTACATACGATAAGGCTTCGGGCAAACTCGACCAATGAGGAAGCGTTCCTCAGGGGAAACATGAGGCACTGGAACTGATTTCACACAAACAAACACCACGACTTTATGGAATGCAGGCAGGTTGGTCACAAAGTGAGAGAAAATTGCAGGAACTCCAGTTGCAAGTTCTGAGTAAACGAGTCCTATTCCAGGAACGCGGACAATACCTAGACTAGGTCCTAATCCCAGCAACCACTTCAATGAAACTTTGTTATGAAGATCAAAGCTGTATTTCCTACGGGTGCCATAGTGCCACACATACATGGCGATCATAAATATGAACGTGAGCACAAAAGGCACCCAACCTCCCTCGGTAACTTTCATTAGCGCTGCTGAGAGGTAGACACCTTCAATTATCCATAGAGTTCCAAGAAACAAAGCCGCCAGAAAACAACTCTTTTGCCAAACCACGACTATGACAAGAGCCATGAAAAACGTTGTGATGAACATTACTACCATGCATGCGATTCCTGTGAGTAATGAGAGAACCACCATCAAACAATCAGATCCTGGAGAGGGAAATATAGTTTGCAATGATATAAAGTTTACCGTAGGCATTTCCAATCAAAGTTGTGTCTCGAAAGCCTATAGCCATTGCAAGAGTAAGGATCATCAGGATCCAGTTGATCTCCGGGATATAGATCTGTCCATATATATGTTTCGAAGTATGGACTACTTTGATGCGTGGGAAGCACCCTAGGGCATGGCATTGTTTGATTATTGAGAACGTAGTGGTTATCACAGCCTGACTGCCAACAATGGCTGCAAGTGTGGCAATGACAAAGACAGGCCAGAAAACAGGATCTGCATAAAGGACCAAGATCATATAAGATTGTCATTATCACAAGGAAAAAAGTGAATATTAAACCCTGGTGTCAAAGTAAATGAACCTGGGACTGAATCGTAAAAACTGTTAGGAATAGACCCGAGGTTCTTTGACAGGAAAGCTGCCTGGCCCATGTATTGTACCACCAGACAGGGGTACACGACAACGGCGAAAGCAACCTGCACAAAAAAAAAAAAAAAAA
>Ga0041059_1000590_pt1 | contig 27981 bp, 25 predicted proteins | sample AraColnosormetaG_FD_56232 | JGI IMG/M metagenome (GOLD analysis project Ga0041059, IMG submission 56232) | Arabidopsis roots microbial communities from North Carolina, USA - Col MF nosort | ecosystem: Host-associated > Plants > Roots > Unclassified | place: USA: North Carolina | collected... | reverse complement strand
GATTTTGAAATTGTGAAGAGGTACAAGAAAAGCAAAAAAAGAATTAGTTAGAAAGAGATTTGGTTTCGTCTAGAGATTCTCAAATTCGGGTGAGCTGAAAAATTGACCGTGAAATGTTTGCCTTGTTGGTGAACTTGTTTTATCTAATTTATTAGTTTTTTCTAACAAAGAAAGAGAGGAAACCCAGTTTGGTTGTTATATATTACCTACAATATTTAATTACGTGTTTCGAACTCGCTTACGGAAATTCAGATGTTTAATTAACAAGGAATAATCACGTAAGAAACCTCACTAATTTAATTATTTTTGGATAATAATAATAAAAAGACGCATTATAAGATGTTGTCTAGGTGGGCATTCGGTTAGATGTGGCTGCAAAGGTGAAGGGGCTGATTCAAAGTTGTGACGAAAAAAATCGAATTTTGATTTGGGTTTGGAAAAAACACTTAAAGTTGTGACTAATAAACTTTAATTCGGTATAAAATTAAAAACAACTTGGACCAAACGTAAGCGGGTGACTGGAAAAACGATATTTTTATACCAGTACAATTTGCAAAGTATTGTTTTCTTATATAAAACATACTGTACAATGTTAATTCTTTACCCAAATTCATAAAAAAAAAAAAATTATATCCAAACTTTATAGGTCGCACGTATTTTAGGATCTGCAATAACAAATGTTAGTTAATACTAACATACGTCGACTCAAATGACCCATGTTTAATGAATTAGCATCATCTTCAATCAAACCATGTCGTTTTGATCACAATTTTTCTTTTTCTTTTTTAAACCTAAGATTCAAATCCAAAACTAAAAGTAAAAAATAATATAAAAACACGAAATGAAACAATCTCGACAATCCAAAGAGCAAACAAAATCTTCAAAGTTGCGAGAGAGAGTTTTTTTCTCTAGACCTAACAATGTGTATTAGCAGGTTTCTGCAATGGGTGTTGCCAATCTTCGTGTTATGCATTATGTGCATAAAGATAAGGCCTTCGCGTACTGGTCTTGTACATGTGTCTACGCACCTGAATCTCGGTATTGCTCTGAAGAGCACAAAAAGATGGCCTTAGCAGAACGGGAATATGAGCTACCACATAACTTTGCCAATGTCCATTTGCATACGAATATGGAGGATCTTGTCCTACCAAAGATTATAAGCTATTTGAGAGATCCTCAACTAGGTATCATTGAAATACCTAATCTACAATACATAGACGACGTTTTTAATGTCACTCCCACTGAGCAACCAGATATGTTCTCTACTAACCTCGACGAAAGAGAAGAATTCAACATATGGTTGTTTATGATGATTTCGTGACAAATGGGTTTCTCATGTCAATTGAAATAACAATGGGACGATTTTGAAAATAATGTAAAATAGTAATGATATGTACTACAATTTTTAGTTTTACATAATATCCTTGAAATTTGAAAGATCCATCTAAACCCATTTATGCTTGGGGTTTTTCCATTTTCACTAAAACCTCTCCATTTTTATCATCTTCCAATGGCGATTTCTCGTTCCATCCTTCACCGGCCAGCTAAATCCTTTTCCTCACTGTTCACTCGTTCCTTCTCTTCGTCATCTCCTCTCGCCAATTCCCCTACTGTTTCTCGATCTGCGTCTTCGTTGTTGAATCGTTCACGTTCTCTCGTTTCTGGATTCTCAGCGTTGGTCCGTGCCGGTGTATCTCTAGCTAGGTGTATGTCTACGCAGGTTACTTCCGCTTCGCTGAATGATCCGAGCCCTAACTGGTCGAATCGGCCACCAAAGGATACGATTTTGCTTGATGGTTGTGATTTCGAGCATTGGTTTGTTGTCATGGAAATCTCTCTAGAGACGAGATTATTGATTACTACATCAAAACCCTAGCTCAAGTTGTTGGCAGGTATATATATAGATCCATTTCCACAGTGTTCTTTGATCTGTTTCTAGAGTCTTACTTTGTTAAGTGTGTATCTTATTTTTGCGTTTTAGTGAAGAGGAGGCAAGGATGAAGATTTACTCTGTGTCGCACAAATGCTACTTTGCTTTTGGAGCTCTTGTTTCAGAAGATCTTTCACATAAGATCAAAGGTTAAAGCTTGTTAATTCTTTTGCTTAGCTTGAGTTTATTATAAGCATTGATTTCTTATACTTTTGTATGTGAACAATCCAGAGTTGCCTAAGGTTAAGTGGGTTCTTCCTGATTCCTACTTGGATGGGAAGAATAAAGACTATGGAGGTATGTTGTTTAACTCTGATGATTGTGCTTTCTAGTCACAATATACATTGTTGTAAGGGACACTAAGATTTGATCTTGTCAGAGAGTAGTAATTAGTTTTTGATGGGTTTTCTGAAATTTGATTGTTTCAGGAGAACCTTTCATTGATGGAAAGGCTGTTCCTTATGACCCAAAGTATCATGAAGAATGGATAAGAAACAATGCTAATGCAACTAATGAAAACAGACGCCCTCGCAGGCCTCGCAACTCGGATGGAGGCAGGAACGATAGGGGAAACCAAGACACGGGTTACAGACGTCCACCACCAAACCAAGGTATGGGAGGTGCTCCACCTCCACCGCCTCACATAGGCAACAACCCAAACATGCCTCCTCATATACAACCACCTAACATGAACCAGAACTACAGAGGTCCTCCTCCACCACCAAACATGAACCAGAACTATCAGGGACCACCAGCACCAAACATGAACCAGAACTATCAGGGACCTCCACCATCAAACATGGGTCAGAACTACCAGGGACCACCACCGCCAAACATGAACCAGAGCTATCAGGGACCTCCACCGCCAAACATGAACCAGAGCTATCAGGGACCTCCACCGTCGAACATGGGCCAGAACTACAGGGGACCTTCACTGCCGCCACCAAACATGAGTCAGAATTACGAGGGACCACCACCACCGAACATGAATGGAGGATGGTCTGGAAACTACCAGCAGAACGGTGGATACCAACAACAAGGTCAGGGTGGTGGAATGCAGCAACAGCCTTACCCACCCAATAGGAACCAGAGTTAAACCGTCTTGTGTTTTCATGTATAGGAGCGGATACCATTTTGTGGTCAGTGTTCTTCAGTTTGTCACTCTGCTTTGTGAGAGAGAGACTGAGAGTTTTAGTCTAATAAGTTCTGCATGAGTTATTGTAGCCAGCACTCGTCAATCTATTTATTTATTATATCCTCAAGTCAACCTTGTTTATTTATTTAGTGGCACAAGAAAAAAAGAGAAAGCTATAAACTAGGAGTAGAAAAGAGTTAATCAAAATCCATCGATTTCATGGCAAAAAGACCAAATCTCGATAAAACATCACTTCCTCGTTGGTTCTTAGCAGCTTGGATCTGATCAGCAAGTGAGATATCTCCTCTTGTTCGCTCTTTCCTTATCAAATCCAAATCCAGTTTCTCCAGTTTAGCTGCAACTGAAACAACCCTATCCGTTCCAATTGCGATCTTACCAAGACTTGTTTTCTTCTTGTGAATCTGACAAGACATTTAATCAAACCAAAGAATCATCAAGTGGGTTTCTAATATTCTTCAGAGTCATCAACGGAGTAGTTTTTTTATACCTTTGTTAGTCTCTTCTTTAGTTTAGAACGTGAAGCAATGGTTGGATTCTCCCTTTCCTGCTTTGGCTTTCGAATCTTTCCTTCTCGTCGGTCTTTCTCCTCACGTTCTTTCTTTTTTTCTGCAGCTCTCCTCATCTTCTCGGTCCTGGCTTTTGCAGCTTCTTTTGCTATCATCTTGGTTTGTTCCTTAGCTCTTGCTTTCTCTTCAGCTAACTGAAGCTGCTCAGATGAAAAATCTTGTTTTATTTTTTCATAGCTGTCCCAGTCAAGTTCTGCCTCGCCACTTCCTCCTTTCCTTGCAGCTTCTGCAATGTTTTCTGACCACGATGACATGAACTTCTCCTTTAATCGCTTCGATCTTGACCGTTCTGCCCAAACTTGTTTCACTGAAGCTCTTATCTTCTCCTTGGTTTCATTACTGCAAGAGACAAACTTAGCTTAGATATGGCTCTAGCTTCATTGTTCTCTATTCTACACTCAATACTTTACAAATCTACCTGTGTGGTTGTTGATGATCGGACATCTTCTTCCGAACCTGCAAGATATTGAAGAGAAGAAAAAGTTCTTTGCCAAATAAGTTTTCTTCCTTCACTTCTCACTGTAAACAATAGAAGATGGGACAACAACAAAATGTCCCTGAATTTGCATTGAATCTTACTTGACTTCACCTTGGGATTTGTCAAAGCTTCGATTGTTCTCTGCTTGATTCGTCTTCGAGTGTCTGTTAAAGAGTATCAACAATCTCACTACACAAAGCCTCAAAGAAGAAACAATGTAGAAAATCGAAGAAAAGATCCTTCTACCTTCACTGTGTTTCCTTCCTTTGTTCCATGGCACCTTTCCTTTATTAGCTAATCCAATCTTCCTTCTCCTTTCCTCTTCTTTAATCTTCCTATCACTATCACTATCAGCTTCAGTATCTTTGTTCATAGCTTTCACTTCCAAAAGACTTGAATTGACTTCTTTCCTATGAATCTCAAACACATTGTACAATGAACCTACAGATTTCAACTCCAAGTGTCTGATAGACCTCAAAGAAGCAAGTGAATTAGGTATTCTCAAAACGATTGGTTCTTTGAGAGTCCAATAGATTGAATTTGGGAACCACCAAGCGCATTGGAATGGAGCACGAGTTGATTGAAATGTGCATTTCATCTCCATTGATAAACCTCTGCAAAAACAGTATTTGACCAAATCGAAATCAAAATAGGTCAAATAAAATCAAACAACCAGTACCTGAACGATAAATCAATGAATTTCTACATAATTTTCATCAAATTAGAAATAGATTTTTATAAATCCTTGATTTCAGAGATGATTTCAAATCACAAGAGATAAGAGTTTGAGAATGCAGAAGCACTCACAAATTTAGTGACATACACGGCACGGAGACGAACAGGAGACAAGAGAAAACTCTGAAAAGTTTCCTTTTATGGTTTCTCAAACGCGAAAGCCATTGAAGAAGAAGAAGAAGAGTGCGCAGACACGAAGAGAGAGAGAGAGAGAGAGAGAGAGAGAGAGAGCGGGAGAAACAGATAAGGAAGATGAAGAACACTAATGGGCCGTGAATGGGCCTAATCTTTATTAATACCTTAAATTACAATTTACCCTATTTCAAAGTAAAGTACACCTTTGTTTTAGAGGTTCTCTCTCTTTACTACTATAAACTCGAAAGTGTACCCAAATGAGTATTATCTTCATGTACATATTAATTTATTTAGTACGGTTTTGATTTATCATTGAAATATGAGAGCTGAAGAGACCCAAAAAAATCGGAATAAATTTGAACACCACAATGTGTAAAGATTTTTTCCCTAAAATCAAAAACAAATTAGACGAAAAATCTTAAAAATTAAATTACGAAAAAGACCTGAAAGGATTAAAGTAAAGAGGGTGGTGGTATATCTCATCGAGTGTCTCGCCCAGCTTCTTCAGTCTTCACCACATAATATTAATAAAAAGCATTTTCTTCTTTCGATTGCTTCAGATTCGTCAGCTCACTCTTTCCTCTCCAGAAGAAACCCTAGACATCTCATCGCCAAAATGTTCAGATCTATGCTCGTCCGATCTTCTGCCTCCGCGAAGCAGGCGGTTATCCGCCGTAGCTTCTCCTCCGGCTCCGTCCCCGAGCGTAAAGTCGCCATCCTTGGTGCCGCCGGTGGAATTGGTCAGCCTCTTGCTCTCCTCATGAAGCTTAATCCTCTTGTCTCTTCCCTCTCCCTCTACGATATCGCTAACACTCCTGGAGTTGCTGCTGATGTTGGTCACATCAACACCAGATCTGAGGTATTACAAACAAAATCCCTTTTTGATTTGAATTGCTTCCTCGTTCAGATTTTGAACAGAGATGTATCATTTTGGCTTATTAGACTTGTGACTTGTTCACTATACTGATTCATGTGCTATGTACTTGTGTTTGATAGGTTGTTGGATACATGGGCGATGATAACTTGGCCAAAGCTCTTGAAGGAGCTGATCTCGTTATCATTCCAGCTGGTGTACCAAGGAAGCCTGGTATGACCCGTGACGATCTTTTCAACATTAATGCTGGAATTGTCAAGAACCTTTGCACTGCCATCGCCAAGTACTGCCCACATGTAAGCATATGATCTAATGCATATCAGAGTTGATGTTTCTTTTGGAATCATATTTCGCATTGCTATCTCCAAGAATTACTGGTTTTTAGGCCTCAGTTTTCTTATAGATGACATGTCTTGAGCGTGAATTTGCTCTCGCTTCTCCAAGATTGTTGATTTTTAGGTGTAAAAATGTCTCCTTTTGTTCTACTAAATTTGGTTTTCTATCAAAGGATTGACCTTTGAACTTACTCTTTTGCTGAATCAGGCGCTTATTAATATGATCAGCAACCCTGTGAACTCTACTGTTCCAATTGCAGCTGAGATATTTAAGAAGGCTGGTATGTACGATGAAAAGAAATTGTTTGGTGTTACCACTCTTGACGTCGTCAGGGCCAGGACTTTCTATGCTGGAAAGGCAAATGTCCCAGTTGCAGGTTTGTTTAGATGCCTTTTCTGCTCTTGTATTCATTCATAAGTTTTGCTTCGAAATGTGTTCATCTTATTAGCTGTGATCACAATTTGAATCCCGAGCCTGAGGCTTTAATTTGAATGCTTTTCGTGTCTGCAGAAGTTAATGTTCCGGTGATTGGTGGTCATGCTGGGGTTACTATTCTCCCTCTCTTCTCTCAGGTTTCCTCTCACTTCCTCTCTACTCAGACTGTGGTCGAATGTTTTATATCTTACAACTGCGGTTTAGCTCTGTTCGACTCAAAGTTATTCTGTTTGTGAAAATATAGGCAACTCCTCAAGCCAACTTGTCAAGTGACATACTTACCGCCCTTACTAAGCGTACCCAAGATGGAGGTACAGAAGTCGTGGAGGCAAAAGCAGGAAAAGGTTCAGCTACATTGTCCATGGCGTAAGTATTGTACTTCTTTACATAGTTGTTCTCACTTGGTAAATTTTCAGGATCCTACTTTTGATTTCTTAACTTCTTAAATCTGATAATCACAGCTATGCCGGAGCATTGTTCGCTGATGCATGCTTGAAAGGACTCAACGGTGTTCCAGATGTCATAGAATGCTCATACGTGCAATCTACAATCACCGAGCTTCCTTTCTTTGCCTCGAAGGTAATCCTCAAAACTTAACATCAAACACAGTATGTACGTCCTATGGTCTTGTGTCTCGGTTGATGAATATGAGGGTTTAATTATTATTCAGGTGAGGTTGGGGAAGAATGGTGTGGAGGAGGTTCTTGACTTGGGACCACTCTCAGACTTTGAGAAGGAAGGCTTGGAAGCATTGAAGCCAGAACTCAAGTCCTCCATAGAAAAGGGAGTCAAGTTTGCCAACCAGTGATTAAACCGAGTTTACTCGGTAATTTTTCCAATTTTCCAGCTAGAGTTGCCACCTCCTCCTTCATCGGGTTGTATCAATAAAAAATCCATGTTTGTGCCTCCATTAGTGAAACCATAAGGCTCTTTTTGGTTAATCACCAAACTCAAAGAAAAACTGTAACATGTCAAAGTTGTAATTCTTTCTTCCTTTTTGGAACCATGCGACTTTTTTTTCATGAACAAGAGATCATAAGTGTGGGTTGGTTCCTTTTTAATGCTGCGTCTGTGTCACCATACTTTCTGTTTCTCAGATATTACTTTCTTCTTTTTTGGGTTAAGTTTAAATTTCAGCCAAAAGTAAAAGAGATTTTTACAGATGTGATCTTCATTGGCATTTTACCAAAATAAACTCAAATTGAGAAGCTAACGTTTTGGAGGACTTGCATAGGTAGAGTTGATGTTAAATGGGTTCCATTTGATTGATCAGACGAGTTTATTTACTTCTTTTCTCGCTGTCGAGTATAGTTTAGTTTTTTACTTTTGTTAAAAATATGAGATTTCCAACATTAACCGCTCCAAACCGATTTTACATATTTTGGTTCGGAGTAGTTGATATGCCATGGGCTCCCTTTCGTCTTACATTCAAAAGGTTAGAGAAAAGGTCTATACACTTTCAGCCCAAATCATCAAAAACCAAAACTAGTTTGGTAACCCAAGTTTCATCTTCTTTTTTGCCCTCTCTTTTCTTCTTTTGGTTATTGTGACTTTTATTACAATTTACTTTTACAGTAGTTACACAAAAGTAACAATAATATTTTATTTCTAGACAAAAAGGGTACCAGAAAACTGAATTAAAGCATCGTCCTTTCACTTTTTTTTTTTTTAACATGGCACATGCATATTTATCATCCGTGTCAACATTCTTCCTTTCTTATATTTTTTTCACTAAAATTGCAAAACGGATTATTGGATCCACATTCGTCCTTTCTATATCCCTTTTCACGTAAACCAAATAATATGCCTCGATATATGATTAGTACCATATATTCTTTATTCTTTCTTTTGTGTACTCATGTATAATGTATTAGATTTATACAAGAAGACCCTAATAGACTCATTAACTCTAACAATTACCGTTAGTGTTTTTGTGTATTGCCCTTTAAAACTGTTCATGTTAGAGGAAACACTATTTGACCATCTAACTCTTGTAAACAAATCAAATAATCAGTTTATGTAAAATTATAAAGACGAATAAAAATAAAATATTTTACTACAATTCCCCTGAAAATGACTTAATACAAACTAATCATTTTGAAAGGGAATGGAAGAATGAATTTATAACTTTTCACAGTGCTTTAATTTCTTTTATTACGGAAAAAAATAAGACAATGGAAATAAACGAAATAAAACTAGGAAATTGACAGAAAAAATTGTGTTTATTTCTTTATCGGAAAAACAAGTTGACAAAAATAAATGAAAGGAATAAATATTGGGGAAAATAACTTAAGAGAGAGAGATAAGAGGAAATGACTATGAGGGTGATGGGGAGTGTACTTACTGACACACATGCGATCGAAAAACACTAAAAGCCTATAGGGTATATTCGTAAATTTATTTAGACTACACTTGGTTGAGTAGGTGCAATGGGAAACATTTATTTGAAATTTGATTCCATCTTTGCCTTACATATCGATACGTCATCTTTTTATGTGTGCATTGTCATTATTTGATGATCAAGAATATGGTACCAAATACATTATATATCAGAAAAGTTCGTATGACTACGGGTATTTAATTAAAAATACAGTACATGCATGGTCGGTGTGTATAATGGAGAAGTAGTTAGAAAGAGAATTTGTGGTAATGACAAAAAAATGGAAAACAATAATTGATTGTGTCCTAAACCAGTGAACCGTGCGATATTTCGTGCCTTTAAATTTGATGTTGCATGTCGTAGAACGATGTTTTGATAATTTCTTCTCTTGGGAAGGTAAAAGAAAAAATTATGGATTCAATGCAGATTGGCTCGATGAGTAGGAAACGCACTTACAAAAAACATAAATCTCCTATCTACAATCACATATTTCTTCTTATATCTCTCTTGAAATCTCTACATGAATCACACCTAAAATGTTCATATTTAATCACATACCATACTTGTATTAGTATGTCAAATGCTCGGGATTTCCTTGTTAACAAAAAAGAAAAAAAAAACTGATTGAGTTACCAAATTACGTATATATACACATTTTTATCTTTGTTTAAAGGAAATTCAAGTTAATTTTAAACTAAAACTATGTACAAGTATGTATCTCTATTATTTTCGTTTTCCATCTGAAACTTTACTACGTTTGGTTAATTAAAAGTGGGATTGACGAACAGTGGAGTTCGAGAACAGATAGTGGAAAGGAGCATAGACAATGGTTGATTATAGGGATACTGTCGAATCCTACGGATACTGGTGATGCATTTTACAGGGTGTAACCTCTAAAACCAATACAATTTGATTCGATGAAAATAATACTTTATTTGTTTAAAATAATACCATCAATATTAGTTTATACCGCCCAATTATTAGTGTCTCCAACTCTCCAACAGATCTAAAAGCTTTACTTTTTAGTTTTTATTATAAAAGAAATCTTCTTGTATTGTCTTTTTTTCCAACAACCCAAAACCTTTACTACCTCAAAAGTTCTGTATTAATATTTTCTAACACAGTACAGAACAATCTTTGACTTGGTAAAATTTGGGTTTATTAGTGCTTATAGTTTCTATCATCTTTAACAAAAAAAAATAGTGGTAGTCAGAACCAAACCTAAGAGGACTATGTATATGTGTTGATATTCTTACAGTAACCTCTACCAAAATATATCCATTGTAATGTATATAGCTAATACAATTCGAAATGTCATGTAAAATATTTCCACATGATGAATCGGACAAAAGCTTTTTGTTTTTCATTTAGAAAAACCATAAAATATATAATATAAAATAAGAAAACACTTTAAAAATGAAATAAAAGCACAAGTGATGATGATGAGTATCAGAGAGCTCTTTTTATGACCAAACACACTCCTTCCATTACCATTTCCCTCTCTTCCCCAAACCCCAAAATCTCTTCCTTTTTTTACCGTTACTGTAAATTTTCCGGCCAGAAACAAAAAATTAAAAAGAGCTTTCCTGGATTCTCGTTTAGTCAATTCCACATCTCTCTATCTCTTCTCTCTCTTCTTGCTTCCTCTGTTTTTGCTTCTTGAATTCTCAGAAACAGAGACAAATTCTAAAAAAGAAACAATCTTTAGACAAAAGAAGAGAAATTTAGTCATGGGTTAGTCTGCAAAATTCAATTACGTCTTCTTCTTCTTCTTCTTCTTCATCTTTGATTTGTTGGCGTGTTTAGGGTTTGGGATTTGGAGGAGAGGCAAAATGTTGAATTAAATAAATCGAACGACTCTGGATTCCTCGGCGGTTAACGACCGCCGTCGCCGCCGCCGTCATAATCCAACCACCACCACCATCAACGACCTTGAATTTCCACAATATGCTTCATCAATGGCACCAGATAACGACCATTTCTTAGATTCTCCGTCGCCGCCTCTTCTAGAGATGAGACACCACCAATCAGCGACGGAGAACGGTGGTGGTTGCGGCGAGATTGTGGAGGTACAAGGAGGTCACATTGTTCGGTCAACAGGAAGAAAAGACAGACATAGTAAAGTATGTACAGCGAAAGGACCACGTGACCGGCGCGTGAGACTCTCAGCTCCGACGGCGATTCAATTCTACGATGTTCAAGATAGACTTGGTTTTGATCGACCAAGTAAAGCTGTTGATTGGCTTATTACTAAAGCTAAATCCGCCATTGATGATCTTGCTCAGCTTCCTCCTTGGAACCCCGCCGATACTCTTCGTCAACACGCCGCCGCTGCTGCTAACGCTAAACCCAGAAAAACCAAAACTTTAATTTCTCCGCCACCGCCACAACCGGAAGAAACAGAGCATCATCGAATCGGAGAAGAAGAAGATAACGAATCGAGTTTTCTTCCGGCGTCAATGGATTCTGATTCGATAGCTGACACTATAAAGTCGTTTTTTCCGGTAGCTTCAACGCAACAGAGCTATCATCATCAGCCACCGTCACGAGGCAATACACAGAACCAAGATCTTCTTCGTCTCTCGCTTCAATCTTTCCAAAATGGTCCACCTTTTCCTAATCAAACAGAACCTGCTCTGTTCTCCGGCCAGAGCAATAATCAGTTAGCGTTTGACTCATCGACGGCAAGCTGGGAACAGAGTCATCAGTCACCGGAATTTGGAAAGATACAGAGACTAGTGTCATGGAACAACGTCGGAGCAGCTGAATCCGCCGGAAGTACCGGAGGATTTGTGTTTGCTTCTCCGTCGTCGTTGCATCCAGTTTATAGCCAAAGTCAGCTTTTATCACAGAGGGGTCCCCTTCAGTCCATTAACACACCTATGATTCGTGCTTGGTTTGATCCTCACCATCATCATCATCATCATCAGCAGTCCATGACCACTGACGATCTCCACCATCATCATCCCTACCATATCCCTCCCGGGATTCACCAATCTGCTATTCCAGGCATTGCATTTGCTTCAAGTGGTGAATTCTCCGGTTTTCGTATACCAGCACGGTTTCAAGGCGAACAAGAGGAGCACGGCGGCGACAACAAGCCGTCCTCTGCTTCATCCGATTCTCGCCATTAAACAAGTTCCAAAAACACATAAGATTGTGCAACACAACAGGTTTCTTTTCATATTCCAGGTTTGAAGTTTTTCGAAAACAACACCCATTTGTGAAAGTCTTGTCTTTTAACCATTCATCAAATTGATAACTTACATTGTTTTTAACGTTTCAGGGCGCTTCGAATGCGTGGAATAGTGAAGGCGGTTTTCGTTGTTGTGTGTTTCGAATATCCAAATGGCCTATAAATCTGATCAACAGTTTCAGGTTCTTCTTAAGTCTTTAAAAGCCTAGGCCTTGGTTAATTTGAATTCATCTTGTATCAATTAGAGAACGTTCTGTAAGTTCAATTCTGTTTTACAATGTTTAGCTCTAGCTACATGAGCTCACATCTTGTTTGTTGTAACTTGTTCTACAATTACTTGTCCTTTATTTATGTTCTTGTGTTGGAAACCTTTAACCCCACTTGAAGCTAAAGTCTTTTGTTTGCCCTTTATTCCATGTGGGTTTAATGCTTTCCCCAAGAAATATCTCATTTTGTTTGCCAATCCCAAAGAGGAACAGTGCTCTATCCATCTACATCAATCATCATATTGTTTGGTTTAGCGTTTATTAGAAGTATTATCTTCCCAATCTCTGTGGTTATAAACTTTCTTTTGACTAGCAAATGGAATTTGAAACAATCATTTCTCTTGTGTTTCTTAGTCTCTTCTTTTGGCCCCATAGATGAAGAGTCACTTTCCATAGACAGGGTTTGCATGTGTTGCTTCTTTTGGAGTTTAGAGTTTAGAATTATGGGTTTCTTTTAAAATTTGTTTAGTGGATGCAAGCTCTGATACTTAGTAAGAGTTTTGGCCCATGATCCACGGATCCCTATATAAATATCAGAGAAATGGTTTTTGACTTCTTTTCATAGAATCTTCCTCAATACTAGATTTCAAGATTTTATGAAAAAGGAGCAAAAGAGAATTTGATGTCTAGTGTCAAATAACTGTCTACTTTAAACAAGAGTGTAGGAGATCCACCGAACTTGAGTGTGATGTAGTCTTTAATAAGTAAAAAAGAATAGGACATTAGATTAGTAGATGAAGACACTCTTGTTGGTCTAAATGAAGGAAGTTGAAAGCAGAGCAAGTCTCTTTCTTTTCAGATCAATAGTGTGAAGGTATGAATTTTTGTCCATAATTTGTCGATTTTTGGCTATAATATCTTTCGGAAAGAAAACTTTGGTTTCTTATGGAGAAGTTATATAAAGAAGCAACACTTTACATGAGATGGGATAAGATGAGATTGGAAGTAGTGGCTAGACATCCGAAAGTAAATTGCAGCATAAAAAAGAAAAAGACAGCCTGAATCATATCCATTCTACATTTTAAAATTCTGTTATCTTTTCTTCTTCTTTTGTTCCTTCCTTGTAACCTTCTTGTTCAAATGTATATGATTGATGTACATACAATAAATGTAGCTCATGATGAATCTGGTTATGTGAAAAGATCAATGAGGTAAAAGAAACCTCTATGATTTTGGGGGCATGACAGAAGAAAAAGGGAATGTTGAAGAAGACATGAATGATAATAATAAAAAAGGATAGCAAAGTGTAAGAAAAGGATGGAAACCAAAATGGGAAAAAAGGTTGTCACCTTTAAAGAATGGTCCCCTCTCTCTATTTCTTTCTATCTCTTGTCAGATCTCAAGGTTACATACAGCTGTCTTACTTTTCTTTGATTTTTCTTCATTCTATTCCATAGCCAATGATAATTTTCCAAAAAAAGAAGAAAAGAGTCGCAAAATGGCTCAAAACTTGATTGTTGGATAGTGGTCTAAAACCATTATTGTTAGTTTGCATCTCTCTTCAGAGGATGAGGTTACAACAAAAAGTTTTAAAACCGGCTCTTTTGGTTATTAAGTAATGAGGTTACTACGTTTGATGTTGTTTGAGTTAACCGGTTTCATTTACTGAATGATAAGAAGCCAACCAAATTTGATCCAATTTTCCTTATTGACACTAAAAGTTTATGTTCCTTCAAACACCATCAAATTCTGGCAGGCATGAATTTTCTGATTTACATTTGGTTTAGCTTCATACACAAAATGATGATATCAAGAGTTAAGGACCGAACCAAAAAAAAGAAGTTAGAGCTCGTCTTTCAAAAGGTTCTCCGGATTCATATACAGTTTTTGGGTCTAAAAATGTTTGTAAATAAGAATTCTATCGAAAATAATAAAGACTCAAGTTTTGGTCCCGGCGGGGCTCGAACCCGCGACCTTCGGCTCATAAGACCAACGCTCTAACCAACTGAGCTACGGGACCTGACGATAACATTCTACGTTAGTACATAATGAATCAATTATTCATCGGCTTATGGTACAATTGGCATTACTTGCTAAGTAAGTGTCATAAGTTGGTTCGATCATTTTTTTTTCCCCGAAAAATTAATAAATTTCAATCTCTAAATATGATGATTACAACTTACAAGTAACTTTTTTGGTTCAATACAAAGAACATCCATAAGTAAAACTATAAAAGAGCAAGCAAAAATAAAGATGTAGGAGAAGACTAAATAGACAGAAGAAACAAGAAAGATATTACTGTATTAGCTTCAATAAGACTCTGTTTCCAATACACAAATCTCAGAATTTAAGTTTTTACACTCGAGAATCCATATATATATATATATGTAGAGAAGAAACGAAACCACGCGCGAAGACACTCACTCATTAGAACAAACTCTTTGAACAGAGAGTGATATCTACGACCAGCCAAACCAGTAATCAAGAATATAGACCAGACCCAAGGAGAATGGGTAAAGCAAGTAAGCTATGAAACATGTCCAAAGAGGATAAGTTGTGCGGAAACTCGCGAAACCGCCCATCACCAGACAAACGATGAGAATCACCAACACTTCTGATGAGAAGTTCCATGTCAGTCCTCGAACGTAGACGATTGCTAAGAACACCGAGAGACACAGAATGTTGTTCATTGTCACTCCACCACATAGCTGAAAACAAACAAACACCAAGAAACGGGTTTTAGTATAGGAAATATAATGGGACAGAAAGATATAAGACTTGTGAATATGGATGGACCTCGGAGAAAGTTAAAGAGGCGGTTCTGATCTTTTTGCGGGATGCGAAGATGATGGCAGACACGGCTTCACTTGAATTGGTGGCCAAAGGCAAAGCGATGAAGGAAATGAAGAAAGACGGAATCCCTGTGGCTGCGGAGAAGTTGTTAACAGTGTCGACTAAAGGATCAGCAAATGCAGCTGCAATGGCAGCTCCTAACAGTAGCAGCAGAGCTGCTTTAATGGTGATCCATTTTGGGTCTGCAACCTCACCGCCTTCCTCATCATTCTCACCATTCTCGTTATCTCCCAACAAAGCATGCTCTCTCTTTGTTTGCTGCAAAACAAGAAAAAGGATAAAACTAATTGCGTTAGATTCCAGATAAGTTTTGTGACCCAAGTCTGTTCAAATAAGGTTTCAACAGTCTTTCTAACCACATGGAAATTGTCAAGGAATTTCATTGTTCGAGGGCCAGCTTCAGGACCAGATGGAGCACCTCCCATTGCCTGGATAAGCCATTGCTTAATTCCACGGACAAACTCTTCTTGATCAACTTGCTCATCAAGAGTCTTATCAAAATCTTGGAGAACTTTTCCCACAGCATCATCCTTGTCAAAATCTATATCCTCAAAGCTGATCCCAATGATAAGCGCCTTTAGTTCAGCCGCTGACAAGTGTCCGTCATTGTTTGCATCAATTGTCAAAAACAACCTAATAAACAGATAAACTTGAGCACAAGGTGAAACCGAGTAAAGTGCATTCTCCATGTAAAGAATATATGACTTACTTTCGAATGACATGTTCATCAGGCTGACCTTCATCATCAAGAAGCCTTCCCAGAGCATGTTGTTTCAAGTGCCTTAGTATTCCTGATATAACATGCTTGTGTTTTGCAAAAGCAAGCCGTCTCCTTTGGATCCATGGTTGGAATACCTAGATATCATCATACAAGGAAGGATAATCTCACAAAACAAGATGGAGAAAGCAAAAAAAAAGGAAACAAGTCTAGTAAATATTTTTCAGAAACTTCTGTCCTGAAGATTTTATGTTACCTGATATACACAGTAAGAGATCAACATAAGAACTGAAAGGATTAGAGCAATCAACACGGACAATTGTCTTCCAGAGGTTGAGCCCAACATCTGCGGAAGCTGGACAATGACGAACGGAATAACTGATATAGCCATTATTCTTGCAGCATAGCTGGTCCAAATATCAACAGTTACACCAGAATCTACAAAAACAGAGTAAACAACAATAAGGAACCCGCATATAGTAAAGCACAAATACTAAATTCTACTGTATTCATCAGTCCCTTATAAAAACCCATACAAACGAAGAATCCTGAAGGTGTAACCGTATAAGACACTTCCTTGTTACCTTTTAGGTGAAAGCCTTTGGTGTCTTGGTTGTTTACAGCAATTGAATCACGAAGATCACACTTGCCAACCACAGTACAAGTTCCCCAGATAACAGTGAGAAGCATAACAGTGGAACCAGCAAGCAAACCCATTCCCACAGAGACTTGGCTTTGAGCAGTTGCTGCATCTCCAGATAGTCCAGACACTGAAAGCCAAAAGACATTGTTTATAACCAAAGAAACACCAAACACATAATAAATAACCCATCAAGATAACAACTCCACAGAAAAAAAAGATAAGATTTTGACTAAAAAGCACAAAGTGACAAGTTATGAGTTCATCGGTTAACATCAGTGTATCATCATCATCTTTTCACAATTTGGTATCACAAAACCCAACAAAAATTCACTTTTTGTTAATCCCTGTATCATCATTTGATTCACAGAACCAATCAAATATTCACTTTTTTTGCTCTCTCAAAATTCAAAGAATCTTCATCAAAGCAAAACAAAATTCGTCTATTTCACTCAAAATGAATTTCAATTTCGCATTTGCTACATAACTCGCACACAAGCATGACACTTTATAGATCGAATTGAATCATACGAAACCTCAGGATCTAAATTTGAAACTTTGAAAAAAATTAATAAACATTTTGACATACCCATGATAAGCATAGCGTCAGGAAGAGCACCAAGCATCGGAAGAAACAAACCACCGACAATTCCAGGTCCAAGGATCTCAAGAAGAAGCTCACTTCCAGCAGAGAGATACGTCGCAGCCGTAAACATGAGAAATCCATAAACCAAAATCAGAAACACGTTTCCAAGAGCGGTCTTAGTACACGGCATAAACCCGTATGTCTGCTCACAAGCTTCCTCCTTTTCCTCAGCCGGAGCCGAAACAACCGACTTGATAACCGATCCGGAACCGGCGAGATTTGAACCACCGTCGATTCCATCGGAGATTAGACTCGTTGAAGATGGGTTTAGGGAGACGAATCGAGCGTAAGCAGATGAAGTGAAGAAGAGAAGGAAGAGGAGAGAGATGAGAGATCTGAATCTCATGATTGATTTCGAAAGAAGAAGACAACAAAAAAAGGTGAAATCAAAGGAGGACGTTGTTCATGGAGAAATCAATCAGTCGAGTTTTTGTGGATGAGTATGTATATATATACACACACACATATACGTGTACAGATAATAAAGTTGTGTGTGTGTAATTCGTGTGGGGCAGTTTTTTTTGTTTGGAGAAGATGATAAAGCTAATAAGGAAGACGAAGAAGGCAGTGACTAATTACCATTTTAGCCCTGTTAATTTGGCACTACACCATTATTTATGTAGTAAGTACCAAATCGTTTGATTTTTTCCAAGATTTTCTTCTGTTTATGTTTAATTAGTCAATTTAGGAATATACCAATAATACAAAATTTGGGTGTATAAGAAAAGGGGGAATATAAATTTGTTAGTGTAAGTTATTAATAATACAAAATTTGGTTACATCTAGAAGAAAGATGCCAAAATTAGTTGTTACTTATTAGGGTGTGTTATTAATAAATTAACAATATAAAATTTGCCCACTACAAAAAGTAAAAGTAAACGTATTGGGTACTACAAGTACTTCTTCCCTACATTAATGGGATTCCTCAAATTCAACAATGGATTTGTTCAGCATTTATTTATTTTCTTTTTTAGCATTTTGATATTTAAATACTATATAAATTTAAATACTCCACTAGTATAAAAGTTCAAAAACAGATAAGGTAGTCATCAATTCATCCGGATTTATGATGATTTTTTTTTGTGGGGTAGATATGTCTACTTTTTTCAAAATTTCGGTTATTTATGAGAGGCTGATTTTTTTCTATATATACAGCATAAATTAATTTTCTTGCAATATTTATTTATAGTTAAAAAATTATTTGACCTTAGTCTCAACTTAAAAAACTTTCGGGGTCAATCGCAACAATATAATAGGCAGAAGCTGAAAAAATGAAATAAAAGTAGGTAAGGGCGATTCGGGAACCGTACGTTTTATTTGCTTAGAAACGTTCGTTAGTCATTATTACCAGATTTGATTACGCGGCCACACTTGTAATAATAAAGCTTAAGAGAGGGCAAAAATCAAATATTTGTCAATTTTGCCGACATTATAGTTAGATTAGATACCATACAAAAATCATAACTATTTAAAATATGATTTGTCTGAATTCTGTATTTATAGAAAAATATCAAACGAAAGTGTTGACCAAAAGAGCGGTGAAGACGCTGACGCTGAGCTGCGTTTGAGTAATGTCAAAGAATCAAAACGTCACGTAGTTTTGTCTTTAAAAAAAACAACACGCATGTTTGGGTATTTTCGAATGAGATCAATAATTGGGCCTAGTTTAGTATTGGCCTAAAGCCCATAAAGAAAGGAGCGAAATCTGAAAAGTCAGAAGACATCTCCTTGCACCTTTCTTCTCTCTTGCTGTTTCTATGGTGGTGGTATTAGGGTTTTGGAAAACCCCTAATCTCACCTGAGAAAAGCTTCATCCTTTTGTGACTTTTAAACTTCTCTTACAAGTCTTCTTCGTCATCCTCCTCCTGGGTTCAGCAATTCTCGCCGAAATCGTAACCTCCGAGCTCACAGTTCTGCAACTTGTGGGTGTATATTGATTCACACCAAGATTTAGGGATTAAGGGTAATGGTGGAAACCGAAGAGAAAACTGATAAGCTTGAGAAGATTAAAGTGGAAACCGAAGAGAAAACTGATAAGCTTGAGAAGATTAAAGCTAAGCGTCGTCGCGTGAGTAGCTCAGAAATCGACTCTGATACACAAAAGTACAAGAGAATTCAACGCTGCAGAGCGAAACCATCTTATCTTCTATGTATTGGGCCAAAGTCAAGCCGAAGTGAGTACCTCAATAGATTACCAGGATTACTTCGTGAGCTACTTCGTAATAGACACTGGAATGATGCAAGCCGTGTGCTTTCTGTTCTGATGAAAGGGACAATTAACGATCCTTGTCCGAAGATGAATCGCCTCAAATACGAGGTTTGCTTTTATCTCTCAAAGATCGAAACAGTGTTTGTTGCTCTCTGTTTCTTATTGTGTTCTTTTTTGTTTGGCAGGCTCATATACAAATTGTGAGTCACTCGGAAACTAATAAAAACAAAGCTGATGAGATTGGAAGAATATATGATACTTGGATTGGGCAGATTGGTAAACAACATAAAGAGGTCCCTTTTTTAGATTTGTAATTCTTTAACTTGTAGTTATTGGACAATATAGCATTTTGATTGAATATTGCTCTATGGCTGGATGATAACATTGGTTTACTTGATCATTTGGACAGGAGAGGCTCTTGGTTTGGTACGAGCAAATTTGTCATTTTATTGAGCATGAGATGAACAATGAGGCCTATAGTACTGTAATCAGGTACAATTGATATCTTCTTGAACTAGTTTTAAATTGGATGTTAGGATTTCATTTTTAATGCATATGTTATATTGTAATGTGTATGATAGTTTTGTATGTTCAGCTAATTATCTGGAGATAGTCAGTCTTTTATCCACCAATGTGTAATTCCACCTTCCTGAGGGTGGTTTGCTACGTTCTTGTGTGAATTGGTTTTGATGATTCTCTTTATCTTTTGGTAGCTTAATGCAGAACCGTGATTTCGCAATGCTTCCACGGGCCAATCTGTTTATAGGAATCTCATTCTACAAGATGTGGTGTAATAAATTCTTGAAGGAGTTGCAGCCTGAAGATGCAGATGACAATGGAAGCGTATCCAACATATCGGAATCAGGATCTGGTAGTCTGGTTGAGTGTTCAGGCAGGGATGAGTCGGTGTGCTCTTTGGCGTCAGAGGTTTCTGCGAGAAAAGATTCAGAGACTTCCGTCATGAAAAATAAAAAAGTTTCCCATTTGTCTATCAGTGACTCGGAGACAAGGATGGATACGAAGGTAAAAGTGATGAGTACTCCCTATGTTACACCTCCACCACAACTCTATGCGATCTCTGAAGAAAACGAAGCCTCTTTGGGAGATGGAATTGTTGAATTTGATCCCACTGTTATTAATATTCTTGGTTAGTACTGAGAATTTCTTTATCTTGCATTGTGATATAATCCCGAACCAGCTCTGTTGAATCTATGGCTTCCTCTTCTTTCAATGTTAGGTGACATGGATCCATGGTTGCTTCCCTTTAAACCACCAGAAGATCCGGATTGCTACAGAAAGATTGTCAATGATTCTTATTATAAGGAAGCAGTGAAATATATGCGGCAAACTCTTCAGTCCCCGCCCCATGTATCTTTGGCTGCATTACATCCACTTGTACAGGTAAAACCTGAGATTACTATTTTTGCCTACGTGGCTCATAATGTCATCATGTTCCTCCCTTAAAGCTTTAATGTCTCACACTAATTAGATGTTTGTTTTTTCCTTATCTTCTGTTAATTCCCTTCTAGATTCTGTTAATCGGAGGTCATGTAGATGAAGCGATGAAAGTGGTCGAGGAGATGTGCAACAAAATACATGACGTAAAACCTTTCAGGTAGAAAAAGATCTCTTTCATTCTCTATTTCGTACCTGCACCCGTCGTAGGACTTTAGAATATGGAGAAGAGGAATTTCTGAAGTGATGTTTTGGTTCTTTTACTCAACTGTAGGATTAAGGCCCTAATGATGGAGAAATTTCATCGTAACAGTGACATGCTCGCAAAATGCTATGAAGATATCTTAAAGATTGATCCTTGTTGTATAACTACCCTAAAGAAGCTTATTGGAATGTGCTTAGAAGGTATTTAAGACCAAGCCCCATAAAACACATGTTAGTCTTAAGATCTTGAATCCTGCCTAAGCCGTCTCTAATACCGTTTGTTTTAATGACTTTCAGATGAGTATAGTAGAGAGTCGCTTACCGAAATGATAGCGTTGCATGTAGAAGCTTCTTTTCCTGAGCCTGAAATTTGGAAAGAGTTAGCCTCTTGCTTCAGTAACTTCTTTGAGAATCTTGATGAAGACCGATTGTCAGTATGCCTTGACGGATCTGAAGATAAACGGAATCCACAAACGTATTCTGTTCGATACAACCCAACACCAAAAACGTTCACCAAGACATCATGGACTCTTCGGGCTAAGTGGTGGCTAAACCGCCATTTCTCCCCGCAAATGCTAGAGACAGAAATAAAAAACGTTACATTGACAGGAGATTGGGAGATGATGACTTACAAAGCCGCTTGTGCAAGTTATATCTACGGACGAGAGTTCGGTTATGTTACAAAAGTGTACGAACTGTTAAAGAGTAGCAATAAGCGAGAGTTTTTCAAATTCTTGAGAGAACACAGAGTGAATGGGAACAAGATGTACAATTTTGAATAGTTTACACAAAGTAGAAGATGCCCATTTTTGTAGTTTTACTGTAATTGTGATTTTTAACATTTGTTTCTGAGGTAGAAATCAATATACGGACCTACCGGTTTTGAGGTCTTAAAGATTATGCATTTGATGTAGTTTCCATAATTTTGAAACTTAAGAACAGTAACAAGTAACAACTAATGAATTTGTAGAATAGTATATAGTGTGGCCTAGCAAATGACATAAAAACATGAAAAGTATAAGAACAAAAAGCCCTAGAAAAACCAAATTAGCCTGTACATTTTTCATTATCAACGTAGCCAAGAAACCAGATTAAAAGATGACAGTTTTTGACCATTCACACATTTTATGTGCACAAAAAAAAAGTACAAATTTACAGAAAATTCTTTTGGAGCTGAAAACAAACCCAAACTCTGTTTTCTTCTCTTCTTTAAAGTCTATAAATATATATATAAACCCAATAGATTAGAAAGTGCTTCTTCTTCCTATACCTTTCTCTTCTCCATGACCAGTGCCTCTGATTTACAGATTGGGCAAACGTTCTTCACAATCAGCCATTTCTCCAAGCACTCTGCATGATACTCGTGCCCGCAATCCAAAGTCGCAATCTTTTCTTCGTTCTTGAAGCTTTCCTGTAAAGATAATGAGAGAGTTGTTCAGAGCTCTAATTCCAAGCCTGTGCGGCCCATTACAAAGCTTTGATCATTTTGGCTAGTTTTTTTACCTGACATATAGTGCACGGTTCGGTTTCTAAATCTTTAGTTCGTGGGGACGACGACTCTTTTTCAAAGTTGATTCCAGAACATGTTCTTGTTTTCAAATGATTCTTAACATCTTCCTCCGGCAACCCAGTGTTTACTGTTCCAATTCGCTCACTCAAAGCAAGAAGCTCCTGTTCAAACCCCAGTGACAAATCAGATAAACAAAATCCTAACTATGATCACAGAAAATTGCATTGTGAATTCTCTGCTCATGCGAAACCCAAGATCTTCTCAGGGAAAAGATAATAAAAGACAGCAACTTTTAGCTCCTAACTCTGATAACTACATCGGTAAAGAGTAATGAAGGGCTCACCTCGTAAGACATTTCCTCGATGTCCAATCGCATATCTCGATGATGATCAATGTGATTATTTCCAGAACCACCAAGGAAGTCTCCAAACTCCAAAAGCGCAACTTCCTACACACATTGAAAGAGAACCAAAAGAAACAAAACCTTGAGCAACGACAAAAATGAAAAAAGATGGAGCAGAAAATTTGAGGAAAGAAAGTTACATCATCAGGCATCACTCTAAGCCGAGGAACTCCTCCACGGTGTTGTCTAAGAGTTGCTACAGGTACAGAATCATCTCGCTGATGATGCTGGTATATCCGAAACCCGGTTGGTTGAACCGGACCCATGTGACTCGAGCCCATCTCTGACCCCAAGGGACCACTATTCATTGTGTTCTGAGGAGTAAAACTCCCTGGAGGAACTCTGTATGAAGCAGAAGAAGCTGTGTGGGGATATAATGTGGCATTCTGGCCTCTCATGCCTTGTACAGGAGGAGGTGCCGGGTGGTGATGATGACTATAATAGTGGTCCCTCGGGTTTAACTGAGAAGGATACATAAATGATGTAGGGTTTCTGCTACTAGACTCTATGGAACCAGCGAAAATGTTACTACCTGAAAGGTCATTCAAAGATAGATAAATAAGATTACAAGGTTCAAAACTTTAAAAAGCGATTGTGTGTTAGTATGTACCGTGCATGTAAGGTGTGGGCCAGAACGAAGGTGAGCCATCAGATCTGCCGTGGTGTTGATCATACCACATTGAGCCAGGAGGTGGAAAAGGATGATGACCTGCATAGTTTCCTTGAATGAAGTTGTTTGGAGCATGAGAAGGAAGAACAGTGTTCACTGTAACAGCTCCTGGTCTGTTCCTAGCGCCTCCAAAAGGGGCTATTGTCTCCGGTGTGTTAAATGGAGCTGCTAAGGTACTTAAATATTGAGGTTGTCCGGGTATTCCTTCAGCGTTCTTTCGCTTGTATGTCCCTCTTGTGTGATCCATAAAATGAGCATTTCTTTCGTATTCATGATCAGGACTTACACCAACTACACCGTGACTGCTTGAAGATGGTAACTGACCCGGAGGAGCCTGAAATGCCACATAGGGAACATAGAAATTCGTTGGAACACGCTGGTGAGGATGATGATGATACTGAGGAAGCCCGTAGAACATGGCCGAGTTGTCATAAGTTGGGTCTTGAAGAGAATGAGGTTCTAAATTAGGAACGTGTGCAACCATAGCAGGCATATTATTATTATCCGGTTGTTGCGGAAAGCTGCCTAAAAGGATGCAAGGCTCTGCTTGGAGAGAAGCTTGAGATTGCTGCTGCTCCATTTCTAAATCAACATTCCTATTTCTTTGTCCCATTTCGCTTGCTGCAGAAGCCCTCTGATATAATTCGATCCATAAAGACATCAGCAACCATACAACGACTGAGTAACAAATCAAACTTCTTGATTCAAAGCACCAACTAATGCAACATTATTACATCTCAAGCTGATACTAATAACTAAGCTATCACATATGTCAAGTTCTAATTTTGGGGATAAGTAACGAAAGCAAAACATACAAAGCACATGTTCTCCTCGATTTAGCCTTAGAAACTGATATAAATGTCCCTTAAAGAAACCATATTCTCGGAAGATTACATTGTGCATTCTCAAACTCATGGTAACATGGTAAAGCCAAGATCATTTCCAATAAATGGAAAAAAAAGAATGAAACTTTAGCTGCAGATATCAAAACAATACCAATTCTTCAAACGCTAAAGATCAAAACTTTATTACATAAACAAAGAAAGGAAACTAGCCCATTACGCCTAACTACAATCAGAACCGGAGGAAGGAACAAAACTCTAACCTTGAGAACATTAAGATTGAGAGGAAAAAAGCTTCAATGGGGGCTATGCAACCAGCAGCAAAAGACAAAGACTTGCTAATTTTTCTGAGAATCCGAAACCAGAAGAAAAAAACTCCCTGCAAGATAAACAAAAATCAACAATCAGAGATTGAAATCATGAAAACAAACAAACCCAGAACAATGCAATTTCTTCAGATAAAGTTGATGATAACATAAATTCACAATCAAACAAAACCCACCAAATAAAAAATACGTTTTTTTTGTTTTTCCCAGGAACAAAATGAAACTGGGAATTCAAAAAAAAAGAAGCTAGAGAAGACGATTATGGTGATGATTAAAAGAGATAATTACCTGATTTTAGAGGTTTAATCAGGGAGAGAGAGAGAGAGAAGAGAGAGATCCGAAGCAGAGAAGAAAGAGGAGGTGAGGAAGAGAGAGACGTCGGTTTCTTGATTCTAAAATTTCTCTTCTTTTTGCACTCTCACGGAAGGTTTTTATTTATTTCGCATTTTATCTCTTTTTATTCTATTTTTTTCATTGGTTACTCTTTTTTCTTTGATTCATTTTGTTTTTTTATTGGTCATTTTTGCATTTGAAAATAATTTAATTAGAAATGTATATGGAGTTCTAATTATAGATCTAAAACGGTGTCGTAATTAGGTTATAATAAATGGAGGATTACTTAAAATTAATGACTTCAATTAGTGTACACTTTTGATCTCATATGTAAATGTTTCGTTTTTATTAGAGCTGATTTTGCTTTATTTTATGTTTGGTTGCTGAAGCATGCCAACCATTAATTAAGAATTGATTTTATTAGCTAAGATAAATAGAAAAGAAATTAACGCAAATGGATAAAATGTATTTTTTCTAATTTTTATAGAATGAACGAAAAGGTTTTTTTTCATTAAATGAGATGTTTTTGTGGTTTATTTACTTACTTCATCTTAATTTTCTTTATTAGATAGAATTTTGGAGCAAAGTTATTAATTATTTGTTTTTTTTTCTTAACATAACAAGCTTTGGGGAAGTGTCCCCATGTGCTTTCTTTGTTGAACCAGCTTGACACCTAATTATGCCCAATATTAATTTAGAATTTATGGCTTCACAACTTTGTGACCAATCTAAGAAAATGTACACACCACATCCTATCCAAAAAACTCAAACTCAAATGCGTTGTTATTATCGGGTTTAAATATATGTATTGGCGTTGTTGGTGAAACGGCGTTAAATTATGCTTGGAATTTGAAAATGTTGTTGCAATTTTTATAACTGAAGTTTCGTAAATTACTAATTTAAAAATAAGAAAAATAAATGGATTGGCACATATTTTTTAAAAACTATTTACAATTATAGATATATAATTTTAACACATTTTTCTAGATAATAGTTATTAATTTATTATCGATCCATGTTGAACTAAATCTAACAATGGTAACAAACATAAAACTATATTAATCCTCATAATTACACATACTAGAGAGGTATGTCAACATAAAACTATATTTAGTAGGCTTGGACGAGACCTACACATTCATCCTAATAATAATTATATCAATAATCTAAAATAAAGATAAATGAGATTAGAGTTAATACATTGAAGAACGTATATGATTGCTCAATGTCAATTTAACCAAACAATCGTACTTTGAGCTAAGATAGACGTTTGACTTCATCGTCAACATATTAGTAGAATGAATTCGACATACACTTAAATCTATGGCATCGTTCTTAGTGTTTCTGATTGACATGCCAACATTATATCTCGAATGCATCGTCATTTGTTTAAATCTATTTTATTTGTTCAATCTAATAACATTTTAATACGGTATACTATACTCGAAGTAGCCTTATAAAATAACACTAGCCATACACGTATGTGTCGAGAAAATCCCATGTAGCAAAAAAAGCACAAGTTTATAACAAAATAGACGATACTAACAAATAAAAGAACATACACGATATAATACAGTATATGTAAATTTGGGGTTATAACATTGCTTCCAAGTGTAGAGTTTGGATCAGATTCTTTCTACTGTCTTAAAACCACGAAGAGAATATGCTCTTTTATTCTTTTCTTTTTTCTCTTTTTCGTCAGTATTTAGTCAGTCAGATTAATGATTCGATTGCCCTATCGGGAAAATTTTGAACAACTATCAATTAACGTCCTTTATTGTAAGAAAAATATCAGTTAACGAACAAAAAATAAAATAAATAGAAAGCGATTTGTAGGTAAACAATACAATGAAAGCGGTAGAACGAAAACGAAAGCGATACCACCATCCATAACCATCTATTTTGTAACACTATTTCATATCACTTCAACACCATTTTACTATTTTTCTCTGATTGGTATTATCTAATAGGATTTAATGATTTCTAATATTATTACTTACAATAAAAAAACTTTAATTGTTTTATATGTACCACCAATCCTATATATCCTATATATATAAACTCATGGATTACACACATGGTGCCTATAGAAACAACAGTTTAACATATAGTTTTTTTAAATGAATGAAATAGTAAAAATTCATTTAGCAACAAAAAAGTGTAGTTTGATTAATGCCCAAACGAGATCATTTTGTTATCTTATAAGCATGACTTTGTTCCACTATCGGTTTCGATACTTGCGATTGAAGAATTTGAGATATTTGTTGGTTTCTTGATGTTAGGGTTTTTTGATTTTGCATCCGTCCCACTTCTTTAGGTGTAAGCTTCTCCAATCTCAAATGTATGACTCCTTTGTGTGTCTACTAAGTTCATCAACGTCCACGAGTAAACAACAGCATTTAGGGAATGGGCTAACTGACTGGGTTATTGGGCCTGTGATGACCATGTATGGGTTTTTCTGATTGAGGATTTCTAGAAAGTATCTTACGGAATCTTGTTTATGATTTTTGTAGATGAATAAAACTTCCAATTAAGAATTGGGAGCGATGTTGTCTTAATTTTTTAGTGTACAAATCGTTAAATACAAAATATACAAAGTACAATAGTGGTTTTAAGAAATACAAATTATGAATGATTAGTCACTTTTATTTTATTGAAGCAAAATAGGAGCTTCAACAAAATAATGGCCAACACAAAAAAAATACTGAAAAGAAGTTATCACGTAAGTGCAAAAAAAAAAAAAAA
>Ga0041059_1000589_pt1 | contig 27991 bp, 32 predicted proteins | sample AraColnosormetaG_FD_56232 | JGI IMG/M metagenome (GOLD analysis project Ga0041059, IMG submission 56232) | Arabidopsis roots microbial communities from North Carolina, USA - Col MF nosort | ecosystem: Host-associated > Plants > Roots > Unclassified | place: USA: North Carolina | collected... | reverse complement strand
AAAAAAAAAAAAAAAAAAAAAAAAACTCAAGATGAAGCTCAAGAACTTTCTCATAGCAACAGAATGTATCCTTATGTCCTTGGGCCGAGAATTTACATATAGGCTAAATTGATGGCTGCAGATGGAGCTCAACATATAGCAAGTGCTCAACATATATAGCAAGTGCTGAGTTTACAAAGTGAAAAAACTCAAAATCTAGTACAAAGGAAAGTAAATTCCCTGCAGACAATTTGCATCTCACTGTGTGAGCAGCTTGGAATCACATGCCACTATCTTCACCCGGCTCACATTCTCTTGACGATCGTCACTCTTGAACATTGCGTCCTGTAATATGAAGGTCCAGACATTGTCACAGAACCTGTAAGTGTGCAGGTGTCCCTGAAATAATAAATAAGAAACGATAGTAAGAATCTGATTGTTTCATCTGCCAAAGTTTTCTCTTATTTTGAGATCCAGATATGATTTTTTTAAAAAAAAGTGTCTTCGGAGCAAAGAATAAGCTCAATTTTTGACTATCCAGATTAGTGATGAACACCAAAAACAATTGATCAGTCAGCTTCCAAAAGAACATACAACGTCCAGACAAATAAACTACGAGTCTACAACACTCGAGAGTATTCATAAAATTGCAAGTATTTCTTGAGGTAAAACAGATATAAGCTCCTAGCCAGATAACTGAAATCCATACAGCTTAATCTAAGGTTGACACTTAACTCTAGGAATGGGAATCTGCAACCTATTATTCATATATGACATCCAAAGAAACTATGAACTTGATTGAATCCATGACAGTGTTAGTATTTCCTGTGCTAGCAAATCTAATAACCTTATCAGGCAGATAACTGAATCCACATCTTACTATCAAGTTGAACTTTTTAACACTAAATTATTTGATATCCAGCTTCAACCCATTACTCACAGAAACTCTTAACGATAACCGAATAGAGCAAGATAGTTTAGAAACTCTTAATCGTCTTCCACCCAATTCACGAACTGGATATTTTCTTCTACCCAATTACGCTGACTAAGAGATTAAAAGAACTGAAAATCACCTTGATGGACACCTTGGTCTTCACTTGGCTCTCCAGAGCTTCAGTCATGGACTACAACAAGCATACAGATATCAAAAAGAGGAAAGAAAAAAAAAACCACAAAAACGAATCAAGACGCCAAGATCAGTCAAATAAAAGTTAAATTGAAACCTTGTCAAATTGAACAAGGACTTGGATAGCTAGCTCAGGGCTCAGCGTACCGCTCTGAACCATCTCGTCCAAAGTCTCCGTCAGACACATCCCGATCGTCGATCTCCTGTACAGCTCAAACGTCGCCATTCTCTACTTCCCCAACGATCTGTTGATTCAAATTCGAGCAACAAATCGTCGAATCAAAATTCGCAACTAATTACAAATAGGGAATCTGAAAGTTTCGACGCCAAAAAAAAGGTGCTAGATGAATCTAAGACCTCAATAAGAGATGAATACGGGATGAAGAACCGGTTTACCGATCTCCGGCGACGTTAGAAGAGATTTGGACGGTGGATGCAGGAGCTTCCGTTGCTCGATTGCGAAGGATTTTTGTCTCTTGGGCGGAGAAAAAATTAGGGGCTTTTATACCCTAGATTTTGCAGGTAACTGTATATATAGGCAGCGATAGATCGAGTCGGCGAAAAATTACATTCTTACCCTTTCGTTTGTAATAAAGTCAAATCTGAGATTAGAAAGAAGGCCCAACACAAGGCCCATATAATGTCTTTTTTTTTATTAGTAAAGTAACCCGCAATACAAAATTGCGTATACAATAATGTGACTAAAAGTCCTAGTGAGAGTATGAATCTAAAGGAGGTCCTTCGAGGCGGATATAGTCATACATGAGACCATTAAAGGCTCCAGTGGTGGTCATGGTTTGTGTCAAGAACAAAGTGTTGTCTCCTTCCACAAGCTTCTCACTTGGTACATCCACATTATAAAGCCTATAGATTCCATGTATCCCATGTCTTGCAATCGCGTTATCGTGCCCGATTACACCCGTTGTGAATATAGGAGTAGTCTTTTCTGTGTCATCATCATTCATCCTCACCTGTAATTCTGCTACATTTGCAGTTGCTAGCGCGATCCGGATTTTGTATGTGCAACTTTTCTGTACATTCTCTAGCTTGAACTTGATTTGCCATGTTGTTTTCTGATATGTATCATCTCCCATTTTCCTATCATCATTTAAAATAAATGTGAGGCTTCTTTGTTTTACTCTTCTTAGAAAATGTGAAATATTTGTTACCTGGTAACGTGTGCAAAGAACCAATCTTTTTTGTAATCACTGACGCCAATGGTGAACACCAAATCTTCCTTAGGATATAGTTCTGTGTATCTTTCCCATAGCCCGTATTGCCTAAACCTGCTTACGTACAACCATACTTTAGCTCTCTACTGTTTTAACAATCTGAAACCTTAATGTTGTGATATCTTTGATCATGGACATACCTATCAGGATGACCAATATATAGTTTGTTGATGTATTTGGGATTTGGGTCTGGAACAAAGAACTCAGCTGCAGACCGGTCAGGTATCCCTATTTCCCACACTGTTGGCCCATCTCGGGGCGGTTCATACACGATATTGCCAACGTCAATGTCGCAGCCTGGTTTTTGTGTGCAGAGTGTAGCTAATGTTAAGTTAACTTGCACTTCTTGATACAGCCTAATATAAATCTTGATTACATTGTAAGTTAAAGAAAATATAACCTGCAGTAATGTTAATCAATTGTTCGTATTGATAGTCTCCTATCCATCCTGTCACATAACCATTGAGATTATACTCGCCTTCTCGGATATCATTTATCGCGAAATAACCATCAGAATCTGCTTCTGTCCAGAATTGATATCCCTATGTATATAAGTTAAATTCATGCAAGCATAAGTTCATTGTTTACATGTATATTCTTATATGGTCTAAGAGTATAATTTGCATGGCTGACCTTAGATTCTAATTGCCAGGATCCAACCTCTCCTGGTGGAGCCAACCCTACGAAAGCACCATTTGCTGGTAAAAAATCATCACTAAGAAATCTGAAGGAATTTTAACAAAAAAACATAAGAAAACAACGGTGAGTGAATGATAGTAAAACGAAGAAAAGCAGAGCAAATGGTGGAATGTGAGGCTTACTTGTCGCATACTAGTAATCTACCGCTGATGCAACCGCGCTTATCGGACACTGGAAAGTCTTCTGAAGCAGGGAAATCGTAAGGCCAGCTTTGGACTTCAGTTAACATCTAATCAAACACCACTTCCTACAATGTTAGATAAGTTTTTTATAATATGCACAAAAGGTAGAAGGTTGGTTAATGGATAAACCTGGTTTTTAGCGTCTTGCCATAGCGAAAGAGGGTCAGAGGTTTTGTCAGGCAAGCAATTGAGGTAAGTAAAGACAGGACCAAACACTTTCTTCCATGAGTCCCCTGCTTTCACCTTCATCACCATATCCTCACCCGCGTAGTGAGCACTCAAAAACATCTGTGTTTACACAATCATTAAGTAAGAACCCATCATCATAGATAAGAGAACATGTTTCAAGGAGGAAGAGAGAAAAGAAACATACAGCAAGACTGATGGGACCAACATGAGAAGTAAGGTTCTGTTTGGACAAGCCACCTGATCTGAACTCATTGCTAGGAATGATTTGCCAGCAACCCAAATCCAAGTTATGTGAGATCCATCCATGCACTTTCAGATCTTTGTTCTCACTTGAATACTCATACTTGTCATCAACCTCTCCTTTAAACTCGTCTTCAACAGGATGAACAAGAAGAACAGCTTCAGGATAAGCCAAAGGTCTTCCTCTTTTCCCCAATCTATCCTCTGGAAGTGGCATTTTCCTCTGCCTGTTATCAGCAATCGCCATATATTTAAACCTGCAAGTTTTCTTTCCACATGAGTATATACTAATATTGGTTTTAAGGGAAAGATTGATATTGAACTTTAGTTACTTGTCTTTACGAAGCTTGTAGACAATCCTTGTCTGAGGCAAGTTAAAAGCTGGCCATTCCGCTAGATGCTCAAATATCGCATATGAGTAGAATCCAGTTACATCTTTACGCATTATGAACCTGAATGATACAATATCCAAATCAAACTCTCTGTCACACTCACACATAAATGCATGTTGTATTAAAATGACATACCTCTTGTCAACATTAATAGGAGCAATACTGTCTTGGAGAGAAGAATCCCATTTCCTTGAGAAGGAAATTTCTACCAGCTCTTCATTTTCCACTACTACTTCAAAACTTGTGCCTTTGATCCTGCCTCAGCCAAGTTTATAAACATTTATATAAAGACTTGATCTGTTATAAGCTCGATGGAACGATCTATACTTACCGCTCGGATTTCCCTGTGGTTCCAGGCGTCCCTTCATCGCTCCAAACAAGGTCCCAGTACCTGAGTTTGGACACAACATTTCATATGTTGTAATAAGTTTAGTAATAGACTGGTGCATGTATAAGCAAACATTCTACACTAAGTACCCTCGATTGAAATCTTCGTTGTGAGTTTCTAGTAGATTGTCGACGCCCTGGTAAGAGATTCCGGTAACAAAACCATCTGGTTTTGATATGGTCACTTTCACTTTACCATTTCCCATGACCACCTGCATTTACCATATTCATGTATATACATATGGTGATATGGACAAAAACATATAGATGAAGCAGCTATGTGTGAGGGAGAGGGATATTACATGGCTTTCTTGGACATCCAACTGAACAGAATCTTGGTTCGACATCTCTTTCTCTCACAATCTTTCTTTCTAATTGTGTTGTTTTCAGAGATATGAGGTTGAAGCTTTTGTAGAGAAACAATCTGTGGATAAGTTTGATTCATCTTCAATTTGTAGAGATCGTTTGATTCTTCTTCAAGATTGGACAAGTGGTATCTTTAAGCTTTGAGCTTCTTTTATTTACTTTTTGGGTAAGTACTGTATATCCAACATATTATTCCATTTGTTGATGGATTCTCACGCAAGAAGTTACATTTGTTACCCATAAATCTATCCCCGGCAAAGTTAATTGAAAAGGTGAAATAAATATGTTTAACATCGTTCATTTGAATCAGATTTTTCTCATGTCACATATTATTGAAAACCATGGTCACACTTTGTTAAAAAGAATAGGATCATTTATGGTCACTTGTTTGATATATAGTCCATGTATGTATAAAAAAAAGTAGTTGTATCCATATTTATGAAAGTACTTAAAAGAGAGTATACATTGGCTAAATTAGATAGATACATACATACATTGACTTCATATGTAGTCAGAATCTACTGAATTACGTTAGTAATGGAATGAATGTATTAATTTATAAGCAACGCCTAATGCTTGGCGTTACGTCAACCATTCCTTATGTTGTTTTCTGATGCAGCATGAAATGGATGAGTGAGAGAGAATCAGTGACAAGAAGTCAAAAAGGTACACCTTTCGTCTACTTTGCTCTTTCTACCATAAACACACACTTGGCTCTCTTTCAAAACCTGTTTCTGTCTTCTTTAGTTCTTGCTAAGGCAACAACACTTATTCACCTTTGCAACAAATCACTTCCATTTACATTATTAGTTTACGAAAAAAGCTCACACAAGTATACTTGGAAGCATCACCTAAGTTGCATTGGCAGATCCATTGGTCTAGAATAAATCTAGCAAAACAACAAGCTGAAAAAACTTTTAATTAACCTTGTAAGGAATTACCATTATGTTGGGTGCTTCACAAAATTACCAATTCACTTTACCTCCATGAGAGTCACCTCGCATATTCTAGACCATCGATGGGGTAACTAAAACAGTAAAACCAAGACGCGAGCACAACTCTAATAGCTTTGAGCTACAAAGTAGACCTTTCTTATTGGATGGGTGTTTGGGGAACAGTTTAAAAAAAAAAATGGGCAGCTTGGGAACCCTAGGCAGCAAGAGAATATATATCTAGAGGTACACAAGAAACTAACCTGCTGCACCATGAGAAAACAAAATTAGGCTATGCAATAAGCATCTAACATATAGGATAGTTTTTAAAAGGGTAGTGTGGTATGTTTGTGGTTTCTTGGTTTTAAAAGTTAAATTCTCAGCCCAGTTGAGCATTGTATATATGGTTTCTTGGTTTGTTTTTGTCTCAACAGATTTGTAATTCATATTTCAAAATACATTTTTTCAGATCATAAAGAGGATTGAAGGACATGGACATGAAAACATCTCTTCAGATCTTTTAAACATTTTGCCATTTGTTGTGATCTTTTGTTATTACTTGTGATGACTTATGGTACCTTTATCAATATGTTAAGAGTATGATTTTAGGATTTTTAAAGTATGTATTCACGGAAACCTCTTTATTTAAAGCTATGATAATGAGATTGTTAGATGAGATATATGCAAAGGTGTCAAGCAAAAAACCTTGGCATTTAGGCGTGATTTTTGTAGGTAAGTGAACAAAAGCAAGACTACCATCGGGCTGATGAAACAGATTTTAAGAAGAACTTAAAACCTTAGGAGAACATGTTGGAGAGTTTGGATTCACGATATTATGCTGCTTTTGTGATGATCTTCAAAAGAAACTTGAGGAGGTTGAGATGGGCATTCATGGGTTCGAAAAGAATCTAGAAGAGTTATTACAAAGGTTGATAGGAACACATTTTTAGATATCTCTTAACCAAAATTGTATGTATGCGTTTATTTAGCAATGTCCAAACAAGGGAACAAGTAGGCGGTTGCAGCGGCACAAGTAGAAGAGAGTTACGCAGTACATGGAATCATTTTCAAGAAGACACAACCCTGAGACTGCGCACCTAAAACCTTGTGTAGAAAATAGAGGAAACGGTGCAACAATTCCGGAAAATCTGTCTACGAGGAAGAAGACTACACAAAGACCGAAGCAGAAGCAAAGGAAACAATGAGGAGGACACAGCTACAACTCGGAAGTTCGCATCTCCCTCACTGAGAGCCTAAGGAAGAGACTAAGAATTTGGATATGTGCAGTGAGGTCCTCAAGCTAAAGTCTCAGTCTGTCTTGAGTAACACAGTAAACTGGTGGTTCACATAAGACAACCAAGTCGAGATACTAAATCTGAGCAGATTTTGACAACCGAATCAAAGAGCTGGATAAATAATTGAAAAACTTTACTAAATCAACCACACACAAATGTGAAACTAGACAATGATAATAGAGCTTTACTTAATGATCCACACACAAATGTCAAACTAGATAATGATAATAGAGCTTACTTTAATCATCCACACACAAACGTCATACATATGGAGCTTACATTTAAACATGGCAAAGAAAGAAAGACCCAAAGGGGGTTTCATTGTCTCACAGTTCATAAGGACCCAACGAGTGATGAAAAGAAAGCAGGTTGCATTGTATCTGGATCTGAAAACACCAAAGAGACTCCAAACTTATGATGTACCTGGGACAGAGGAGCCGCCAAAGGGAAGGTTAAGATGGTCAAGTTTCAGTCTGGGAGTAGGGTTGGCCTTGACAACAAGTTTCCTTCCTCCCAATTCACTTCCATTAAGTAGCATCACCTTCTCATCAGCGTCATTTCCCATCATGGTAATAGTAGCAAGGCCGTTGACAACATCGGTTTCAGGGTGTCTCCGGAAAGAAACCATAGCGATTACTCCACATGACTTGAAATGATTAGTCAAGGCCTCCTTCATCTCATCCTCAGGAAGCGAAGTGTCGAATCCTTCAACGTCGATATACCAACTATAATAATAATAATAATTATTCAATCAACACATGATGAAGAAAATATCTTTACATCTACAAATCTCCAAAAACAAAAAAAAATCAAAGCATCTTCTCGAAAAAGGCTTTCATCTCAGGATTATCAGCAAACAGGTTCAGCACCTAAAAAGTACAAAAGCGATCTAATCAGATGTTTTTCTTAAATACGTAGAAAATTGATAAACAGAGAGAGAGCCATAAGGATAAGGAGAGGAAGATTACTTTGTGTTCTTTGCAGACCTGAGGTCTGTTAAAACCGAAAAAGTCCATGGAGAGGTTGACAAAAGAGTCGATAACCCTAGCTACGATCAATATATTTTCCCTCCTATTTTAGGGATTTCAGAGGTCGATCACGACGACGAAGCTATTTATTATCTTTTTTTTCTTTGCTTTTAGGAGGGGCTAAAACTGTCTTTTCCAGTTTTTTCTTTCCACCGTCTCGCTTTTGTTTTTTTGGTTCAATGTCTGATTTCCTTTTATCACCTCAAATCTCCTTTAGATTTTTTGGTTTGCGCCGGTTCGATTCGGATGCACCCAACCATTAACCGGAACATATTTTCTTCTTACTTTTTTCTTTTATACGCATGCAATTTAAACTCTTTTATTTTTTATTTAGAGAGAAACCTACTTGTATATCTATTCCTAATTTACTAACACAAGATCAATTATTCTTATCATCCACACGATAATATTTCTTTCACCCACAAACTTTTTAATCCTAGAGAGTTTCTGAAAAAAGAGAAGACTATTTGGTCTTATCATACATTGGCTAAAGTAGACAAATAGATACATTGACTTCATTTGTAGTTAGAATCTACTGAATTACGTTAGTAATGGCAATGTATTAATTTACAAGCAACTCCTAATGCTTCGCGTTACGTCATTCATTCCTTATGTTGTTTTCTGATGCAGCATGAAACGGATGAAGTGGGAGAAAACCAGTGACAACAAGTCAAAAAGGTACACCTTTCGTTCACTTTGCTCTTTCTACCATAAACACACACTTGGCTCTCTTTTACAACCTGTTTCTGTCTTCTTTAGTTCTTGCAAAAGGCAACAAAGTCACTGCTGCATTCACCATTTACATTAGTTTGAATAATGGGTCGAGGTACTCAACCCCAAAAAAGCTCACTCAAGTACACTTGGATGTCGTTGAGTACATCAACCCCATTTTAGCAATACAACAAGCTGAAAAAACTTCTAACCTTTTTAGGAATTACCATTACGTTGGGTTCTTCACAAAATCACCATTGTTCTTTACCTCCATGAGAGTCACCTCGCACATCTAGACCATCGATGAGAAGGGAATATAACCAAACATCTCCCCACTCCCCAATTTTAGATACAATATTCTTAGCTACCATGACCAAGGTGTAAATGATTTTATATGATTTTGAGAATCGGCTTGGACTAGTTCGAATACAAATAAAAAAAGTTATGTATGCAACATCTGGAAAAGTCATGAATGAACTTAATCGACTTACTTCTATACCTAACTTCTGAAGGATCAGACTTTCATAGGGTAACTAATTAACTAAAACAGTAAACCCAAAGAAGCAAGGACAGCTCTAATAGCTGTGACTGTGAGCTACAGGTAGACCTTTCTTATTGAATGGGGGTTTGGGGAACAGATCACTAATTTTTAAAAGTTTTTGGCAGCTTGGGAACCCTACGCAGCAAGAGAATATATATCTAGAGGTACACAATAAACTAACCCTGCTGCACCATGAGAACACAAAATTACGCTATGCTAGCATCAAACATATAGGATAGTTTTAAAAAGGGTAGTATGGTATGTCGAACTAGCTATGTTCCTTAATTGAGCATAATACTTCTTACAAATTTAGAGACTGGGGGGTATTGGTGTAAACAAAAACTCCCTTCTCACAAATGGTCTAGACATGAGAGACAACTCAAGTACAAATGGTGATACTCAGCATCTCAGCTGGACTGTCAGAACCTTATCTCAGTCAACTGTAGCAGTTTTCCACTGCATTAACAAGGGAAGATGAATTTTCAGATTTAAAATTCATATTATAAAAACAACGAACAGCATACAATTACAAAGATATGCAGATATAAACCTGATATTTATGCATTGCTAGTTTATGCAACAGCAAAGTAGTATTTTTTATTTTAATGATTTGAGACAAAATTGTCTTGCATTCAATCAATAAAATTTTTCTTAATCTCCTCATAGTAAAGCAAGTTTTCTTCACTTTCTCTTCTTTGAAGACATTGTGCAAATGCATTTTTGTACATTTAGAGACTGCAAACACAGATGAAGCTATCCAATAAATGGTCTCTAAAAGGAGCCTATCATATAGTTTTTTGAAAAGTCTTATTTGACCAAGAATCAAAGTTGAGTGACAAGGATATCATGATCACGCTTGAATTCTCAGAAGGTTCCATATTGAGGGTTTTACTTAACAGACCATGTTAAACAAAAAAAGACCATACTCAGACAAACTCGAAAACTCTTTAGTGGGTGAATTAGTGTTAGTTTGCCGAAGAAGAAGAACGAACAAGCATATTTTGCTTAATTTCATATAATTTGGGTATAGACTTTCCACGAGCTCCTTTTTACCTTAAAGTGGGCTCAAGTAAGAATCTAATGATGCTTTCAAAATCTTCTCAGGAATTACAACTAAAGAAGGTGCAGATATAAAAAACCACAGTAACAAACTATGTTTCTTCAGATCAACTGAGTCGAGTCTCTTATTCACAGTAGCTAACTAAAGAAGGTGCAGATATCAATAACCACAGTAACTAAATATCTGGGTATAGATTTGTTTTCTGTGTTTCTTCAGATCAATTGAGTCGAGTCTATTATTTGTTTTTATCTTATGCTCATAACTAACTAAGTAAAAGGAATATATAGACTAACTAAGTAACAATCAACAAATGACACTCACAATACTTGTAGAATAAAACAGATCATAAGATATATACATATATGTAAATGCATCAAACACAAATAATATAGATGAGAAAACAAACCTCAATACATGAGACAGGTCCACTTAAAGATTTTAAAAGCTCTCACAAATCTGGACATGCAAAACCAAATTATGATACATTAGTACTCAAAATCATTCCATACATTACTAAAATTAGATCCGCAGCTCAGAAATTATATAATCTTAAAGCTCATGCAGCTGATCTATCGATGATAAACGCCATAACTACGAAACTAATCTCACGGATAAAAACAAATATCACAAAAACGACTCAACAAAAAATGTGTACAATCAAATCAAATTGCAGGTTAAGAATAGATATACACGGAATCAGACTAACCGATGAACTATTGGAGACGAGTCAGCTCAAGAATTTCGAAAATGGCGGATCGCCGTCACGAGATCCCATTGAAATTCGACGGAAAACAGTCGGAAAAAGCCGTGATGTGAGGCCGATTCAGGAGAAAAGGGAAGCTAGGGCAAGAGAGAGAGCGAGTGAAAGCGAGATGGAGAAGAGAGCAGTGATGATTAACTGAGGAAGGATGCGAGAGAGGGTTTTATATAAGTAATGTAAGCGAAGAATGAGAGTAATTTAAAACCTTAAGTATCGATTAGTGCGTTAATCAGATTTCATTTGGATTAATCTATAATTTGAATTTGGGGACATGTGGGGCTTCGATTTCTCACATAAAGCCGCTGCTCAAGCCGCTCATGCTTCTTACCCATACAAATTCATCTTTTCATTGTAAAAAGATTGATTTTTCAATAAATGTTATACATGTGATTCTACCACTAGAAAACGAATCAAACTATTAGATCATTTTTGATACAACTAATCAGAAAACTAATTATAATTAAGTATGGCTACTTTGCAAATTTAACTTTGTACAAATCCCACTATGGAAGGCAAAAATATAAGTGTTAGGGTATGTCGGTCAAGCTGAGCAAAGGCAAGCCGTTAGCTGAACAGTGGATTCTACTAGTAGTATAAAATTTTCTCCTTTGTTAAATGTGAACCTAAATCTTAAACAAATAAAAATGTTTTTTTTAAAAATAAAAGTAGAATAGAAAAGAGAAGAAGAGAAGAGTCGCGAAAGATTGAAGAAAAAGAGGAAAAGACACATGTCCAGCTCTGAGTTGATCAAACGGACCAATAAAAGTTAGGCTTTTAATTTACTTGTCTCCTTGAATGAATACAAATGTGTCACGTTTCTTTTCTAGCTCTTTCCGGATCTGTCAGGCTCGTACATTTCTCTCCTAGTTTATTGATACCTATAATATTTATGCCATAATCTATATACAGATTTCGCTGGTTATTCTTTGAAGGACCACACGGATCATAGCTCTCGTAGGTCACATTTTGGCTCGTCCAGTTTTTGTTTTCTTTCTTTTGATTAAAAAAGAATTTTTTTCGAGATTTTTAAGAATTATTTAAAGTTTAAGAGGTTCTAGAACAAAAGATTTGATAATACAATTGTTTTATTAAAGCAGTGTAGTTGAGTCGAACTAATTGACGTAAAATGTGTACCAAAACGTGAACCTGAAAACTCAATTCAATAAGTTATAGATGTTTTATATATATAAATCCATGTTTATGTTAATAATCAAAAAATTCAGTTTTATAAAAATAGTTAAGAGATGTTTTTGCAATGCATGTCCTTACACTTGCATAAAATTCATATCTTCTTCTTTTTTTCTTTTCTTTTTTTTTATAAAGAAGAAGTGGTTTTGGTTTCAAAATGACAATTTAATATGACCATCATCTAGTTTCTGTATTTTGGTTTATGTATTGTAGAAATGTCCTCGTGTATCGTTTTGTGAACATAAGCGAAAATCATAGCAAATTAAAACCATTCGGCCAAATGAATAACAAATAAAAAATTCAGTCGAAATACATTACAAATTTGTTTCCAGTTCTCATGCTTTCTATATATAGTTCTATACTTCTACTTAACCAAATCCATTGCATGTGACACTACTACTAGGCCACAAAATATATAAGCAACTTGTCATATCAATCTGTAAAGAAACTTAGTAATTTATGAAATATACTATTGTTAATACATAATAATTTTCAAAAGCAATATAGAAACTTTAGTTAAAAGAACAGAATCATAGAAAGATGTGTTGTAACTTGCACTAGTTTAAGTAATGAAAATGTTCAAACTACTACTAATATCGAATTTCTTCGTCGTCACTAGTAGGAAACAAAAATTATAATTATATTTACGTATATAATACTAAGCATGAAGTACCAAGTTGCAGCTACTTGGTTATATGTTTATGGTGTTATGGACCAACTTGTACTCGTCTTTTGCCATAAACAACTTTAAATTTGTGAAGTTGGAAGCGCCACGACCACTGTAGTTTTTCCATGCCGTAAACTAATATATATATTAAAAAATGTTGACAATTCGAATGATGGATGGTGGTGATCACGATGAATGTAATATGATGGGTTATATAAGTTTAAATTTAGGAAATCTCATGTAAACTATACAAAATCTCGTATATCAATTCCATATACAAACATGAACAACAATAATTTTTTAATTACTTTATAGAAGACATTGTTAGACATTGTAAAACATGAACAACAATAATCTGTTTTTCTTTTTTGTTTTTGAAGAAGTTAAAAGCTAACTAAGATGTGATTTTACTTTTTATGTTTTAATACATTGCAGCAAACTTTTAAGATGTGCATTTGTCCTGGCTCAGGAAAGATAATTCTGTGGGAGGTTTGAGTTTATAATGTTTCTAAGTTCATTCATAAATTATAAAATGTGTTTCATATTGAAAGAAACATTATATATAGATCAACTAGACTATAAAAAAATAGTTCCGATTACAATATATTTTGTACGCATGCATCTGATAAACACCTGTAAGACTGGTAAGTTGAAAGATTAGATTCGAGAGTCAAAAACATTATGCTAAAGTTGGTGAGTAACAATAAGGAATAACATAATGTCAAACTCAATATCATTTTAAATTCTATTTCAGCAGGGTTGACGAATCATAATATTGAAGCCTAAGTGAATACTACTACTATAATATTATTCTTTCATTAAGGAATAATGTGAATGTCAAACTCAATATCACTTTTGGTTCTAGAGCAAACCAACCACACACTTGTGTGAAAATAGAGAGTCTTAACTCTTATCTAATCCCTAAAAAGGAGGGAAAATAGAATGACACTGAAACGTGTTTGAGATGCTGCATCAACTACTTCAAAACGTGGCAGGGAACAAAGCCAATTAACATAGGGACGTCCCTACCAGTATACATATATACTCAGAAGGACGAGACTGGTGAATGTATGAGAATAAATGAATTATGTTGGAAGCATATGGATCATCGCATCAGACCGTATTCAAATCAGGAGAAACTATCAGCAATTTTCACTCAATTTAGTCTTGATATCGTATAAGTTTAGTACAATCTTCTATGTATTCATAAATTAAAACCAAATCAACAAGCTTGTACATATTCACTCGACTAAAGCACTTAAGAAACACAGAGAGTTAAATATTGTTTCTAACTGTCTTCTGTGAAAGCTCTGCTTGAATACCACGCACGTGGATTCAACGTCTTTTACTCTTGGCCTTGGTGACTCGATTTCTCATAGATGCATCTGGCGGCTTCCAAATGATGTCATCAAGCTTACTACAAAAAGTCTTGTAGAACTGCAAAACATAAACTGGTTTTTACTATTCCGGAGTCACACAATCCCTCAAGGTGAACTTATAACACTAAGGTCTCCTTCCGAAACTAACCTTAAGGTATTCTTCTGCGTCTCCTGCTGCATTTTGAATGTCTACCATGAGAATTGATGGTGCAACTTTGAAGACCTTCAGATTTGAAAATGATTAGTGAGACTTCGAACATAGAGAGACCAAAGTAAAAAAGTTGGACTGGTTTTAAGAGAAGTTACTTCTAGTATGACGGAGAAATGAGATGTCTTATTTGCAGATAATCCTTCCACTCTCATCTGAAAATGGAAACGGTTAACAGCTGTTGGGTGCTTTGAGAAGGCTGAGATGATGATATGATATATAAACTCTCAAGAAATGTTAAGATACACATCACAAAAAACAATGAAGCGATTTCAACCGATAAGAATGCCTAACCAAACTCTTACTATAGTACCTCACCTTGTAATTACGAATGTGTGTCTTAAAGCCCATAGACTGTGACACAACTTCCATGCTTGAGAGAACCACGTTTGCTGGCTTGTGTGAGATGAACCTTGTCTGGTGCTTCATGGAGTCCTGTCAACACACATGAAAGATTAGCGTATTAGTTGTATAACATGTAGAAAAGAGAAAGAACAATTAAATAAGGAATAGGAATGCACACAGTGGGGTCACACCCAGTATTGTACCTTTCCACGGTCAAAAAGAGTTGCGAGGTTCAGGCCCTGAGATAGAATAATTAGGTCAAACGCATTTAGAGTTAGTGGACCTGTGTCTCTTGTTCCATCCTGTGCATATGTTTGTTCCTGCAACGTATAATGTTAAATAGAACATCAAATTATTAGATCATGCTGAGTGCAGGCAGAAGAATAATCTCATAAGCTTAGAACAACAGTAACTCTGGAAACACATGATTTATACACAAATACTCAACAGCAAACAAATAATTGTGCTAGCTGAATCCTACCTCCGGATCATCAAAAGCAGCATATACATCATCCAGGTTTACATGTTCGTAATCGATAAGTTGTACAGGAGTGTAATCCTTTAGAAACCACTCATCTTTCCTGATTTCTGCAATTGTAATCCGCTGCCAGGAAAAGAAGAAAAACAAAAGCAAGGCGAGATTTGTCAAGACTTTGCATCGAAAAGAGTAACTGGGACAACTTGACCCGACAACTATGTCCTGTAATTCTTTCAGTTGGCACATTATCCATATTCTATAGACCTTCCAAAATGGTCCAGACAGTTATGGAAGAAAATGCTTAGACTAGTTCTAGGGTCTATTCAAGTGTAGAAAAGAATGATATGTTCAATTGGAGCTGGTCAAAGATTATAGTGTAATCTAGATATCTCTTTTTCAAGCTGCTGTTCTTTCAACATGTAACACATCTTTCAAATACAGTAGCCAGGATTGAAAAAGATCTAAACAAAGCTATCTGCACGGAAACTCAAAACTTACAGTTTCTGGATTTGGATCCAAAATTCTATTAATCAAGGACTTTGCCCCCAGGGCAAAATATGAGGGGCAAGAGAACTCAGCTTTGTCGATCTGAAAAATGTTGGACAATAAGAAGAAAAGGAAACCATATCAGAAAGAAAGTACATAGATGCCTTACAAGCACATAACACGGAAGGTTTAGAGAAAGGGAGTCTTGACTACAGTGAAAATAATTTAGCCATAACGATTTCTATTACAGGTTCTGCAGATATTGCTTGTTCAATCCTAGTGTTTAATTGGGATAATTAAACTAGGCAGCAACAAGAAACTTTACAAAACAAAATATCAAGAATCAAGAGGCAACAACAGCAGAGCTCATGCCTTACTATATAAAGTTGGTAGATCCATTTCATCAAATGGAAGATATCCTGCCATAAGAACATAAAGGATGACCCCACAGGACCAAATATCTGCAACGGCACCATTGTAACCCTTGTGACTGAGAACCTAAACCAAAACGGAGAAGAACACATAAGCTATGATAAGAAAGACATTAAATTTCAAAACATTATGATATTTGATTTACCTCAGGAGCAACGTAATTGGGAGTTCCACATGTTGTCTTTAGGATGGTAACTCCCTTCAGATCAAAGTAAGATAATTTAGTCAATAATGATCCAATAACAAACTAAATTCTCAAAATTTGAAAGAAAAGATGTCACTGAGAACCCCCATTACTTGTTCAGGTAATGCACTGAGGCCAAAATCAGATATCTTGAGATTTCCTTGAGAATCCAACAGAAGATTTTCCGGCTGCAATTAACACAAGACAATCATCAGATCAAGAACAAGTGGTAGAAATGTATTAATTCTTAGCAAGTATTCACCTTTAGATCTCTGTGGTAAACACCTTTACTATGACAGTAATCAACTCCATCAATAAGCTGGTGAAAGTATTTCCTAGCTTCTGACTCACTAAGTCGTCCATTACGAACCTATAGTAGCAATGAAACAAATGAATCATTCAACAATATCTGACAGAGTAAAACGCTGTAAAAATCATCACCAAGAGCTACTCACAATCTTATCAAACAGTTCACCACCAGTAATGTACTCCAGGATGATATAAATCTTTGTACGGCTTGCTAGAACCTAAAAAGGACCAAATATCAAAATCCCAAATGGAAAGCAAGAATCTTTCAGTAAATTATAAAGCAAAGAAGAAGAAGCAAAACATTCACTTACCTCATAAAGACGAACAACACAAGGATGACGAACAAGCTTCATAATCGAGATCTCTCTCTTAATCTGCTAACACATGTCATCAATCTAATCATATCTCAGCCAAAATGAAATCGAAGAGAGTAAGTAGTAAGAAGATAGAGACGGGACCTGATCCACCATCTTGCGCTTGATGATTGTGCTACGATCCACGATTTTCATGGCGACGCTCTCACCGGTCTCTGTATTCTGAGCGAACTTGACTTTAGCGAAAGTACCTTCGCCGATTGTTCTACCTAATTCATACTTGCCCACCTTCCTTACCACCATATTCTCTTCTGCTTCTACTCAATTTCAATTTCACTGCATTTCTTCAAGTCTAGTGTTTGATAGATAGAGAGAGAGAAAGAGGAAAGGCAGAAAAAAAGTTTCGAATTTTAAAATTAAATTTATAACGACAAATATACAGAGCAAAGCTTTTAATTAATTAGGAAAGTCTCAAATTTGGGAAAGAGATAGGTGTTTAAATTGCAAATTGGAATTAAAGAAGCTTTAATCAATAGAAAGCCAAAGTAATTAAGGGAAAATATATAGATTTGTGATTTGTGTTTGATTACAAATCTATGTAGAGCCAAATTAAAGTAACAAGGGGTTGGGGGTTAAAGAGAAGTCAGAAAAGGAGACTTTGACGAAGGAGACGTGTTCGGCGACTACTTGCCACATTCTAATATTTGGTTGTTTACACGTCATTCTTTGTAATGGAAGGTCAGTATATTTATACCATAATTTCACACTAATACGACTCCTAGCTTTTGAAAAATATCTATAGACTTATGACCCATTTATTAGTAGTTAGTGACCAAGACTATGGATACAACGTCGTTATGACTTATTCTATAAAACTTGACTTCGAAATTTCTTCTTTTAGGGAACTTATTTGAAATTTATCCATATTCTAAATAATTGCCTTTTGAAAATTTTAAGAAGCATATTTGAAGATATCTATAACAATTTGCCTTGTGGAAAATTAAGCAAACACATTTTTGAAAAGATAATCGAATAAGGCATACAGTACACTTATCTTCAAAACCCATTATTGGCAGTAAACCAACCATTAATCACCTTTGATCTTGTTTTGGCCACCATATTATGAGATATAATAAGCCCAAACATTTTTCCTTTACACGAAAGCCTTGAGGCCTTCTTAAGAGAACACAATCGAAAAGTTGATTGTATGATAAAAATTAAATTCATGTAAAATGCATTAACTTAAAAAAGGATGAAAGTGACTTTAGATATTAGTATTATTCATTTAAAGAAACAGTACAAAACACTTTTAAATCCTTTTAATTTTGGTTAAGATTCAACAAGTTTACATGATTACCACTTACATAAAACTCTAAATGTCACCTGTCACACCTTAAAATAGAAGTACAAATCTTTAATAGGATTAAAAATCATGTTTGGTCACAAAATACTTGATGATTCTTTTTATTTCTTCATCAACAAAAATAATGTGCAAAACCAAAAATATTTGTTTTTTTTTCTTTTACATAGTCTCCTAAATAATGGAGGTGAAAATGGAGAGAGAGAGAGAGTCCAAACACCAAGACCAGCTCCTTTTTCACCTATCTCTCTTCTTCATCTGAATCAGATTTTGTATCAGAAAGAGAGCACCTGAGCTCATAAATTCTGGATAAGATCAAAGTCAGAGTCTTTCTTGTTTTTCATCACTTACTTGTATGACAGAAGAAGATAGCTCAGCTAAAATGTCAGAGGATGTTGAGAAATATCTCAACTTAAATCCACCTTGCTCCTCCTCCTCCTCTTCTTCCTCCGCCGCTACATTCACGAACAAGTCTCGAAATTTCAAATCTTCTCCCCCGCCGTGTCCAGATCATGTCCTTGAGAACGTTTTAGAGAACGTGCTTCAGTTCCTCACTTCCAGATGCGATCGCAACGCAGTCTCATTGGTCTGCAGATCGTGGTATCGCGTCGAGGCTCAGACTCGATTAGAGGTTTTTATTGGAAACTGTTACTCGCTCTCTCCTGCTCGGCTTATTCACCGGTTCAAGCGTGTTAGGTCTCTTGTGCTTAAAGGGAAACCTAGGTTTGCTGATTTTAATCTCATGCCTCCTAATTGGGGAGCTCAATTCTCTCCTTGGGTTGCTGCTACAGCTAAGGCTTATCCTTGGCTCGAGAAGGTTCATTTGAAGCGTATGTTTGTTACGGATGATGATTTGGCTCTTCTTGCTGAGTCGTTTCCTGGGTTCAAAGAGCTTACTTTGGTCTGCTGTGAAGGTTTTGGGACTAGTGGTATTGCTATTGTTGCTAACAAATGCAGGTACTTTGTAGATCTCTTCTCTTTGTTTGTTTGTTTGTTTGTTCTCAGAGTCTTCTAGAAATGCTTATCAAGTGGGACTTTGTTTTCAGGCAGCTAAAGGTCCTTGATTTGATGGAGTCAGAAGTCACAGATGATGAGTTGGATTGGATTTCTTGTTTTCCTGAGGGTGAAACTCATCTGGAGTCTTTGTCTTTTGACTGTGTTGAATCCCCTATCAATTTCAAGGCATTGGAGGAGCTCGTGGTTAGGTCACCATTCTTGAAGAAACTTAGAACGAACAGGTTTGTTTCCCTTGAAGAGCTGCATCGACTAATGGTTCGAGCGCCGCAGTTAACGAGTCTTGGGACGGGGTCATTTAGTCCAGACAATGTGCCTCAGGGAGAACAACAACCGGATTATGCAGCTGCTTTTCGTGCTTGTAAATCCATAGTTTGTCTCTCAGGATTCAGGGAATTTAGACCGGAATACCTCCTAGCCATCTCTTCAGTTTGTGCTAATCTCACCTCTCTTAACTTCAGTTATGCTAACATTTCTCCTCACATGCTCAAGCCCATCATAAGCAACTGTCACAATATCCGAGTCTTCTGGGTATGTATCTTTATTGATCTCATTGTATAGTATAGTGTAATATCCTTTAACCGAGGACTTTGAGTTACATGCGTATCTTGAAACTTTTATAATGCAGGCTCTTGACTCGATACGTGATGAAGGACTACAGGCAGTGGCTGCCACATGCAAGGAGCTCCGTGAGCTTCGGATTTTCCCTTTTGATCCTCGTGAAGACAGTGAAGGTCCTGTCTCGGGAGTAGGCCTCCAAGCAATTTCAGAGGGCTGTAGGAAACTGGAATCTATCCTGTACTTTTGCCAGAATATGACCAATGGAGCTGTGACAGCCATGTCGGAGAACTGCCCGCAGCTTACTGTGTTTAGACTTTGCATAATGGGTCGCCATAGGCCTGACCACGTGACAGGAAAGCCAATGGACGATGGATTTGGTGCCATTGTTAAAAACTGCAAGAAGCTAACCCGACTTGCAGTATCAGGGTTACTAACAGATGAAGCTTTTAGCTATATAGGAGAATATGGGAAATTGATCCGTACGCTATCTGTAGCGTTTGCTGGGAACAGTGACAAGGCTCTGAGATACGTTCTTGAGGGTTGTCCTAAACTACAAAAGCTTGAGATCAGGGACAGTCCCTTTGGAGATGTTGGATTGCGCTCTGGTATGCATCGGTATTCCAATATGAGGTTTGTTTGGTTGTCGTCATGTCTCATATCCCGTGGAGGCTGCAGGGGTGTTTCTCATGCTCTGCCTAATGTAGTCGTGGAAGTATTTGGAGCCGATGGTGATGATGACGAAGACACTGTCACTGGGGATTATGTTGAGACATTGTACTTGTATCGATCCCTTGATGGCCCAAGGAAGGATGCTCCAAAGTTTGTAACAATTTTATGAGAAAAACTTTGGTGCAAATGAGGCCATGATTGGGGAAAAGCAAAACTAGCAAGCAGAAGATAATGTGTTTGTAAACTGTAAGTGCTTCAGGTACACTGCATGATTTGTTTTGCCATTTTCACTCTTCTTTGGATTCGTTATATACACCAAGAAGAGTATTATAGCTCAAAGGAAGACAATGTATGAAAATGAACGAAAGAATCGTCTATTATTGTTTGTGTTGTAATAATTGTTTTTTCGCAAACATTGCCAGATTTATTTACAGTCATTGCACGATTATTATCCAAAGAATTATTCGTTATACATAACATTTTAAGCTTATCTATTTTGTTGGCTTACTAGTATTTTCTTCACCATTCTTGTCTTCCTCCATCACCAGATGCTCTAAGGTATCGATAAATGCGGTAACTTTCTCCAAGCTTTTCTCATCAAGCCTTGGGACAGTATGGCCTTTGGGATGATGGACAACCACCGGATTCTTGTACGATTCTATCAGCTGAGTTCCGTAAGGTTTCAGAAAATCAGTCTCTCCTGCAACAAACAAGCCATTTATCAGATTCTCGATCATCAATGAACAAGGTTTTGAAGAATTTTCAAATCAGCTTTTGCAGAATGTACCTAAAAAGTGGAGGGAGAGAGTTTCCAAGGAAGACGAATATGCATTCTCGGCCAATTTGGCGGATTTGAGCTTAGCTCCTCCAATGATTATAACAAACTTAATCTTTGGTACTTTCTGAAATGCAATTCCCTGCAAAAGTTGTAAATGAATCAGAAACAGAATTTGTAAATAAATATGATCATGAATACTATAGTGTCATTAGTATTGACGTACCTTAGCTTGCAGTCCTGGTAAACCCCCAGACAAAATTGCACCCTGCAAAATCAAATTTAGAGTTTTCAAAGAGAGTACACAAATCAGACTCTGTTGATGCAATTTCAAATGTAGATAACTTACCTGGGAAAACCCAATGAGACCATCGAAAGGACCAAGCTTGATCATACGATCCTCCAGGTACTCCAAACATTTCTCGAAATTCGTATACTCGGTGAATTCCTGAATCCAAATTACAACGTTAGTACACATACGAATCAAAAGAATAAAGAGAAGAAAGTGAAGAAAAACAAAGGACCTTGTTGAATTGAAACCACTCGTAATAAGGAGGATCAAAGATGCCTTCGACATCAGATTTGCCTTGACAAGGAAAAGGTGCATCGAGAAACACGAGATCGAGTCTATCAATTACAGATTTAGGCCATTTATGAAGCTGTATCTTCATTATCTCTCCGCTCGTACGAAATCCATGGAGACACAAAAACCTTGGCTTCCTCGCAATCGATCTTCCTTCGCTTCCCATTCTTCACAATTTGTTATCTGTTGTCTTCCCTCTTGCTTCGCCTTTTTATAACGCTCTGTTGCTGCAAATCTCTTCCTTCTTCCAGGAACCATCGTGGTTCACATTTGATCGTATAAATTTATCGCACATGGGAAATACCAAAAAAGGGCCGATAGATTAAGTGAAATTCAGGTTTTCTTCCTTTTCTTATTGGGCCAAACTGATTGGTTGGCAATTTTTGGTCAAAGATCAACGGCAACGAAATAATCAGAGTTTCCATTGGACGGTGGAGATCAAATAAACATCTCACGGAAATTTGGAATCTAAACCGCGTGGGAAACGACATCGTGTGCCCGTAAGTTAGGCGTTGGTCCAATTAAAATCGACCCTATACTAAACCGGTTTTGTATAGAGATCATAAAGTCGCAATTCGGTTTTTGAAAATCGATTTTGAGATCAACAGATTCGAGAGATGAGGAGAGGAGGCAAGGAAGAAGACGAAGTTGAACAGTTGCTTCAAGCAGCTCAAGATGAGATGATACTAAAGCTCTCTGTTGATTCTCACACTTCTCGATCTTCTTCCGATTACTTAGATCCAGATCTTCACTCTAGATTTCTCGCTCTCAAATCTCAAAAGAAGAAGGATCAGCAGCAACAACAGAAACAACGGCCGAGAATGCAGCCGAAATCAAAGGATGTGGTTGAAGAAACACCAGAAGATCTCATGCTTAGATTCGCGGCTCTGAAAACTTCTCTCCCCTCCGCGTCTTCTTCGTCCTCTGTTCTTCTTCAGGATGAAATCGGAGAAGATGGTGATGAAATCGGAGAAGATGCTGAAGTGGATAAGCTGATCCAATGGGCTATAGACGCAGCCCGTCTCGATCCGTCTCCGTCTTCTGACGATGAGCAAAGCCAGAATTGCGATAGCGATGATGAGAATGATTCAACTAGAGATGTTAAACCTTAATTTTAACAATTTGGCTTCTCTTGTAAGGTATATATACATCCCTTTTTGTGCTTGTTAAAGATTGTCGCTAGAATGAGTGAAAGTTTGGAATTTGCAATGAGATTGTTAATTTTTCGAATGTTGCATTTCGTAGATATATGAGATAAAAGTGTTGTCATTGTTACGATCATGGAAAATGGAATTTGATAACAATCCAAATCATTTGTTGTCACGGGTTCGTTGATATGAACTAGAGAACTAGATTCAAACATTCATGATAAATAGGTTACACTAGAGGAATTAGTACGGTGGGAGCTTCCTAATGAACTCTAAAACAGCTTTGGCAGTGTTAGTGGCAGCCAAAGATCCAAACTTATGAACAGTGTTATCTCCTCCTTCTCCAGCTAAATCTGATAAACCCCTTATCACAATTATCGGATACCCATTTGATGCGCATGTCTGGTCAAATCCACAACACAAACATATCACTTAACGATCAAAATTATGTAAAAATTAATGGATTCAAAATTACCATGGCTACTGCAGAACTCTCCATATCAGAGGAGGAGACTCCAAAAGTATCGTATAAGAAATTTCTATAGGCTGCATTATCCACAAATATGTAAGCAGTGGCTGCTTTCAATCCAACTACCAATTTTGGTTTCTTTGGAAGACACAAACTTGCATTTACACACTGCGATAGCTCCATCTTCTGCCACCGTATACCACACGAAAAACCGTTGTTAACAATGGAACCGTTATTGTTTATAATCTATAATCTAATCAGTATGTTGTATAGCTCTTAACAACCTCTAGATCAGCTGCAAGATGAAGCCACTCTTGAGTTGTGTTGATCCAAAACACATTCTGAGGTGCATTGATGTGACCAGTGACTGAATATAGTTGCTCGTAATTATATCCAATACTCCCTAACTCATTGTCGCCATCTCCTTTTGGAACATTATAGTTTCCGACATCTAAGTACGCTATATCCTCAACTCCCTTTACTTTGTCTGGATTCTGTTTTACTCAGAACCAAAAGCATGGATCAGACAATATGAAGAAGAAGAAGCAATCAAACTTGTGTAACTATTATACTTACCAGCCAATCCCACAAGCCAGCATTCGTAATTTGCTTAGGGATGCTCACATCTCCTATGGACATTGAGTTGTTCATATTTCCAGCAATCCCAAAATGCACTATCCCTTTCACATTGAACACATCTATCATCTGTTGTGTTGCTGCTGCTCCATTCACCTGCAATTCTTTTGTCTTAATATAAGTGTTCGTTTGCTACTTTTCATATGGATTACATTTACTAATATGCATCTTTAATATACTATACTACTTACTAACTATATTAAAACTTAATATAAGTTTTATCATCAATTCATCATTTCAATTATTGTATACGGATCAGGATATTTTGGTGTGTGCCCATTCCCTTTTTGTATACTACTTTTAGATAAGAAATAAGAGCCATATAAACTTCTTTATTTTGTTGTAGTTTTTTTTGTTCTGTTTTGGATAATTTAATGTTGTGGTTACTCACCATTCCTCTCCCACATCTAACATACACAACCTTCTTTCCATGAATCTTCCCTATTCGAAAACGTCTCCCTGTATACATAAGGTTATTAAATCAGAAACTACTAATATTTTCATCTCAAAAGTACTAACTTCCATTTAAGCAAAACAAAAGACTCTATTTACGTTAGAAAACTTGAAAAAGTTATTTGATTCAAGTGGATACCAGAGAGATCCAAGAAGGGATGAGTAGGGTCAGGTCTGAAATCGACACTGCGGAGAAAAGCATTTTCTTCGGTCGCAATGACCGTCACGAGACCGATGTAAGGTCCTCCGCGGTTGAGTTTTCTGATGGTAGTGGCGGATTTTAGTTTGTGTGAAGGTGTGGGTGAAACAGGCAAAACATGGAAGGAAGAAATGATTATGATGAAGAGAAATGGAAGAAGAGAAAGAGTGTGGTCCATCTGATTGGTTGGTTGGTTTACGATTCAAATCCACAGCTGCATATATATATATATCATCCAAGTCCAACTTGATAGTTTCTTCTTTCCACGTGCTTCTCGTCTCTAGACTAGCTGATATAACCTTTGTGTATGCATTAAACATGAGGGGCTGCTGGCTGCGCACTTTTTTTTTTTTTGACAAATATCCTACAATACCACTAAAATAAATTTTGTGGACGATAATACACGCTCTACAAATTTCCAAAAAAATACTATTTTATAAACACAAAATATTTTTGCCCATATTTGAATTGTTGCTGTCACGGGATCGTTGATATGAACAAAGAGACCTGTAATTCTAGTTTTGAAGGCTGAAATTAAAGTGTTCCATGCAAGAAGCTGATTAAAGAAAAGAAAAACAGATTTTATTAATTTTATTTTTAACGTACGTAGAAAAACTAGGGAAAATACAGATTCAAACATCCATAATGATAGGTTACACGTAGGAATTATGACGGTGGGAGCTTTTTAATGAACTCTAAAACAGCTTTGGCAGTGTTAGTGGCAGCCAAAGATCCAAACTTTCGAACAGTGTTATCTCCTACTCCTGCTAAATCTGATAATCCTCTTATCACAATTAGGGGATACCCATTTGACACGCAAGTCTGGTCGAATCCAAAACACATGCAAACAAAATTAAGTGAAAGTTCAATGAAAAAAAAAATGGAGTGAAAGGAATGAATCACAATGTTAGAAACGTGAATAATTACCATGGCCACAGCAGAACTCTCCATGTCTGAGGAGGAAACTCCAAAAGTATCGTATAAGAAATTTCTATAGGCTGCATTATCCACAAATATGTCAGCAGTGGCTGCTTTTAATCCAACTACTACTTTGGGTTTATTTGGAAGACACAGACTTGCATTCACACACTGCAATAGCTCCATCTTCTACATTCATACAACAACCATCAACCATGGAATAAAGTCTTTTGTTAGAAAAAATATATTCTAATCTAATCATATGTCATTCTTAACAACCTCAAGATCAGCTGCAAGATGAAGCCACTCTTGAGTTGTATTAATCCAAAACACTTTCTTTGGTGAATTGATGTGACCACTGACTGAATATAATTCCTCGTAACTGTATCCAATAGTTCCTAACTTATTGTTTCCTTGTGGAACATTATAGTTCCCGACATCTAAGTACGCTACATCCTCATTTCCTTTTGCTTTGCCTGGATTCTGTTTGACGATCAGAACTAAAATCATCAGACAATATGAAGGAGAAGCAATTATTTATCAATAACAAAACTTGTGCATGTAAATTTTGTATATACCAGCCAATCCCACAAGCCAGCATTCGTGATTTGCTTAGGGATGCTCACATCTCCTATGGACATCGAGTTGTTTATATTTCCAGCAATCCCAAAATGCACAATCCCTTTCACACTGAACACATCTATCATTTGTTGTGTTGCTGCTGCTGCGTTCACCTTCAAATAAAATTCAAGAAAAATTTACCATCTCCTTTTTATAGAAAGTTTTGGTTTGATACTTTTAATATAAATGTTTTTTAGTACATCAATTTATTTTGTGATTTTAATATAAATGTTTTTTAATTATCATTTCAATTTTTTATTAGGATCCGTGAAATAACATTACAATAACCAAATAAACTCTTTTTCACGTTGTACTTTTTTATTTTGGGGTCAACTTACTCACCATTCCTATCCCACATCTGACATACACAACCTTCTTTCCATGAATCTTCCCTATACGAAAACGTCTTCCTGCATTCATTTACTCATTAAAATCAGAAACTACTTACATTTTCATCTCAAAGGAACAAGAGTCTAGAGACTCTCTCAAGGTAGAAAAACTTAATAGAAACCAATTCAAGTGGTAATTTTAGGGATCAGTGTAGATACCAGAGAGATCGAGGAAAGGATGCGTAGGATCGAGTCTGAAATCAACACTGCCGAGAAAAGCATCTTCTTCGGTCTCAAAGACCGTCACAAGGCCAATGTAAGGTCCTCTACGGTTGATTTTTCTAATGGTAGTGGCGGATTTTAGTTTGTGTGAGTGTGAAGGTGTGGTCGAAGCACGCAAAACGTGCAAGGAAGAGATGATGATGATGAAGAGGAGAGGAAAAAGAAAATGATTGTGATCCATGGAAGCCATCTGATATATTGGTTGGTTGGTTTGAGATAAATGCCTAGCTCATGTCTACATATATATAGCATCCAAGTCAAACCTCTACAAGGCTCACATGAGCCGAAACTAGTATGAACTTTCTTCTTTACACATGATTCTCGTTTCATTAATATTTTTTATTCGTGATCAAAGATGATAACGTATTTTATTCGTCAGTGTGAGACCATGCATAAACTTTTTAAAAATTCTTAATAGCTTAATGCCTTAAGACCATCGTGTTTTAATGCTTCTACATATATTAACATGTCCTCCTTATTAATCAGTCACTCAAAATGATTAATTAGAAGGGATGTTTTGCTTTAATTGATACATCCTAATAAACTCAGTAAACCTTAGGGTATGATTTTATGGATAGAAAGAAGATATTAATTTGGCTATTAAATTAACTTTAAACATCTATATATACATTTTTGCAGCCATTTTGTGAAATAAATTCTGTAGTTGAGACTTATTTACAATGGTTGCCACTGGATTTTAATATTTGTTTTTAATAATTAGAAAAAAAATCTTCGAATTAAATATTTGACATTTAACAATTTTTCTAAAATCTCTCTACATTAACTACACGATTGGTTACTAAAATAAAACTTTCAAAATATTTAATATCATTTAATTACTACAAAATTATCATTATTGATATTG
>Ga0041059_1000588_pt1 | contig 27994 bp, 32 predicted proteins | sample AraColnosormetaG_FD_56232 | JGI IMG/M metagenome (GOLD analysis project Ga0041059, IMG submission 56232) | Arabidopsis roots microbial communities from North Carolina, USA - Col MF nosort | ecosystem: Host-associated > Plants > Roots > Unclassified | place: USA: North Carolina | collected... | reverse complement strand
TCAATATATTTATCAGATTTTATATGACTTATTTTTTTTGAGCCGACATATAAGATCTTTAGTCAAGTTAGAGGGTTTTTCATTGAAAGTTATCTTAAATCATAGGCTTTAAATTTTTAAATGTGAAGAAGGTTCATCTATTGTTTTGACTTTCAAGAAAATTGGTAATACGTGCATTTGCATTTTTACAAAAACAAATACTGAATAATTTATGTTTATTTTTTTGGAAGAAAAACATATTGTTTCACAAAAAAAAAATTTAAAATTGAGTGCATAACTTTTAATCAACTAAAATGTCTTTGTAAAAAACATCTTGTAAACATCAAAATTGCTATAATTAATTATTTTGAGCGATATATTAACAATTATAGATAAGTTTTATATATAATTTAATATAAATATTATTCTATATTCAAAACTAAAACCGAATATATAATCCACACATCGCGTGGACAACTTCTAGTAAACAATAAACCTAGATATAATTAGGTATTAGGTCTTTCTTTCTTGTATAGATAGGGCTGGCTTGCGATGGAGTGGAGTCTTCCGGTGGATTTGCAAGAAGAGATACTCTCTAGAGTTCCGGCTAAATCTTTGGCACGATGGAAATCAACACCGAAACAATGGAAGGGTATATTGAAACTGGTAGCTTTGCTAATGCACCAAAGGAGTCTCTATTATCACGTTGATTGATTCTAGGGTTTACTTACTGAGGACCAATTTCCATCGAGTTCCTCCATCTGCTCAGGTCTACCTTAAAATTCCCTTTACTAAATCTTCATCTCAAGTCGAAGTCGATATACGTGACATCTTTCACTGCGATGGTTTTTTGCTATGCACCACCAAGTACAAAGGACTCGCGGTTTGGAATCCATGTTCAGGGGAAACCAAGTGGGTTAAACCTAGATACAGGTACAGTGAGTCCGACTTTTAGGCTCTCGGTTACCACAACAAATCCTCCTGCAAGCAATACAAAGTCTTGAGGGTGAATCGTCAACAACATGCTCTTCATGATCAGTTTCTTGGCCGACGAACAGAATAAAGTTGTAGTGTGTTGCAAGTGGCGCTCGGATTCCATCAATACCATTTACTTCGTGGGAGAAAATAAACACGTACAAGTGGATCAACGTCGTGGAGATCTTACACTCGGACAATCTTGCTCGTTTCTTATGAATTATGTTCCAAGTTTCGTACAAATCCAACAAGGTACACTTCTTGCACCACGCACATGACTTGTGACCGAGGACTTGTCAAATTTACGGGTTCCGATCCATATGTCTTCAACTATCTTTAGTTTTTCCAAATAAGTAATTTCATTTGGTTTTTAATTCTTTTTTTCTTCTATAAGGAGTGCCTAAAACAAACCGTGAAATATATGTAAATTATCTCTTTATCTTAAAATGTACAACTAAAAATGGTGAAATAGTTGACTGCTCTCATTCATTGACGGCATTAACATTGGCTAATTCATAATTAATAATTGAAATCTGCTTCATAATCTCTTTAAGTGCGATCTCGTCTTTAAGTATAGATGTATGCGAAACTCCATCAATCTCTACGGTGTTCAAGCTATCGACTTTCAAAGCTGCTAAGCTCGCCAAATTAACCGTCCCATCTCCATCTCCATACTTAATCTCTGGTTGCTTATCGAATCCTCCTTTTCCATACATCAAAACCTCCGGTGTATCAACTCCTCTCCCATATATGCAAGTGACTGGCACTCCCGGAGTCATCAGCTCCTCTGTTAAAGGCAACACTCTTGTCTTGTAAGGCACAACTCCTTGTGAGAATCCAATGTCTGCAAAAAACCGATCCATCTCGTAAGCTGTGTAGTTAACCTGGGGAGTTACGACAAGCGGTTTAGTTCTGTCGTGAAACACTTTGGTAGATGGAAGTAGCCATTGGTTACTCTCGGAGGTCCTCTGATGCCGTCTGACCAGCAAAGGGTTAACTAAAGGGACACCGAGTGTGTTGCCAGAAGCAAATGTCTTCATCTGAGAGATCGTCCCACCCCATGGCGCAGCGAGTGCAACAAAGTGTTTGATGTACTTGCGGCGCCATGAAGGGGTGGTACGGTTGAGGAAATGGAGGACGAAAAGTCCTCCTAGGCTATGGGAGAGGAGTATCACTGGCTTTCCTTCGTTCTCGCTGCTAGTTTTTTCCACCAATTGTTTGAGGTCTTGTAGGAACTGTGAGGCTACACGGGACGGGTGGCCCGAAGCAGCCAGGCCGTACCTGAAATCATATGGAGCTCCTAGGATGGTTTGGTCGTTAACATACCCGCATTTTTTCTCTAGAGCTTTCACCAAATGTTCCATGTAAGATGTGGCATCTCTGCAAATCAAACCTTATTATTAAGCTACATTTACATAGTGTCCTTATAATTCTCATGACATAGCAACATTATTAAACGACAACTTTCTAGCTTCATTTAAAATGGAAAATCACATAACACTCACATTAACTATACTAACATAACACTCACATTACCGACTAGCATATAAATGGATATTGATATAACAATAATCCCCCAAATTTATGTCTATTTTGTTCATTATGCAAATGTCCCAAAATGATATATCTTGGAAAGTACTAACCGGAGACGAGGGTCGAGGTATAGAAGTGATTTGGTCGAACCGAAATGAGGAACCCGGGTTTGGACACCAGGAGCATTTTGGTAATCATCCAAATCAGGGTCATAGTACAACATCATTCGATCGCTGAAGCACCTGGTGAAGGGAGACAATAACACTGCTGCATCGAACCATAGCCTAAACCATCCACCACTCTTCTTATGAATCGGATATAACCAGCTGCTACACCAGACACTACTTGGCTTGTATTCTCTGTCCAGCCGTACCTCTAGCTGGTTACCTCCGTTTCCTGGAACCAGAATCAAAGGGTACACGTTGCTACCCACAGCTTGACACATCGAGGTCATCGTCACCACAACGAGTATCGCTATGACTACCGAATAATGTGAAGATATTTTTTTCATTTTCGTTCTAAGAAACAGACTCTCATGGTCATGGATCTATGCAGAAAGCTGGAGATTTGAAGAAAAAGGTCCATTGAATTTGAAAAACAGAGTAGTATCTTAAAACGTAAGGCTTAAGATAAGTAGTATATGGTGGATATGGAACCCGCGTAATCATCTAGAGGCTCTACAAATATTTATTTTGTATTTCCTTCTTATTTTGTATTTGCCTACGTGGCATTATACAACGTATTTAACTTGAAACCAGATTTATGGCCCAATGGGTCGGGTCGACCCGACCGATTTTAAACTGCGCTCCTAACTAAAAAAAAGTCAAAACCCTTTGAAAAACCTAAAAACGCAATTTGCTTCGTCGTCTCTCATCTCTTTCTCTTTCTCCGTCGCCACCATGTTTGAGTACCGGTGCAGCTCCATCGATTGGAAGCCATCTCCGGTGGTAGCTCTGGCCACCAGCGCCGACGGTTCTCAGGTCGCCGCAGCTCGTGAGGATGGTTCTCTTGAGCTCTGGCTCGTCTCTCCCGGTGCTTCCTCTTGGCACTGTCAGCTCGTACGTGCTTTTGTTTTCTCTCTTCCAATTTTGAACATTTTGAGTCGGTTATATTCGTGGTAACTGATTTGAGTTTTATTGTTCACTTTCTTTTGAGTCTAGATCATTCATGGAGATCCAAAATCGAGAATCTCGCACCTTGCGTGGTTTGGTACTGGTTCTAAAGGTTCTTCTTCCGCTAGATTGTTTTCTTCGAGCATTGATGGCTCAATTTCAGAGTGGGATCTTTTCGACTTGAAGCAGAAGGTGAATTTCATTGAATAAAAGTTTTTAGCTTCTTGTAAATGATTCTAGTTACTTCCAAAATAAGTTCATTCGCTAATTTGCTCGTATGGTATCTAATTGTTCAGGTCGTCCTAGATTCAATTGGGTTTTCAATCTGGCAAATAGCTCTGGCCCCTATCTCTATTGAAGCAGAAAGTAAAGAAGCTAAGCTGATTCAGAATGGATACTTGAGTGAGAAATCAGACGACGAGGAAGAAAGTGGAGTTGAAGATGATTCAGAGTTGGACGAGCTTGATGAGAAAGTGGAGGCCTTGGATAGGCATCTTGCAGCTGCTTGTGATGATGGCTGTGTGAGGATATATTATATCTCTGAATCTGACAAGTTAACGTACTATAGATCTTTGCCTAGGGTCACTGGTGAGAACTCTTTACTCCCCTTTGCATCGTTTTGATCTTTCATTATTGTATTTACTTAGAGCTTTATGGAACATTATTTTCATAGGTCGTGCTTTAAGTGTGACGTGGAGTGCGGACGCACAGAGGATCTTTTCAGGCAGTAGCGATGGGTGAGGATAATTTATTTTACTTTGTATGATATGCAATATTATTATTTACTTTCCTTAGAGATGCATTTTTGGTGTGCAAGAAGACCCCTGGATGTTCTTTGATTTGGCTAAAGTTTTAATTTTTTTTTTTGTTTTTCCAACAATATTTGTAGGCTGATAAGATGCTGGGATGCTAATCTATGCCATGAGGTATATAGAATAACAGTTGGACTTGGAGGACTGGGAAATGGGTCTGAGCTCTGCATCTGGTCACTTCTTTCATTGAGGTAAAAATTACCGTGCTCATATGTTAGTTTATGTTTACCTTTCCTATTACTGATTATGTACATCCTATTTTAGATATGGAGTTCTTGTCAGTGGAGATAGTACAGGAAGTGTCCAGTTTTGGGATAGCCAGCATGGAACCCTTTTGCAGGCGCATTCTAATCACAAGGGTGATGTCAATGCTCTTGCAGCATCCCCAAGTCATAACCGGGTGTTTTCTGCAGGCGCTGATGGACAGGTAAATGATACTGCTAGTGTGTTTACTCATGTGAATCCCAGTTAATAATTGGTATATAATAAAGACAGGTTCTTCCCCATGGACGAGAAATGGGACTTATATAAAGTAGAAACAATTACTATTACCGATTTTAAGGTCTCGTAAGATTAAAAAGAAACCTTTCTGCATTGACATAACATTATATATGTTGTTTGGCTGTTATTGTGACAACTTTCTAATTCTCCGTTCATGCTTTTGTAGGTTATTTTATATAAGCTCTCTGGTGGTACATCTAGATCACAAGATTTTAAACCTTCTTCTGCTCAGAAGTGGGATTATATCGGTTGTGTAAGGGCTCATACACATGATATCAGGGCTCTAACTGTTGCAGTGCCAATAAGTTGGGAAGGTCAGTGGCTTCTTGAGCTATATTCAGATTTTCCTGTATGGTTGATAATTAAGATTCAAGATTGAATGTGTTTAGAGTTAAAGGATCACAAACACAGAGAATACCCAGAGGGTTCAATATAATAAAATCATAAGAAGCCCTCATTCGACTACAAATATAAATCCGATGTAAAACCAGTAACCTAATTCTATCAAACTACTTAGAACTTATCACGAGAAACCGTAGCACTGATTTTGGCTTGGGCCATGATGTGTATCCGAATGCATATGGGATCAATGTTTTGTATCTAGAAGCTACCTAGTCTTTTTTTTTTTTTAAATTATTCTTATGCTCCCACCTTTTGCAGGTTCCATTCCAGATAGGAATGCAAAAGTAACAAGTCCTAAACAGCGCAGGAAGGAGCCGGCTGGTTTCAGTTACCATAAATGGGCACATTTGGGGGTTCCGATGCTCATTTCAGCTGGTGATGATGCCAAGCTTTATGCATACTCGGTTCAAGAGTTTACTAAGTTCCCTCCACATGATATATGTCCTGCGCCTCAGAGAGTGCCCATGCAGATGGTACATAATACAGTGTTCAATCAGACTTCTCTTCTCTTGGTTCAGGATTCTTGTTCTTTAGATATTCTTCGTATTCACATAAGCAATGATTCTAGTGGGCGTGTCTCCACTAAGCCATTGGTTCGTGTTAAAAGTAAAGATGCTCGGAAGATCATATGCAGTGCAATTTCTAACACAGGATCACTTTTTGCTTATTCTGATCAAGTTCGCCCAAGTCTGTTTGAGTTGAAGAAAAATAAAATTGGAAAGAATCCATGGAGTGCTAATAGAAAGCGACTTCCTAATCTTCCGTTTGCCCATTCCATGGTTTTCAGCTGTGACTGCTCTCGGCTGATAATAGCTGGACATGATAGGAGGATATATGTATGTGCCAATTTTTTGCTAATGACTAAATTTTTGTTTACTTGCTTGACCTTGTCAAACATCTGAACTTTATCTGTTGGCAGATTGTTGACGTTGGTAGCATGGAGTTATTACATTCTTTTACACCACGCCAGGAGGGACAGGAAGGTGAATCTCCTCCTCATGAGCCTCCAATTACAAAACTGTATACTAGCTCAAATGATGATTGGTTAGCTGCTATCAATTGCTTTGGGGACATATATGTGTTCAACCTGGAAACGCAGAGGTGAACATTTTGTGACCCCTCTCATCGTAGAATTATTTGTTTAGACTTGTTCCCAGTAAATAATATGTGCTGAGAAAATACAAGTTTGGCTTGCATATATTTAAGCACCTGCTTGTATATTTTTCTCATTCAGGCTCTAATTCTGATTACAGGCAGCATTGGTTCATATCAAGGCTTGATGGTGCATCTGTTGCAGCCGCTGGTTTTCATCCGAGGGACAACAATGTGATTGTGATCTCCACCTCTTCAAACCAGGTCTTTGCATTGGATGTGGAGGCTAGAGAGTTGAGCAAGTGGTCATTGCTGCAGACTTTTTGTCTGCCAAAGAGCTACCAAAATTTTCCTGGTGAGGTCGTAGGACTCTCATTCTCTCCATCACCATGTTCATCATCTGTCATCATTTACAGCTCCAGGTACTTTATTGGTTTTCAAAATTTTCACTAAATGAAAAAACCCTTGTGATAATAATACTTGTATCTTTGGTTGCATAGCAGAGCTAAGTGTTTGATTGAATTTGGGAAGCCGGCGGAACAAGACGAAGACACGGATACACCATGCAATCTGTCCGAAAAGCTAGAAGGTAAACTTGCAAGCATTAGTATGAAATTGGGGAATGGTGCTCAAAAACGTAGGTTAGAGGAGTATCAAAAAGAGAGTAAGAGTAATAAGAGAAAGAAGTTTGAAATGGTAACCTCAAAGCACCCAGTTCTATATTTACGACATCTATCAAAAAGTGCAATCTTGGTTATAGAGAAACCATGGATGGAGGTTATCAAGAATTTGGATACACAACCAGTTCACAGACATATATTCGGGACATAAGCAAGGGAAGAAGCTAAAGAAGCTCCATTTTGTTTCTTGAGGCCCTGCTTAGTAAGGAACTAAGAATAGAAATGTTGAAGAGTGTCAGAGGATGAATCGGCCAAGTTGTGAGGAAGTATGTTTCCTTCCATATGTATGCCTAAAATTTTGTAAGAGCCTTAAATGAGTTTTGTTTCTTTTCTTTGTTTTCAATACAATAGTGGATATTGAGCTTTGTATAGCTCATACCTAGATTTATACTATATTAAGAACTTCTTTTTGTTTTTGCCGTTTGTGTTCTCTTCATTTTTATGAGTCAATCCATTGTGTTTAACTTCGATATGGTCATTTTTGCACGATTTCGACCGTAGAACCCAAATAACTCTCTTTCTCATCCATTAGTTTTATACTTGTATATGACAAGTCTTAAAATCCTTTACCAAAAAAAAGTATGACAGTCTTTAAATTTTGTGAATATGGAACAAAATAGTTTTAACAAAATCTCGTGTTCTATATAATGTAAAATCTTTAACGTGGAGCATTACTTTTTTTTTATAATGATTAGAATACTTCTTTTTCCCTGAAATCAGAATGAGAGAAAAGTAAAAAAGAGTTGGCAAACCCTCGAAAGCGTAAATCTGGAGGCGAGAGAGAGAGAATAGTAACTGTACTGTGTGTGTGTCGACCAAATAGAGGATGTTAAACGGCGAAGTCAGGATTTTAAGAAAAAAGGATGACAAAATCAAGACACGTACGAGAAAAGAAGACCCCAGACGTCAACTAAAAAAACACCACGTGTCTCTTCTTCTCTCCCACCGTTGCATGAAGCAGACAGACGCTGCAACTGCCTCGTGTTACTCCCTAACCTACCAATCACTTACCCACACCTCTTCTAACTATCTCGAACAAGCAAAGTTTTGACGCCAATAACGCCTAACACTAAAACATTAATAAATAATTTGAAGCTTTTTACTATATTTCAAACAAACCTCGAATATTTGTTTTAAGTACATTGCATGTGGTTTCAAAACAAAAACTGAAGAAAAAGAAGAGAGTGGATAGGTGTAGGCACGCATGACGCCCAGCAACAACACGCGTTGCGGTGACATCCTCTGTGATTGGTGAACCGAACCACATCTCTTCTTGTAAAAACGGCACATTAACTCATTTTCTCACACGTGTCCCTATCCCCAACCCTCACTAACACGTACCCATCCTTCTCCCCCCAAATGTCCTTCTTCCTTAATATTCGCCTCTCTCTTATTGGCCCTTCACACTTCTTATAACCTTCCCTACCTCATCACTCTCTTTGATCTCTCACCATCCATATCTTCTTCTTCTTCTTTGAGTTTTTTTTTTTTATCATTCTTGACGTCATGATAAAGATACTCAACCCCCACTCACACCATTCTCAAACCACAACTCTTAAAACAGCTGAGATCTTGTCTAAATACAGACCCATTGCACCAAAGCCCGGGACGCCTCGAGTGAACGACGATGATCCTTCTTCCTCTATGTCTCACAAAATCAGCCAATCTCCTTACCTTCGTAACCTCTGGCCTCAGCTTCAAGCGCGACCTACAAGAACCCGCAAGCGAGGCCGAGGCGGGATGGGTCCCTCTTCTCTTGCTATGAAGAGACCAAAGTCGTCATGCGGTTCTTCTAGTACTTCTACTATTTCTACACAACGTGTTCTTGGACCTATTAAAACACTGTCGTTTCAGGCTTTCACTCATCATAGGTTACCTAACCTACCTCAAGTTGGCTACGGTTTTGAGAATGGTGTCTCTTCTACTTTGGTGACTTTGCCTCTTCTCCAATGCTCTCCTCCTTCCTCCAAATGCATGGAGCCAGAGATCAAAGGAAAAGGTGTCATTGATCTGAACAAGACCGCGGAAGTGATACAGGAGAGAGACTTCTTGACGCAACTACAAGGACCCATCACCACAACCACAACCGCAACCACAAGCAGAGTCATATCACCGCAGCCCATAAGGCCGGTTTGCTCAAAGATCAACGTAGCCTACATAAACCCACTAACCAACCCATCTCCAACGTCTCAAACCAGCAAGAAATCACCAAGAGAGGTCGAAGAGGATGTTGAATCCGATGACTTGCCCTCAGTGATCACCGATTCAAACAGCAGGGTCAGACTCGTGAACTCCGCTTACAAGGAAATGATGGGGCAGCCAGAGTGCTCATGGCTGGATTCAATGGTGAGAGGGAAGAGGATCTGTGGAGAAGTGATGATCAATTTTTGTGAATCCAAAATTCCAGTGATGACTGAGAACAATGGGTTTTCTTGCTGGGTAAGGATAGATTGGGGAAGAGACGGTAAGGAGGAGTACATGCATGCCTTTTGCGATGTTACGAAACTTGCTTGCGATTCCAAGGATTATGTCTTTACGTGGAGGTTTCACACAACCACTGACCGCAGATAGACTTGCCAGTCAAGCTGCAACGTTTAGATTAGGTTTTGGAGTATGTGTGTTACCCTTTCTAGTAGTGTTTAGCGTAATTATATATATCCTCTATAGCAAATATGTAAATGTCGTTAGTCATATATATAATTACGCTGTTGAAATACAGTATGAGTTAAGAAGAACAAGTTCTTTCTTATAGTAGAATGGTTTAATAATCTCTTGAAATACAGAACTTATAAATTTCGTTGGTAAATGTCTACTTAACGTTGTTGTCTTCACAACTTGGGCTGGAAGCGATCGTAGAAGGAGAATCTCTTAGAGAACTCAAATGTTAAGTGCTTAAACTACACACATATTTCAAGAGCTGGAGGAAATTTAACCCGTATCTGAATCTGTTTGTCGCTATAAAAAATGGTAATGTGGAATATATAATACTCGAGTGTTATTATCTTAAGCAAGTTTAGTAGTACCGAAATCATATATTAAAGAAAAAAAGGCTTAAAAGAAAAAGAATTGTGCACTATTCAACTCATATTATTCGTCAAATGAAACTCTGTACCGGAGCGGATAGTTCTAGTTCATATGCAGCTTGGTAAAACTCTGCAGCTTGCTGTGACAAGCCTTGCTTCTTTGCAACGTGCCCTAGCTTCATCCATGCATCATGATTTCTCGGGTCTAACCTTAAGGCATTCATCAGAAAACTTTTAGCGGTTGGAAGTGATTCATCTCCAGATTTCATCATGACCTCTGCTATAGAAACAATGCTAGGTACGTGATCTGGTTCGATCGAGAGCGAAAGGAAGAAGGATATTAAAGCCTCTTCATGAAGTGATTTAGCTTCTAGACACAAACCTGTATTAGCCATAGAAGCAAATGTATGAAGCTTGTTATAAACACGGAAAATTATGAATGTGGAAAACTTGATGAGTTGGCTTAAGACTGAAGCCTTTTCTCCATACCTGTTTCATTCCAGCCTCTGGGAGAATAATAGCACATGGATCTTGCCTTCTCGAGACATGTTTCTGCATCTGACCATGAACCTAGCTTTCCATAGACAGAGGCCAGGTCTTGCCAAGCTTCCGTTTCAAATTTCTGTAGCAGACTCTGGAAACAAAGAATAAGATTATTCACAGAATATGTTTCTTTCATATTGTGACATCCAAACTAGGTACCTCGGATTGTTCAGATTTCTCTTGCGCTCGAATTAGTCCCAGTAAGCTGCTGCATGTCTTCATTGCCTTTTTAGGTTGTTCTTGAGCCATCTGAAGCACAGCTTTTAACCTCAGAAGCTCTATCTTTTCAATGTCACCAGCCTCTTCCATGGTGAAGTCCAGTATTGATTCAGCATCCTTGAGCCGTTTCTCCGCTGAAAGGACAATAGCTAAATGTTTCCATCCTTTAGTTGAAACTCCTCCCACCATACTAGAATACTCAACCGCACCATCCAAAGCCGCCTGAACATTTCTTTGAACTGCATTCTCAACGCTTAGGTTAAATATAACGTCTAGTTCCGGATCAGCCTTACCCCTCTTTGCTGCTTCATTTAAAGAGAACAGAGATTTTTTCTGAAGAAAAACCCGTTCAGAGTCTAATTTAGAACTTCTTGCAGCGTTTCCATAGCATACACCAAGGAACTTGTGTGCTTGGCTCAAAAGATGTTCACTCTGACTGTTTCCCAAGTCGAGCAGCCTATGAGCAAAATTTATGCCGTCCCTTGAGTGTTTTGGATCTTTAGAGCACAGCTTTGCTCCAAACAATAACAACGGAATGTGTGGTATTTGTCTTGATTCAGATGGGCCTAGGGCCATCTTTAATAGATTAATGGCCGCTTTATCGATCCCAGCAGCACTGTAACAAAGGGAGAGAAGGTACCATCTCTCCCCGCGGGTGTAAACACCCGGAAGAGTCTGCTCTAGATAGTTCGCTAACACTTCAAACTGTCCAGTCATGGAAAGGGCGTAAGTGAGATGATCCATGAGTTCTGGATCCCACTGTATGTCCCCAACCACCATCTTCTTTACAAGTAACATTAGCAACACAATTGCTTCCTCGATGTTGTCTTTTGGACATGCCTCAACACTCCCGTAAAGTAAAACCAAAGCTAAGGATTTCTGCGTAACAGCTAACCTCTGGGGATCCAAATTCCATGGTCTGGATAAAGCACGGCGATATGAAGCAATAGTTTCATGATGATTCCCCGCTTTTTTCCATAGTAAAGGAAGCAATTCCAGGGCCTTCTGAAAGATATCCTGCAGTTTAGCGAATCCGCTGATTCCGTCAGGCATGCCGCTTGGCAGTGCATTTTCAACCACGTCCAGGATTATTTTGCATTCTTCTGCAGCCTCTGGTAAAACAATAGACAGCAGGGTAATGTAAGTCGATTCCAATGCAAAAATCTGGAGAGCAACACAGGTAATATTCAAATTCATGCATACATACCTTTGTAAGAGCCAAGTTCTTCAAGTGATCTAGCTTTAAGTAAGATTGCTTCAAGAAGTAAACTGACTGAATGCATTGACATTGTGGTGGGAGGCACAATAACAGCTTTAGAGCGTGGTTTGCAAGGAAGAGTTTTCTCAACAATGGCTTTGATTATCCTTGGAGTTAAGACCTTAATGTCAATCCCTTTAAACACTTGAAGTGCTGCATCAAAATTACCTCTCTGATATTCAAGTCTCCCCAACAAAGCCCTAGCTTCCTAACACACATAAGGAAGCAAAAACAAAACTCAGCATCAGGATGATTCCAGTTAAAACCAAAAAATTGATGCATCAGAGTAACTAAAACCAACCTCATAGTTGAGTGAGAGAGCTTCCTTTAAAGTCGATTCAGCTTCATCGACTTGAATATCTTCCAATTTGGAATCCCAATCGCCTCCTCCGTTTCGAGAAGAAAGTCCACTAGCTGAGAAATCTCTTGTAGCTAGGGATTCCGGCGAACCGGGCTGATCCTCGAACCGGAATTGTTCGCCTGAACAAGCACACAACATCTTCTCCTCTTTCTCCTCACAAACGCGGAAATGCAATGAGTAGAATCACAGATCTACGCCGCTTTTATAATAAGCTTCACTAAGAAAACACACAGAAACATGAATTTCAGAAATTAACCACAAGAAATCCTTAACCTATAGATTTTGCTGCCTTTAACCTCTACAATAATGTTGTTGCTAAAGCATAGTGAAAACGAGCTTTGGTAAGCAAAATGAAAGAAGCTTACATGAAAATGACGCAATTTAGCGAACAGGAGAAACGAGAATAGCAGCCGCCATGAAAAGAGATTTGATAGGAAATGACTTTAACTTGAGATTTTCTTCTTGGAGTAGTGTAGTAAGCTAAAAACCAAAAACCTCGAATTTGTGAAATTGATTTACTCAGAGAGAAGATTCGAAATCGATGAAGGGCTCTTTGTCATTTTGCACTGTGTGTCTTGTTCATGTCAATGTAAGCAACAAGCCAGCAGCAACCACGCTGTGATTTTCTTTTTGTTTATTTTTATTTTTTAATTTAAGATAATTTGAATTTTTGTCTTAGGTCCCACATTTATATCTGTTTTCAACTATAGCATGTTTCAAACATTCCCAAAATACCCTACTGTAATAATTATTGTATACATCTGTATGGAAACGTAACAACATGAAGTAATAATTTTGAGGAAAGAGAGAAGTAATGTTTGCCCAAAAACGAGAGAGAAAAAGAGATTAAATCAAATATGTAATTATTCGTTTTTACTACGCAAACGAGGATCTTACCTAAGTTTATAGATTTGTTACCTTCCTAAGCTTATTGTCAAATTATACTCATCAGCATGGGACATGGACGAGCATTGTGATTTGTGTCCTTACGAGTTGAGAAGAGAAGTAACGAGCAAGGTGCTGCGAAACTTAAAAGAAGAATTGCGTTACCAAGACTTTAGCCCCTGTTGGAGTCTACTATTACAACTTGATTCTATAAATAAAACCCATAACACCTTATTAATCGGGGATTTTAAGTGGAACAATAGGAAACTGCAATCGAATCCTGACATTCAAATGCCATTTTCTAGTCTGAACCAATTATGATAAGTTGAAACAACAAGGATCAAATCCCACGCAAAATGTCTCACCATACATGAAAAATAGCATCAACACTCGATCCAATAACCTTCTCTTCCAGTTTCTTGTTAAGCAGCCGACTTTACAAGAACAAATAGCGACGTCTCTCCTAGTTTCTCCTTTCCCTACAAAACCATTGCAGCCCACATATCTCTTTATAAGCAAATCAGTGTAAGAGATTGGAAGCAGATAGTAAAACAGAGATAAATAAGCTAAACCTTAAGCTCTGGTAACTCAATTACGCAAGCACATTCAACAATCTTCACTCCTACTCGTTCTGCAAAACCAACCAATTGTGGGAGTGAGAAATAGTCAAGTTTAACTGAACTGCATATGCTGCATTATCAAATCTTGGACTTACCAAGTAGTCGGATTGCAGCAGCGAGAGTCCCACCCGTGGCAATGAGGTCATCAATAATAATAGCACGCTCACCAGGCTCTACTGCACCTACGTGCATCTCAATCGTATCTGTTCCATACTCCAACGAATACTCCTCCGAAATAACCTTCCCTGTTAAAGGAACCAAATGCAGAGGCAGTTTAGAAATTAACGTCCATGGATAAACAAGGAATGCGACAATTATTTGACACTGCTCATAAGTTTCCAAATGGCTTAATACATTTCTTGTAACTGGTCAAGATACACAACTAAGTCCATTGATATGTAACAGAAAAAATAACAACCACTTAAGTTACTGCAAGTTACCACAAAGAAAAATGATCTAGCAAATGAGTAGCATCATATTGATCAAAGACACTGCAAGATAAAAGTCACCTTGCTAATGTTCGAGATAATGATAAAGTGTAGACTTGGAGCAAGAAGCCATTTAAACTAACAACTTCCTAATTGAGACCTTTCATGTAACTTAATGTCAAAATCACAAGCAACTAGAGGAAGAAATAAAAATGTACCAGGTAGCTTCTTGGGCTTCCTCATGGGAACAAATTTGGCACCAATAGCCAACGCAATAGGAGGGCCAAAAATGAAACCTCTAGCTTCAACACCTGCATTTACCACAACATCAATTTAGGCAGAACCAAAAATCATCCACCAATTCATTTCAACTTTTCAGTTTAAGCTAAAGCACTCAGTATCTAAAAAGGCCAAAAGAAACTAAATCCACAAGCTGTTAATCGATTGGAGTACCAAACAGAACCATACGAGTTGTTACCTGCAACAACAGATATGCCTTTATCTTTGTATCTATCAACAAACAAAGCAATAGTATCCTTAAAGGCCTCAGTGTCGAGAAGAAGCGTCGTTATGTCCTGAAACATGATTCCTGCCAAGTATCCAAATTAAAACCTTAAGATCCCAACGCAGATCAAGACTAGAGACGATATTAATCGGTATAAATGGAAAAAATGGAGACCTGGTTTAGGGAAGTCGGGGATGACTCTAATGGAAGAGGCAATCTTAGCGATTCTGGGATCTTGCACATCTTCAGTCGCCATTTCACTGTCCCGACTGGCTGCTGCTTTAGCAAAATACTCGGCGTCAGATTTGCAAACACAGAGAGACCCTAAAGACTCAATAGAGAGACACAGTGATGAAAAAATGACCAATTTATCCCGAATGGTAACGCTTTGACGGAATTGCCCCACGCAAGCAAAATATCTTTTTCAAAAGGAAACAAAAAGTTTAAAAGGGAAATAGAAGGTGGTGGGGTCTACCGGCGGAGGAGAAGAGGCGGAGTGAGGTGGTTGAACGGTGGTTTGAGAGGCGGATCGAAGGAGGAGCACGGTGGTGGTTGTTGAGAAGACGGTTGCAAGGAACAGCACGAGCAAGACAGAGACGATGAGAAACAAGTGGAGAAATTATTATTGTTTGCATTGTCTTTGGACTGAGAGATCTTAAAAGAGAATGTAAATTACTTTAAACACGGAATAATGGACAAAAGCCGTGATCAATGACTTTTCAAGTCTTAACCAAACCTATAACTCATCCATTGTTTGTTTTTTCTACATATTTCTTCACATAAAATTGGATGATTTAGAATCTTTCAGAGTGTTCACACTCCAACAGATTATTATCCACAATGTTATGGTTACATTTAGAGATATATAACAATGTTCATTTCATCGTTGCTAATGACATAAAACGATCAAAAACTGAATCATAGTACTTCTTTTACAGTGATCTCAAATATATTAATCGCTAATCAATGAATTATGTCACCTATAATTGTCGTATTACCAACAACTATAAAACATATATATAAAAAATTGTTGTCGTTAACTAGTTGTTGATAGTGGCCACTCTAAAACGATCATGACCTACTACGGAAGTTATAACTAGTCAACGTTGGACGTTAGCAAGGCCCAATGGACATTAACTCAGCCCATAATAGCACGCGCCTTGTGATGTGCACCAGTTTCCGTCTTTGGTCGTTGAATTCAAGGAAAAAAAAAGTACATCACAAGCAATTTCTTACTTATCTGTGACTTGAAGCTATTTCTCCAATTTCGTTTTCCATCGACACTCTATTTCATTTTCACCATTCACGTCTTCCTTCTGAATAAAATAAACCCTAAAACCTAATACCGAAGTAAACTCGTCAACCACTGCGCCCATGACCTCCCAACGATACTCTTCCCTTATATTCTTCCTCTTCCTTCTTCCTTTCTGCGATCCAAACCTTCAAACACATCTCCGGTAGATATGAAAATCCACTCTTGCCTCTCCGCCATTCTTCTGTTCCTCTTCTTCTCTGCTTCTTCCGCTAAACAAAATGTTCGGACAGAGCGAATTTCAGGTACTTGTTCTTCTTGCTCCAGCAGATTGGAATGTAGAGTTGAATTGATTAATCCTTGAGGGTCGCTCAAATAAGTTTGAAATCTGTCGTTTCTCCAGCATTTGGTTTATAGACATATAATTTGATTTGCTTAAGAAGTCAATGCTATTGATTGAGGAACTATGTAACAGCTGTGTAAGAGAGCTCAAAAAGGTGTGTTTTTGAAATGCAGGAAGTGCTGGTGATGTTTTGGAGGATGATCCAGTGGGAAAGCTTAAGGTTTATGTATATGAGCTTCCAAGCAAGTACAACAAGAAATTACTGCAAAAGGATCCTCGATGTCTTACACACATGTTTGCTGCTGAGATTTTTATGCACAGGTTCCTTTTATCTAGTCCTGTTCGAACGCGTAATCCTGATGAAGCTGATTGGTTTTACACGCCAATTTATCCTACTTGCGACCTCACTCCTACCGGCTTGCCATTACCGTTTAAATCGCCGCGTATGATGAGAAGTTCGATACAACTAATCTCATCAAATTGGCCTTATTGGAATCGGACTGAAGGAGCTGATCACTTCTTTGTTGTGCCCCATGACTTTGGAGCTTGCTTCCATTATCAGGTAGATTATCTCTGCATTCAGGAACAAACTCTATTTTTTATATGCATTGAATACTTTGGTGGTTGCTGTTCATCAAGAATACCCTGTGATCTTACAATGATAGATGATCATTAGCTTAAAATTAGCTGTTGTATCATCACATTAGTACTTAGTTACATGGAAACTGAGAATCTGTTTATGAGTTTATTGTATAAGATTGTGGAATATTCCAATGATTTGTGTGGGAATTGAAGATTTGATTGACATTAAACAGGAGGAAAAAGCCATTGAAAGAGGGATACTTCCACTACTCCAGCGTGCCACTTTGGTTCAGACATTTGGTCAAAGGAACCATGTCTGTTTGGACGAAGGCTCGATCACTATTCCTCCTTTTGCACCTCCACAGAAGATGCAGGCCCATTTTATTCCTCCAGATATTCCACGCTCTATCTTTGTCTACTTCCGCGGTTTATTTTATGATGTTAACAACGACCCCGAAGGTGGATATTATGCAAGGTACATATTTTGTAGACTTGTAAAACTCTCAAGTGATGAGTTTTCTCTAGTCTTACATAGATTTTTCAACCAAAATGGAACTGCAAACTCTATAGTATCATACAATAAAAGAAGCACATATACATCAAGATCTACCTATTAAGATAACAATTAAGCATTCCTCATTAGGAAGTTAGGTTATATATAAGGTTAGCTAAGATCAAATTGTTTTAGAATCTGCTGACTGGAACTTCTCTCTTTGTATAGAGGTGCAAGAGCAGCGGTGTGGGAGAACTTCAAGAACAACCCTTTGTTTGACATCTCAACAGATCACCCGACAACATACTACGAAGACATGCAGAGAGCCATCTTCTGTCTATGTCCTCTAGGATGGGCTCCATGGAGCCCTAGGTTAGTTGAAGCAGTTGTGTTTGGGTGCATTCCAGTTATCATAGCAGACGACATAGTACTGCCTTTCGCAGACGCCATCCCCTGGGAAGAAATAGGAGTCTTTGTTGCGGAAAAAGACGTCCCTGAACTAGACACGATCCTAACCTCAATACCAACAGAAGTGATCCTCAGAAAACAGAGACTCCTCGCAAATCCTTCGATGAAACGAGCCATGCTTTTCCCTCAACCTGCACAACCAGGGGATGCATTCCATCAGATACTTAACGGGCTAGCTCGGAAGTTACCCCACGACAAAAGCATATACTTGAAGACAGGTGAGAAGGCACTGAACTGGACTGCTGGTCCGGTTGCTGACCTGAAACCTTGGTAAAGTCAGAAAGAGAGGAATCTTTTTGTATATCTTGGGTTTCACCTAGAGCATACGTTGTTGCCTTTCTATAGCACTTCAAAAACATTAGAAGTCCAAGTCCTCCGAGTGGATTTTTTTTGTAGATAACATTAGTACATTTACTCGAGGTACATGTACCAAGTTTGTTGTACATTTTCTCTTCGATTGATCATATAATACTGTACACTCCTTTTGTCTTGGCTAACTCCAATCATGTAAGTTTCAATGTCCAATAACCTGAAAAGTTATGAAAACATGTGGTAATTAATTTTGTTGTGAATCAAATTAGAATCCTTATTAAAAAAGAAAATTATTTATTCAAAAAAAGCTCGTAGATGAAATGGGCCTAAAGTCTACTAAATGGGCTGATTGAAGGAAAAACTCGAACTAATCTAAGATCTTTGCTCTTGAGAGAGAACGAGAGAGGCGGCCATGGGAGGAGGAATGGGTGCGTTTTGGGGAACTCGAGTGATGGAATTAGTGAAGAAGCACGATTCCGGTGGTCTTCTTTGGAAGCGGATCAAGCTAACCCCTACTCGTAAAGCCAATGCCAAAACCCGCCTCCGTCGTGTTTGGCAGGTACTCTCCTATTCCATTTTTAGGGTTTATGGGTTTTTGAGAGAACATTTCTCTTTTCGTAGTCTAGATCCTCTTATCTGCGTTCACTTCCCTACAATTACCCGCCAAGGATAGATTAGGATTGAATGTATTGATGGATTTTTCGTGTTGAAAGTATTGATGGATTCATTTCAAGATCATCAGTTTCGATTGCAAAATGTTGTTCAGTCTATTGTGATGTGCTCTCCTTAGGTCTGAGTAGATGTAATGAGTTAGGACAAGGCCAACTGTGTAGTTTGTTCTTGGTATATGGCCTTTAGGCTTCTATGTATCTTTCTGTGGAACTAGGAACAGAGTAGGAACACTTGGAATTCATTTTTCCCGGTTTGGTGTTTGGTATCATGCAAAGGTTGTCCATCTCTCAATATGCTTGTGTTATTTTCGAGCTATTTTGGGCTATCTTGTGCATCACAGTGTGTTATACATTTTTTGGTAAAGCTTGTCGATCTACCAAGATGTATGTGGTGATTTTGAGCTCATACCACCTAGGAATTTATAAATATTATAAGACCCAACCCTCCTATATATTCTTCGACGCAAGTATTGTTTTAATAGTTATGAGAGTCTCTTGCAGAATGAGGCTGTTCTAAGGGCGTGTGGTGAATCAGATGCACCAAATCCGCCGGGAGCTAGCAACACAAAAAGCTCTAGCAATGCGGTGAAAAATGCGTAAGGCCGAAGAGAAGCTAGTCCTAGTTTGTAAGGACTCGTAGATCAAGTCTCTGTCGTTACCTGATTTTACAAAAATAATATTTGAACCTTGTGTTTGGTTATTAGTTTTGCAAAAGAAGAGGCACCTCCACACCAAAGCAAAATATGGTATTTGAGTATTGGTGTTTTTTTTTTTATTATTCTTGTCATCAAGAAATTTGTTCGTCGCCTGCTCAATATAGTTCTTTTGGCTACACCCGTTTATCCTTGTCGTGCCTTAGTTATGTTGGCCGTTTAGTGGCTACAAGTGGATATGTTTGTGGAACATTTTTGAAAATCACTTGAAGCACTCTTTTGTTTTTGTTTCTCCGGTTGATCGAAAAAAAGTTTTTGTTTTCTCCGTGATTTTTTTCCTCCGTAATTACATGTTGAAACAACAGGTGAAAATAATCTTGTTGAAAAGTTTCAAGTATTTTTAAACCATCAGTAAATAATTTTTTTATTCAGTTACCACTTTTAATATATTCCTTCTCAATGTATACTATCAAAGTGAAAAAAATACCACTATTATACTCATTAGACCTTTAATGAAACTTTTGATAAAATATTTAAATTGGAACAAAACAGTAAAAGGAAAATAATACTGGAAAATTAAAATGAATACATTAGATGTTTGAATAGAAAGTATAGCATTAATAAATAAACAATGATAAATTAAATAAAAGAAAACCTGGGGTTGACAAAAAAAAAAATGAAAGAAAAAACAAAAAACTGGGCAAAGTCGGATCGGTGTTGTTAAACAAGCAAAGCCCTCCTTAGCCTTTCCTTCCTCTTGCTCCTTCACTCACTCTCGATCTCGACGCGAAATAGCTTTCTCTCTTCCAAAGGCAATTATCGAAAACCTGCAAAAAGTTTCTCCGCCAAGTCTCTCCAAAACCCCTTTCTCATCTCTACTTTTCTTCTTCTTCTTCTTCTTCTACTGCGCTCGCTCCTCGCTCCTCCGTCTCCGTCTTCAACGTAATCTCGAAGTCGGTTGTTTCAATCCTGCCATGGCCGAAGGGAAGTTCGATCTGCCTGACGATCTCATCTTTTCCAAATCTTCTGATCAGCTCAAAGGTACTTCTCTCAATCCTCCTCTTGTTTCTCTTTTTGAATTTCTTTCTCTCTCGACCGATTTGAATGCGGAGAAACAAATGTAATCGTTTGGATTCTGGATCTGAATTCGATAGGATGCGGCAGCTATGAATATCAAACAGATTTATCAAAATTTGACCTAGTATGTGCTGATTAGGGCTACGATATCAATTTTATCCTCTATGGTCCTTGTTATGCCCGCTTTAGACGCATTAGCAACTCCATGTTTGAATTCTTTTGTTACCGATTCTAGACTTTGGGATCTGGAAAGATGAACCAATGACTTTGTTCGTGCCTCTAATTTGGCTATTAGTGGTTTTCTGACTTTGTATCTGTTTGATTTCTCTGATTTCCTTCACCTATTGACTACCTTGTTTTTGCAGAATTGGCCTCAGATAACAGCATTCCCTTGTCTCCGCAGTGGCTTTACACGAAATCAAGCGAGTACAAGATGGTAATACTTAATCTAGAAAGATGATATACGTTTCTTGTCTTCTTCTATTCACCTCATTGTATCAGATGATGCTATGCCTGTTCTTCACATGTAGAAAGTGTCAAGTCCTTTATTTATCTGTAAATTGTTTACTCTTAGTTCTTCATCTGATGTTCTTGCTATGTTGTAGGATGTTCGATCTCCTACTCCTGTTCCCATGGGAAATCCAAGTGACCCAAATCCGAAGGATGCATGGCGCTTGGATGCACCTGAAGACAAAAAGGACTGGAAGAAAATTGTGCATGAGAATGAAACTAGTCGCAGATGGCGTGAAGAGGAAAGAGAAACTGGTTTACTCGGTGCTAGGAAAGTTGATCGACGAAAAACAGAGCGTCGTATTGACAGTGTCTCAAGCAGAGAAACTGGTGACATTAAAAATGCTGCTGCTTCTGATAGGTGGAATGATGTTAATTCTCGTGCTGCTGTACATGAACCCCGGCGCGACAACAAATGGTCATCTCGGTGGGGTCCTGATGACAAAGAGAAAGAAGCTCGTTGTGAGAAGGTAGATATTAACAAGGACAAGGAAGAGCCTCAGAGTGAAAGTCAATCTGTGGTTAGCAATGTCCGTGCAACCTCTGAACGGGACTCTGACACTCGTGACAAATGGAGGCCACGTCATAGGATGGAATCCCAGTCTGGTGGGCCTTCTTCTTATCGCGCTGCACCTGGGTTTGGACTTGATAGAGGACGAGCCGAGGGCCCAAATTTAGGGTTCACTGTGGGCCGAGGAAGGGCATCTACTATTGGGAGGGGTTCTTCAACTTCCTTAATTGGTGCTGGTAGTGCTTTATCCCCTGTGTTTCGTTATCCAAGGGGTAAGTTGCTTGACATGTATAGAAAACAGAAGCCTGATTCTTCCCTAGGTAGGATTTTGACTGAAATGGATGAAGTTGCCTCCATAACGCAAGTGGCTCTGATTGAACCTCTTGCTTTTATTGCACCTGATGCCGAAGAAGAGGTATGGTCCCCACTGAGAACTTGTTTTCATTTCCCTTTTCCATAGGTGTGCATTAATTTTTCTGTTCCTTAATTGTAACTGAGTTTTCCTGAGTATCTAAATTTTATCTATTAGGCAAACCTTAACGGCATATGGAAGGGAAGGATCATTAGTAGCGAAGTTTACACTTCATCTGGGGAAGAGTCCTTAGGTGGAAACAGTCTGTGTATGTTATCTTGTCTCTAGTTACTTGGCCTCTTATCTTTCCACCTAGCATGAGATGACGAATGCTTCTCTGACTTTAGTCTTTTGTATGTACTGCAGTGAAATGCCGCATTCCTGAGTCAGGTGAGACAAAAGTGGATGGTGCTTTGCTAGGGTTTATGAATGGTGACAATGGTTCCATGAAAAATAATGATTCCGGTACGTGCATGATGGGTGTAAACCGTAACCGGGTCTTGGTCTTAAGTATCATGTATTTTTTAGATAAAACGTCCATTCTTATCAGTTTGCTTGCATTTTTCATGTCCTATGTATTCTGTCTAAAAGTTGAACAACTGTTGTTGTAGGATTACTTGGTAGTCATAATGGAGGTCTGGGGGCTGCTTCTAGCGTCCCAAGATTGAATTCAGTGGCTTCTGAAAGTTATGGATCTGGTGGAGCTGGTTATCAGCTTTCTCATGGAAGTCCTGAAGCGGTTAGATCAGTTTTTACTAAGTCCTCTGTGTTGGATGGGAGCGAATCCGTTGTTGGGTCTTTCGAGCAAGCTTATACGGGCAAGCTGCAGCAACCAGATACTGAAGTGGATCACTCAGAAGGGGCTATGCCACCTGAGGAGTTCTTATTCTTGTATATTGATCCTCAAGGAGTAATTCAGGGACCGTTCATTGGTTCTGACATTATTTCATGGTTTGAACAAGGGTTTTTTGGGACAGACCTACAGGTTCGCTTGGCAAGTGCTCCAGAAGGGACTCCTTTTCAAGATCTAGGCAGGGTCATGTCATATATAAAGGCAGAAAGCGTACATGCCCATATCAGTGACCAAAAGAGTGAGCTAGAAGAGACTAGTTTAAAAGCAAATTCAGAGGCTGGTGGATCAGTTGCACATGTAGCAGAATCTAATGATTCATCCTCTTTGACTGGCATATCTCGTTCATTTTCTGTGTATAACAACCCTTCAGGTCAGGATAATTTTCAGAGAAAGTCTGAGTCCGAAGTTTATGGAAGACCACCACATGCCGAGGACCAAAGTTTCTTGGACTTCTCTGCTCAGGATGAAGGTTTGTTATGCTGTTAACCTTTTGTCATCTGTGTGCATTTGTGTGGGAGAACATATGTCTTTCTTGGGGTTTCATCTGCTTTCATTATCATATTAATTTATTTTGTGTTCATCATAACTAATCAAAATTTTTTTTTCTCCAAATCAGAAATTGTATTCCCAGGAAGAGCTAGAGTTTCTGGTTATGCATCGTCTGTAAAATCCTCTACAAGTATGCATGATGCTTTAATGGAATTTTCTGGCCACTCTGATATCCCTGTTGAAGTAACTACGGCTGCTACTCGAAATCAGAATGAGAATAAGCTGCACCCATTTGGTGTGTTGTGGTCTGAGCTAGAGGGCGGTAGTACACCAGTTAACCCGTTACCAAACAGATCTTCTGGTGCAATGGGAGAGCCTAGTTGTTCAATAGAAAACCGTCCCATTAATTCCCGAAGAAATTCTCAAATTGACCCCAACATATCCCTCGATGCTTTGTCTGGTAACCGGATGTCACAATTTGAACATGAATCCAACTTCTTTAACCATGGGGATCAGCTTCCATCAAATCAACATCACCAACAGCATTTCCAAAATCGGGATATGCTGTCACATTTACATATAGGTGATCAAGATCTGGAGCATTTAATAACTCTCCAGTTGCAGCAACAACAGAAGATTCAGATGCAACAGCAGCAGAAGATTCAATTGCAACAGCAGCAGAAGATTCAGTTGCAACAGCATCAGTTGGAACAAGAGCATCAGTTACATCAGAAGCTCTTACAGGAGCAGCAACAGTCCCATGCTCGACAATTACATTTTCAACAGATTTTACAAGGACAGACTCCTGATACAAGGTTTGGGCAGTCACATGACTTCCCTCGATCCAACAGTGTTGATCAGATGTTGTTAGAGCAGCAGATGCTGAATGAGCTGCAGAAAAGTTCTGGCCATCCGTCACAAAATTTCGCACCATACATTGAGCAACACGCCGCAGGAAATTTTGGGCGGTTTACACATGAAGGTCACCAAAGGGAGCTACTTGAACAGCTATTTTCAACACAAATGCAATCTCAGTATGGACAAAAGCAATCTCAATATGGACAAATGCAATCTCAACATGGACAACTGCAATCTGAACCAATCCGGTCTTTGGAGTACCAGCTGCTGCAGCAAGAGCAGCTTATGCAATTGGCAAATGGAGTGAGGCACAATACACTATTGGAGGAACAGAGACATATTGACCCTCTGTGGCCATCTGACCATAGTGATCAGCTTTTAAGAACTCATCCTGGGATCCACCGTTCACACTCTTCTGCAGGGTTTAGACCATTAGACTTTCATCAACAGCAGCAGAGGCCACACTTCGAGGATCAGTTTAGTCAACTTGAGCGGAACCGTTCATATCAGCAACAACTTAGACTAGAATTATTGGAGCACGGTCTTCCATTTGAGAGATCAGCATCGGGGCTGAATCTGGATGCAGTAAATGGTCTTGGTCTCTCCCAGGGTCTGGAGTTGCGGGATGCTACTGCCCACATGCAATCTTCTGGCAGATTGGGAAATTCTACTCCGGGTTTCAGTCATCAGAATCCCCGTATACCATTAGGTGAATCACATTTTTCACATTTGGAACCAACGGAAGGACGCTGGTCTGGAGCCGATACACAGCTAGCTGGTGACTGGGCCGAATCTCAATTTCGTAGATCTAATATGGATACTGAGCATGATAAAATGAGGTCGGAAATTAGGAGACTGGGTGAAGATCCCAACTCATGGATGGTAGGTGGATCTACAGACGACAAGTCAAAGCAGCTTTTTATGGAGTTGCTCCACCAGAGACCTGGCCATCAATCTGCTGAGTCACCAAACATGAACCGTGGGTATCCTTATGACAGGATGGTTCCTTCAGGCCTTACCCCAGGGATTCAAACGCTTGGCGGCCTTTCAGACCATGGTGGTAATCAAAACGTTTCATCTGCTTTTGGGGATCGTTCATTTTCTGATGAACAGGTCAACAGAGTACCGGGATATGGGAACAATATGGGATCATTGCACCATAATAGTTCCTTACTTTCTGGAATTATCGATGCTGGGCGGTCAACTCAGAATGAAACTCAAGCCTTCAGTAATATGTTTGGTATGAACAAAGACGCGAATGACATCAATACTTGGAACAATGTGCCGCCTAAAAATGAGGGAATGGGAAGGATGATGTCATATGATGCCCAAGACAGAATGGGCAAGCAAGCAGTATTAGACTCCCTGATTCAAGAGGAGCTTCCTGTTGGTACGCCTGGTCAACAGTCCTCTTTCAATATCTCTGGTATGTTATCTTTCAGAGTAATTGCATCTTCTAAGATTTTTTGTTATTTCTCTAATTTCATGGTTTGGAAGGTTGATTTTTACTTTGTTATTATGAAGGCTTATCCTGATATTCTCTTGCTGCAGACCGATACAGTGACAACTTGGTTGGAGAAGATAGAAGGAAGGATAGGTAATTTTGTATTTTTGATGTTTAGCAAATAGCAATTAGCACCAGTATATTAGATAAGTAAAGCACCCTGAACTCCTCCCATACATTCCTGTGGATTAAATATTAAAGCGATTGTTTGTAGGTTGGTAGTTCCATCACATGGGCAGAATTCAGTTTTGTTAAAAAGGCCTCCCTCATCTCATTCTTCTTCGTCGCATGAAGGATTACTCGAGCGTATGTCTGACACAGCTAGCAGGGCAGCAGCAAGTTCCTATAGTGGAATTGAAGGTATATCTATCTCAAGGAATGTTGTCTTTTTCGGGCATTATTGATGGAAAATGGGACTCAGACTGTAAACGAATTTATTAACAGGAGGTGTGAGACGGGAATCAGGAGCAGCAGGAAACAAAGGGTCAACGTCAGAGGCGGCATCGTTTAGTGAGATGTTGAAGAAGAGTAATAGCATGAAGAAGGTGGCGGCAGAGTCAACTGATGCAACCGAAGGAAGCAAAGGTGGCGGTGGTAAGAAGAAAGGGAAGAAAGGGAGGCAAATCGATCCAGCTCTTCTCGGTTTCAAAGTCACTAGCAATCGAATTCTTATGGGCGAGATCCACCGCGCTGATGATTTTTAGCTTTTGTTCGTTTGTACAAAATCTTTACATGTAAAGATTAGATTCTCATACTTAGGCGTATAGGTCCTTTTCGGACAGATTTCTTACATCACATAAGAGCACACGAAATGAAATAATAATGTTTTTTAGGTGATAAATTGTTTGGTTTGCACTTTGGTACAATGTTGTCTAATTACTTGTACCTTGCCTACCCCTATTTTAAGCATCCACTCCATCTGACCAGTGTGATAAAGCCATAAGTATAACTCCATATTTAGAAGCACAAAGAAATGGCTTACAGCTGTTACGGTTGGTTAACGGTCAGAAAACAGAGAGCTTAGATTAAGAATGGCAATGTAAATAGTAAAAAATGTATCTCTCAAAAGCAAAGCGATACAAAATCATCGCAAAAACATATGTACAGGAGATTAGCAATACACAGCAAATACAAGAATCATTCACAAAGTTGAGAAATTGGTGACATTTTGGCTAAACACAAAACTCACAGCTCCAAAACGTCAGATGAATGAAGTTAAAAGAGAAGATCAGAAGTTGATGAGAACGCTGGCCAATTGAGAAGCAGATGGTTTAATCTGATCACACACTCTCCATTTGGAACCTTTCTCTTTATCAAGGTCGTACATTAAGGTCTCATGTCCACAAACCCGTGAAAACAGTAGAACCTTATTGTTCCATACTCCTAGTCTCACCCAGAAACCCCCTTCTCTCGGAGGCACAAACACTGAACTCCACGAATTCTCCTCTGGATCAAATACTCCCAGACGTCCCGGCATGTTCCTGTCCATGAAATACACTTTGTTCCTCACAACTGTGTAGGAATACACCGACACTGATTGCTCCGAGTTTAACTCTTCCCATGTCTGCGTTTTCGGGTCATATATGTCGATGAACCTCGAACCATTGCCTAAAAATATATCATCAAACTTAGTTTAACCCAATGTACCTTGGAATCTAATATGATTCCATTGTCTCCTACCTACAGCGTAGAGTTTGGAACTGAATGCGAATGCAAAGCCGCGCCAAACAGGGCGATTTGGACAATGCATAAGACTCCATTGGTTAGTTTTCGGGTTGTATACTTCCGCGTTGGAAAGGCTATAAGTATCTGTGGAATAGCCTCTAATCACATACAAAAGACCGTTCACTTCAGCAAATGCAAAGTTGTAACGTGGTATGTTCATTCCCGCAAGTTTTCTCCAGCTGCAAATATATTTCGACATAGTATCAGAATACAACCAAACTGGACAGTTCTAATACCAATTATGGTTTCAGAGAAGCTTAGGTCTTTTCTTAGTTATAGAATCCCAAACTGAATAAGAATTTCATTCTTGAATTGCTTTGTCTAACAATCATGCAGAAACTTAAAAATTAAAAAGAATCTTCACTCACTCATTCATTCATTGATTCCTCAAAATTCAAAAAAAAAAAAAAAAA
>Ga0041059_1000587_pt1 | contig 28001 bp, 18 predicted proteins | sample AraColnosormetaG_FD_56232 | JGI IMG/M metagenome (GOLD analysis project Ga0041059, IMG submission 56232) | Arabidopsis roots microbial communities from North Carolina, USA - Col MF nosort | ecosystem: Host-associated > Plants > Roots > Unclassified | place: USA: North Carolina | collected... | reverse complement strand
CAATGATTAAATATTTTATATTCTTATGTTATTAAATATATAATTAGGATGTTTATTTTAAAGTAAAAATTTATTACATTTAATAAAAATGACACATGCATGCAAAAGATCTAATAACAACTACAAATAAATATCAAATTTCGTTTTGTCGTTTTTTTCTTTATATGTAGGATTTACACTAATTTAGTTGACATTTGGTTGATTGATTATCAAACAAATCTAACAAGTTTTATGAGATTAACAATGGTTAATTACATACTAATTTCCATATATATAGTCGTACCTTACCAAATGAAACAACAAAAAAAGAAAATTAAGAGAAGAATCACTACAATGTCATCATCATCATCACATTTCACTATCTTTTGCATCATCTTTCTCGGAAGCTTGGCACGGCACTGCCTTAGATCAATGAGCGGCTACATAGCACAAGACTTCCCGAACTGATTCTATGCCTTAGCTTCCACGTCTCATTTAGAATATCTGAGCTGTTAGGTCGCTTCAGATACTCCGCTACATCTATCTTTAGTGTTTTTGTGGGCATCACAGGCTTCGTGACCGAGTCATATGGGCTCCAGCTTCCTCTGCTACTTATGGTACCAATGCTCGTCCCTCGCCCACTCGATGCATCCTATCAGCATACATTCATGTCAGAGAAACTTTCTACGAGTCATCTATCTAACCGGCTATAGTTTTAGACCCGTAAGGAGTACGGTCAGTGCAAAAAGTATTGTTACCTGAGTTGTATCCGACTCCCAGACAAGAGATTTTGAATTTGGGGTGTGCGGCGACTTGATAAGGCATGCCACTGCAGCAGACACGTCTGGAGTTTCCCATTGCAACCAAGGGAGCATAACACCGTCCATTTCAACAGAAGTACTCTTAAGAGCACTGGTGCTTTGAGAGCTTTGTGTTTTTATCATTCCAAAACTTGAACTACTTTCGCTCCTCTCATCCTCCAGTGATGAAAAGTCTGTGTCTTCTATGTTTGAAATGAATTCGTCGATGAATTGCTCTGCTTCATCTGTCAAACACATGGACATCCTCCTGCTCCGGTCCTTGCTCCTCTGTCAAAATAAAAGAATGTAATTTTATCTTTTTATGCAAAGAATAAACCAGAAGAGGAAACATATGCTGTTCTGAGAGTTGTAATACTCACCTTTCGCGTCCGCAATGGCTTTTCCTCAGCTTCAGAGCTATTTTCAGTGAGTATTTCTTTCAAGTTCACAGAGAGCTCTCTACCACGCTGCTCCTCCAACATAATCTCAGCCAGCAACTCTCGCTTGCGCTCCTCAGACTGCCAATTTAAGGGGAAACGAAGTGTTGTATATTTGGTCAATTCTTCAATGAAAGAACCTAGCAAATAGACGCAAAGAGAAGTTGTACCTCTTGCAATTTTGTTGCATAACCTTTCGTAGATGTGGAGACACCACGGTTATCATCAAGAGATTTCCGCTGGGAACCATAACCAGAGTTCCCCAAAGATTCTCTTTTCTTTGGTGTTGCCTGTATTGACGTTGTTCATTAAAGCAACAATAATAATACATCAATTAACAGTTGTAGGATATTGTTCTACTTTAGTCATCATCTCTAATAAACCATTCTAAAATCTTATTCATATAGATTCCCTCAGTTAAATGAAACATCCAGAAAGATCTGCCCTTTTTATAGGACTAGGTTGGTTTCAAGCAGAGAGTGGACACTCATATAATTAAGTTAATATAGTTCTGAGAAAAATAAAGAAATAATCGTTGGTTGAAACCACAAACCTTATTTTGGGCATATACTGTTCGAATTATCCTCTCAGTTCCATGCTTGCTGGAGCTGGAATCCTTTCCTTCATCATCTGTGACTGCAGAAGACTGGCTCTGTAACATTCCAAACAATTTTTCTCCAATTAGTAACAAGAATTATAACATTTCCAGCGTATGGAGGTACACCAAATATATATCATACACAAAAAGATTAACGAATCCCCTAAACAGAAACACAAACACGCACAACAAAACGATTTTTAAACAAAAAAAGAATCTTTAAACCAAATTATATTTAGACTTACAGAGTAGCCATCATGGTATTTGATTGGATTCTGGCTAAAAGACCTCCTAAGACCTTGTCTATTATCTGAAGCAGCAGATTTCTGAGAACCACTATTTTGACTCTTTCCACTCATGAAGCTCTTCACATCCCTTGAACTGCTTGAATACTGAACTTGATCTACATCACTCTGCAAATGTAAAATAATTCATGTCGATCACACTCCTCCAATATACAAATACAAATCACTACTCATATCAACAAGCCAAATGCACACAACAATGAAAATGTTCATACGCAGCTTCTACTAATTCAAGATGGTAAATGATACAACTGTTTATACGACTCATAAATACGCACAATAAATTGAATATATCAAAATCAGACCTAACAAACCAAGCAAGCATGGTCCTGTTGCTACAAAGTTATCTCATAATCACAGCTAAAATTATAATGGCTTGATAATTATAGCTTTCTAATAAAGTTCCAAATGTAACTAAAAAGGTAAAAAGTTCCTAATAGATTGCATCACATCACACCACTCAAGAGGGCCCAAGAGAAACTATACAATAAGAAGATACAAAGTAAGCAATCACAAAAGTGTAATACCTCAGAATTCTCAATCCGACGACGGACAACAGAAAGCGACCGTCGTCGCCGCGAATTCGCGTTCTCACGATCTCCCTCAATTACACCACCACTGTTCTCGACCTTAACCCTCTCATTCGGTTGTCTAGAAACCGACCTCCGCCGGCTCGAATTGTTGCTCACCGAATCAACCTTACTTGAACCACCACGATTATTACTAGCCGGCTGTCTAGACAACGACCTCCGTCGCCTCGAGCTTTCAGTATCAGCATCTAACCTCCGTAAACCACCGTTACCACCACCAGAACCAACCCTAGAAACAGACCTTCCCCTCCTTTGCGAATTCGTAACCTCTCCGCCGGTACCGCCGCCGGAATTTCTTAAACCAGATCGTCCTCTTTCTCCGCTACTAATCTCGCTCTCGCCGGAGAACGATTCAAAAAACTCGACAGCTAAATCATCGAGGCTAATTTCACCGAATCCAGAACCTCTCACGGTGTTAACAAACTTTCCCTTCCTCATCGGAGTCACTTCAATGTCTGGATCCGGCATGCGGTGAGAGAAACGGCTCAAACTCCGGTGTCTCCTAGAAGCTGACCTCCGTGTAGAGTAAGAAGAGTCGTCGCCACTCTCGGAGGATTTGGCTAGAGACGTCGTTCGCTTCATCGTTGAATTGAAAGCAGAAGTCGCCATTGGAAGAGAAGGAAGGAGGCAACTCTACTGGAGGAGGAGGAGCGGATGATTCGACATTTTGAAATTGTTGAGCTGTTTTGAGGAATCAATTGCATATGATATGCTCCCAATTAATTCATTTTTGACTTAAATGCATTCGAATTTTTTAATACGTTAATTATTTTTCCATTTCTTAATCAATTATGAATATGCCAATTTTTTGTATGGTATTCGTGTATTATACCTTTTTGAAGAATTTATAAATTTTATCCTTTTTTTTTAAGTACAAAAATATAAATTTAACATGTATTTTATTCGTTATATTTGGATTTAATCAGTTGTAGTTGTATTTACGGTTATAATATATATTTTTATTATTTTTTGAGTTATAATATTTTGTATAGAATATTTTTACCAAAATAAAATCTTATTTTGTCGTTATATTTGAATACGTATTCTTACCAAAATAAAATCTTAAATATATATAATGTTAAGTATTAAAAAATAATATATTCGTAAAATTTTAGTAAAAATAACAATTTTAAAAAATTTAAGTGAAAATGCAAAATTAACAATATTTTTTATTATAACAATTGCAAAACATCATATTATATAGGAATTTTATTTAAATGTGGAATATTTGGGATTCATCCGAAATCACTGACATATCCTACCTTACTAAATTATTTACCAAAATAATACTATTTCTTTACATGTACATTTAAAAAGTTTTTTAAAGTTTGGTAAGAGATTTGCTTATTTTAAACTACTATTCTGAGGGCAACATTAAGAAAAATAAATTATTAGGCTCACTAATGCAGAAGCATAAGCTTGAGTAAGTAGAAAAATCAACTCAAAATGAAGATAAGCATGGTTATTTTGCTTGTAGCAGATTTATTTAAAGGATATTTTAAATTTATTTTTTGTTTTTATGGGTCATCTACAATTATACACTCTACAATAGCTTTAGTAATTGTTTTGCCGTTTTTAATTTTTAAATTGAGGGTTTATTTTCATCAAAAAAAATCTAGAAACGGTGTTTAATCGAGTGAAGGTTGTGTTTGATGATACAAAGAACAAGAGAACAACCAAAATTATTAACCAAACCAAACAACGTATGTTTTCTTTTCGTTTGATCTTTTCGTTGGTCGTCGAAACTCATATAAGTTTGATAAATTTTTGTATTTATATGTAGAGAACATAAACTTATAAGGTTAGGTGCGTTATATATGTCCTTAACTTCCAATTTAGACTAAGACATACACGTGTTTGTAGAAGATGAATTTCTTGTATGAATCTGAATTGGTCCAACTTCATTTTTCTCCTCTATATTGTATTTATATATTATGTCTTGTTGAGAACACGTTGACGTACGAAAAGACCAAGATTCCCCAATAAAACATTTTCATTAGGATGCTGACATATAGTGTTATGTTATGGAAGATTTTTAATTTGTTCATTTTGCGCTCAATTTTCTTTCTTTTTTTATGTAAACTAATAAATTTTTCTTTTTAAGAAAATTCTTTTTGATAAATTTCTCAAGCAAATTTTGTTTTCTCGTATTTCCATGAGTCGTAATTCAGTCCATGAAAGAGATTTGATGCATATTGATTCATGTTGTTAATTAGCGAAATACAATTGTCATTGTTTCACTTCTATACATGTATGCCTTCACTTGTAGACCCATTTTTCTTATTTTGGCTACTAACCAAAATGTATTTGGGAACAGTTTTGTTTGTGTTGTTCTTCATAAAGTAGGGTACTGTTCTCTTTTAAAATGATGACAAGAACCAAAAACAATATATACGACTATAAGTGTATATTTTTCTATTGAAGAATTCTTTGGGATCTCTCATCTATGTCATGAATGATCAAGTTGCAGTTAATCACCGTTCACATGTATTTATTCAAGTCTTATATGTTGTAAGAATTTGGGTTCACATGCATGTGTTCATCCAAGCTTACATCTTATAATGAGAAGAGTAAGATAACTTTATATGGGATGTTACTTGGTGTAAAACCGAACTTATTCAATATTTCTTCGATTTTTTATTGAATAACAAAAGCTATTGCGGTTTAAATCAAGCTCACTTGAACATAGAACCTGGACATGGTGCTCCACAAGAATTAAAATTGAAGTTGACCGATTCAAAATAGAAGACTTGATCTCATTTTTTAAAAGTATAATATAGAATTGAACACCGTAACGTGAGTTCACTAATTCTCTATTTATAGTTGAATTTACGTTTTGAAATTCTTACATTTAAATCAATGAAGAAAATGTATAACGTCGTGGTTTGCTTACTAACTTTGAGCTCTCTCTTGCTTTCTGGATTATCAAACACAGCATTGGCTCGAGTACAGTATGAATCTCCAAACCTACGTAAGATTTTATCATTATTATCATTCCGAGCATTTTTCCATAACGATATTGATTTGTTTGCAGTTGAGATTTTCTAGAATACAATATAGAAAAGCTAAAACCGAATATTACAATAGTTTCGATTCCAGTGCATGTATGGGTAAACCATGAATGGTGGCGGTTAGACTGCTTCTTGTTATTAACATATTTGCATTTTTTGTTTGTTTGTCAAAATAATCTTCTAAATATAAATACGTATAAAATAAAATTTTACACTGGAAAGTAAAATAACAATTAATTTGAAGAATATGCTATAACACATAAGTTAGTTGAAGTTTGAAAAATTGATTGGGTAGTTGCTAATGTTTTCTTTTTGGAACAAAATTACAGGAGAAAAGGTTTGGGAACGATCGGTGTTCAAAGAGGTCAAGATAAAAGTATACCCTAGTTGTACACCTCCTGGAGGAGGCAGTGGACGACCATGTCCTCCTCCTAGATCCTAGAGAAATTCTATCATAGAATATTTGATCCAAAAGAAAGAATGATTCATCATATATATGTAATAATCTTTTCAACATTTAATAAACTTATTCCTAACTAAAAATATAATAGGAAAGTGGTTGGAAACGAAGAAATATAAATGGTTTTCTGTATCTATCATTGACGGCTCTAACGTCAAAACTATAATATGTGAAAATATAAGATGATATATATGATATATCAAACGCTCAACTTACTTAATTAGAAATTAGTCAAATTCCTTACGTAAGAGCTTTGGTGAAAATGTATCCAATTGGCCATGTGTAGAGAGACATGAAGTATTTTACCTACGGCCTACGGCTACGAGAATCTCATAACGATGGAAATAACAGTTGATTTAGTCTAGTGCAGTTTTAAACGTAGTCTCTTTTATGTCATCAAGTGTTTCCAAATGTAAAGTGCATATCGATTTTCCTAGGAGAATAGGAGTGGAATTTCAACGTATGATGTTGAAAATATTATCCGATCTTAGTTTCAAGACTTTTAATGAAACTTTACGTTATTATACATGTACTAAGTACTAAGGAGTCTACTTCACCTCATGTGTTTTAACAAATATCTCCAAATTAATTTGAAGGTTAAGCTTTTTCTAAGAGTAAGCAAAAAATTTAATGCATTCCATTGTGTGATTAAACATAAGATCCTCACCTAAGTACTAATTCCATAATCCTACAAAGCACAATACTAGAAAAAAGAAAGATACCGACTAACCAAGAGTTTTTATACAAACCCCAAAAAAGAAGAAGAATAAAACACCAAACACTACAAATTAAAACAGAACATTGAAATCAAAATGTTAAAACTTAAAAGCTACAAAATTGCGAAATATGTATGTACACTCATAAAGTTGGAAGTCCAAATATCTATCTAACTTGCATGTCGTTATTAAATATCCTCATCTCATCAATCTAACATCATCTCTAATCCAACGGCCCAATCCTCACCGTCCAAGGCAAAGTGCAGCATCAACATCAAGCCGCCACGCAAAGCCACCGTCACTCATCCTCCAAACATCACAGAACGAAGTAATCGAACTCACCTCCTTATCACGACACGTGTACTGCAATCTCATTCTACACGTAAAAGTCCGGTACGTTACCAAAGGCTTCTCCTTCATCACAAGCCACACACTCATCTTACTACACTGCTCATGATCTTTCCCAACCACCAACTCTCTGTAAGAACCGTTCGTCCAAATGACTCTCCCTAAACCGTCCGATATAAAACCAGGACACGTGTCTCTCTCAAGATTCATCTTCCTCTCCTCGTCCGTACACCCTAACTCATACTCTCCCTCCATCAATCTCTCCGTTACACACTCCACCGTCAACAACGACGACACAACCGTTTCCGTCATTAACTCTGTCTGATAACGTCTGTTATAACTAGCTCCGTCATTAAAACTCAGCCACAACGCCGCCGCACCTAACTCCGGCGCCGCCTTAGCCTTCAACGGCGAGTCTTTCTTCTCAGGAGTCTCTGGAAGAAGAGGCAACGTCACGATCTCTCTACCACCACCAGATCCGTTCTTCGTCTCATCGTTTCTCTGTCGTTTGCTGTTACCGTTACTATTAACGGATCCGGTACTGCTACTATTATTCTCCTTTGAATATTTTCTCTTACCTCTCCGTGATCTCGACGAAACGTTAGTTATCACCGATCCATTCTTCTCCGTCGGTGAAGCAGGAGATCCACCAGAATCAGGTCTCGGTGCAATCGGACGGTACCGGAGCATAATCCGATCAACCTTCGACATATCATTTCCACCACCACTACCACCGTACCTCGCAATACAACAACCTCCCCGGAAATTCATGTTTTGTCTAACAAACAAGTTTGTTTTGTTGGAGAAGAAGTGTTTGGTGTGTATATAAAGAAAAGAAAACTCTTACGTCGACACGTTTGGAGAAAACCTTGCCACGTGCGAGACCAAACGATGAACAGCGCAACGACGTGATTGGACGAAGGTTAGAGACGTGGCGTTTTGTTTGAATCCGACATTGAGACTCGAAGTACGAGGGAAGTGGTGACCAATAGGAGAGCGAGGAGTGGCTATTAGGTGCGGTGCGATTAAAGGTAGACACATAAGGCTGCGACTTTGGAGTTACGTGTAACAGAACGCGAGGGTTTTGGTTTTGAGATGAGAGGACACATGCCGTGATCTTGTTTGCTGTTTTCTACGTTCAAAAGTTTTGAGATTCTTTTTTTTAAGTTTGGTTTCTATTATTAGCATGTAGGATGGGGAGATTGTGACACGTGGGGAGTAACGCTGTGACACGAATCTCCTTTGGATGTGGGGTTGCATTTATTTCCAGAAGAAGATACTTTTTGCATGCATATAATTGGTGGAAAGTATAATATTAATAGTATAATACACACTTTATAAATATCTACTACGACTACGAAATCTTCCGGATTTCACTAAATTACAAAACAATAAACCGCATGAAATTTAGTATTAGTATCTAACTATTCGTTTGACAAAAAAAAGTACAGATATGATCAATTAAGTAGATATTAGTTGAAGATAAGAAAAAAATATAATCATGTAAAATGTCATGTGTCGTTTAATAGACATGTTATCTAATTAATTTTCAATCACTATTATTTCAGTACGATTCAATAGTTGTCCACATAACCTATTTATAATCCAACTCAATGTAATTCTAGAAGAAGATACTTTTAGCATGTATATAATTGGTGGAAAATATAAGTAGTATAAAATATGCATATCTACTATTTTTTCAATGTTCCGGATTTCGGTGAGTTATAACAAGACTGTAACCTCATAAAAGTTTATAGACCATGAATATAGAACACAGTGCAGAATGGAAATGTTATAACCGGCCGAAGTTAAATTTTCCATTATAATTATTTATTTTGTGTAATTATTGATTAAAATAAGAAAATGAGTAACTACTATTATGACGGTCCAAATTCTAACAGAGAAATTATGAATGCCATGTCAGATAAATGCACAAAATATGTTGTGGTTAAACAATTGCAATGTGGTCATAATTTTTATTTTTTATTCAATTTTTTTACAAAAAATTTGTTAAAAAATAAGAACATTTTACTGCTTATAAGAATGTTTTGATAATTATTTAACCAACCATTTTTCTTGTAAATACTTTATATTTTATTAAGATTCACTTTTATGGTTTGTAAAATATTTTTATAGTTTTGAAATAATAAACTTGTAAATTCATAAAATTATAGTTTAACTTTAGTTTTCTGATTCTTAAATATTGAACAATAACTAATAATATTACCAATTCATAGTTCCAGTGCCAACTCTTTAAGATAAATTAAATTGCATATATATATTGCATTATGGACTGAATGTGTGTATATGTAACTATGAAGTATATGAACATGACGATGCCAACTCTTTAAGATAATTTAAATTTGATTGTTCATTGGAATCCAAATTCTTGAAATTTGACAACTTTAATCTTAAATTCATCAAAATAAGATAATTAAACCCGTATTTTTTAAAACTACAAGAAATAATTAAAAAAGAAAGAAAGAAATGTTGATGCATATTTTATTGAACACTAGCACACTAATAAAACGCTCCTGTTTTTATTGTAGCTAGAACTTTGGTTGGATTATGATTTACACTAGATTTGCTTTAAAAAAAAAAGAAATTCAAGACATATTTTTTTATGGATTTAAAGTTTTTTTTTTTGCTAGTTCTCATTGGAGGAATTGGAACATTCTTAGGTAACATTCCTAAAACCAGACGTTGTGATGGTCACCATAAATTCATATTTGCGTTGTGTGCAACCGGTGGTTCTTTGGTACTAGGTCCTGAGGGTGGAACAAACCATCTCCTAACTAGTGGTTCTTTGGTACTAGGACCTGAAGGTGGAACGAACCATCTTGTACCCGGTGATTCTTTGGTACTAGGTCCTGAAGGGGGAACGAGCCATCTTGTGACGCGTATTGGATCAACTGATTTTTTAAGCAAACTTTCGGACTGTCGAAAATCTTCAGATTCATGTAAGAGGCTCTTCTTGTTGGCTTCAAGAACACCAACAAAGAGGAGAACAAACAATGCTATCACAGTAAAAAAATTTGATTTCGTCATTACAAGATACTTTTACAAATTGTTAGAACTATTGACTATGTTTAAGTTTTATAACATTGTCATAAATCTTATCTTATCATCTTAGAACTAAAGAATAAGATTTAATATTTTCTAATATGGAATGTGTTCTAAGTATGGTACACTGAAGATATTTTCCCGAAAATATTCTTTTTAATATATAGTAGATTTGACTGAAAAAATATAGGCAAAAACTATTATTTAAATAAATAATAAGAATACAATTCAACATTTTATACCCCAAACATTTTCAAAATTTATCTTACCATCCAAGTTCATTGAAGCTCAAATTGTAATGATGATATCTTTATTCAAATATATGAATTACTTGTATTTTATTCCTTTTTTTGTTATCCAAAATAAATCTATAAATCTGAAAAACTTGAATTTCACTAACTATGGTTTCATATCGCTTATCTCATTGTGATGATGAGATGATCTATATACAATTCCGTTGGAATCTGTTGGATTCCTGCTCTACCAATTCTTACAGTTGATCACCAATTCTTTATAAGCTACCATTTTGTTTTCAATGTTATGCGATTCTAATGTTTTCAATCTTCCACTATTTTACTACGATTTTGTTTTTCCTTTATTCACCTGACATTTCCAGTCGCAAACAATAAGCCTTAGTGAAACACACTGCACAAAACTGCAGCAAATGTTGCTCTCAAGACAAAAGACATTCCGGGGGAAACAAATAAAAAAACTCAGGAGAGTTATTTAAGATAAGCAAAAAAAGATACATCTTAAACTGATGCCATTTCGTTTTTCAGTTTCATGTAGACACAACCTTCTTCACCACTTTTGTAACCTCTTCCGGGGCCTTCTCTGCCGGTATGTTCACCAGATTCTCCTTCTTCGCATAATAGTCAATTACCTGCAACAACAACAACAAGAACAAATGTCAAATTCTCTGATAGTCCTCAAGTTCATGTACTATAAGGAAACATACCGGTTGCGTCTGCTTGTGGAATGCATCTAGCCTTGATCTAAGAACATCCGCATTGTCATCTTTACGTTGAATCAATGGCTCTCCAGTCAGCTAACAAACAACGAAGTTGATACAGAGATCAAATCACAAGAGAGAACTCGATTTACTAAGTCAAAATGATGAATCAGAATTTGATGGTTTTTCTTACATCATCGACTCCTGGAACTTTAGGAGGTGCGAATTTAGTATGATAGCTTCTTCCACTTGAAGGGTGAATCCACCTTCCAGTAATTCTTTCTTCGAGAACCGAATCATCGATCGCAAAATTAAGCACCTTATCTATCTGAGCTCCCCTTCTATTAAGCATCTCATCAAGCTACAAGATTTATAAACAAAAAAAGTCAGAACATTTACAAGAGCGAGCAGATACACAAACAACTAACCACAGAAAAGAACCAGAAACCTTCTCTGCTTGAGTCACAGTCCGCGGGAACCCATCAAGAATGAAACCTTTCTGACATTTGGGTCTGTTCATTGCTTCATCCATGATACCAACAACCAAGTCATCAGAAACAAGCTCTCCCTTATCCATTGCTTCCTTTGCCTTCACACCAAGAGGAGTCTTAGCAGCAACAGCAGCTCTAAGCATGTCACCAGTAGACAAATGACACAAACAAAACTCATCCTTTATGACCGGAGACTGTGTACCTTTCCCTGAACCAGGTGGACCTGCAAATTCCAAATCATACATGAACCAAAACTCAATTCTTCCTTTCTATTGAACCAAAAAACACAAATTCACAATCCCTTCGCTATGATCATCAGATAAAGCATTAACGATAACAGCAAAATGCAATTTTTACACACTAAAACAGATAAAAATCGGAACTTTCGCTACACAATTTTCACAGAGATCAAACCTAAAGTACCGATTGAGTGAAAGATTCAGAGGTAACGAAAGAGATGATTGTACCGATGAAAACGAGACGTTTGTCAGGTTTAGAGGCACATTTCATACGGCGAAGAAGCTCAGACATGAGATCAACAGTCTGAATATCTTCCATATCAACAGAAGCCGCACTGCTCGTTGCCATGTTCGTCGTCGTCGTCTCTTACAAGAGAATTAGATTTGGTCCGGTGGAGTTGTGTTCTCTTTTTGAAGTGCGTGTATTGGATTCGATGCTTCCAATGTTTTCTTTCACCGTTTTACGATTTTACCCTTAACTGTGCCAACAACTACAAAGGCCTGCCCTTCGAACAACAACAACCTGCCTGGGGTTGGTGACACACCCAACTCTGAAAACGAGTCTTTCTTCTTACACATCTAATATCGCACATTTTTCATAATTACATAAAATCAAATATCATATAATACTTCCAACAAACCATTATGTTTTAGGTCAAGTGAACCAAAAAAAGCGGACTAGAAAACATAGAATAAGTAGAGTCTAACACATTTTTTCGGTTTTAAGGCACGATGGACCGGTCATTTGTCCAATTAACACTAGTGTTAAGAAACTTAATTTGATATTAAGTACTGAGGTTGAAGATTTTGCTAGTTTATGGTAGACTTATGAATATCAGTATACCACTAGACCACATTCACTTTTCGTCAATAAGACAATTAAACTCTTGAAAACCCACATTTTTCTTTTTTTTTTTTGAAAGCCAAACTCCATCAATGTTTGGTTATTAAAGATATGAATGAATACTACATCATTAGTTTCTTTCTTGATAATTTTTGTATATTTATTTATTAATAAGTTTTTGTATTTTTCTAAATTCTTAACATTAATAAAAGAGTTTTCCAAAAAATGCAAAATAATACTATAAAATTCAAAATAGTACATAATATAAGCTTTTTTTTTTCCAACTTTACATATATTGTAAACGTTTTTACGATCACATACATCTGCTTTTTGAAAATTCTAAAAATATAAATAAACTCTTTACCTCAAAAGTTTCAATTTGCTATATACATTTTTTTAAAATCAAATTTAACAATAAAAAATAAAATTAGATTACATATTATTTTAGAATTAAATTAACATAGGCCCACTTCTTATGTTGGGAAAAGGGAACAACAAATATAACAATTTAGCAACAAAGAAGTAGAAAAAAGAGGTGATGTCATAATAAACGGTAAAATAATAGGAACGATGAGCGAGCGGATCTAGCTTTCGTCAAAATCATCATCACTGAGTACATCTGCCACGTCAGCTTGATTGGGATCTATTTGGTCGCCCGTACACAAAATCTCGGCTCACTCACTCACACTACTCAAGTCAACGTTTCTAAGATTCTCCGGCGGAGCGATTATGTCAGGTAAAACTATCGCCGATCTCTTCTTCTTCTTCTGATTCGAATCTCTCGTCCCCATTCCCTGATTTTTTTGATTTACATTTGATAGGATCTTCTTCACCGAGCTTGTGGCTGGCACCGAATCCGAGCAAGAGATGGGGAGAGCTCTTCTTCCTCTTCTACACTCCTTTTTGGCTCACTCTCTGTTTAGGCATCGTTGTTCCTTACAAGCTTTACGAGGTCTATGCGATCATCAAATGAGCATTGTTTTTAAGTGTCTGATGTATTTAGGAGACGATGAGACAGAGTTGAAGTAGCTATTCACTTTTTTTTATCTGCTAAATTAGATCAACAAAGTTTATGAAATGATGTCTCATTGTTTACCATGTCAGTGTTTTAGAGATCTGAAAATTTTACTGTTGTATGAAGTTGTCTTTTAAGTGGTATTGAAGAAGTACTAATAAGTGTTAGTTACTTTGCAAACTAGCAGACATTCACGGAGTTGGAGTATCTGCTTCTAGCTTTGGTTTCAGCTGTTCCTGCTTTCGTTATACCCATGTTACTCGTTGGAAAGGTTACTTTTTGACAACTTTTGCTTTCACTGTGAGCTAACGTGTTCGTGGTGCTATACTTGTTTGTCTACTAGCTACTTGCTTCCAATTGAATGCAAATCTCTATTGTTTTCCTTACCATATGGACTCAGAATATATGCATTATTCTTTCAGGCCGACAGAAGTTTATGTTGGAAGGACCGCTATTGGGTTAAGGCAAGCTTTTTTTCTATGTGCATGACATTTTGGCTTGCCAGTTCTAGTTTCAAACTATTTTTAGAACTTGTTTTAACTTCCTTGAGTACTGGTGAGAGTTCTCAAGATCTCATCCATAGTTGTACTGATTGGAACATGTTTTTACCACAGGCAAATCTCTGGATAATTGTTTTCAGCTATGTCGGAAACTACTTTTGGACTCACTATTTCTTTAAAGTTCTTGGAGCGTCCTATACTTTTCCATCATGGAAAATGAATAATGTAAGCACAGCATTATCTCGGCAGATTTGTTCTATTGAGTAGTTTTCTTGTTTCCATGAGCTTATGGCAGGGGTTTTGTGTTGAACAGGTGCCTCACACAACATTCTTCCTAACACATGTTTGCTTCCTCTTTTACCACGTTGCATCGAACATTACTCTTCGGAGGCTACGCCATTCCACTGCTGATTTACCAGATTCTCTGAAATGGTGTTTTGAGGCTGCATGGATACTTGCGCTTTCTTATTTCATTGCATACTTGGAGACTATTGCTATCGCAAATGTACGTTGTGATGTCTACATTTCTTTGATAATTTCCTATAAAAAGAGCTCTCTACTTGGTGTTTTATCATATATCACAAATTCCTCTTATAGTCTGCTTAAAGACTACGTTTATCTACTTAATCATTCTAGAATCTTGTTTAGAAACTAGTCACTTGACAATAACCGCTCATATGTTCTGTTTTTGTTTTCAAACTTGTGCAGTTTCCTTACTATGAGTTTGTGGACCGAAGTGCCATGTACAGAGTTGGATGTCTTTTCTATGCCATTTACTTCATTGTGAGCTTCCCAATGTTCTTCAGGTAAAGAAAGCATAGTTTTCTATCATCTCATAGAAGCAGTGAATCTTTTCACCTTCATGACTGTTGCATATCAAAACTGAGACAAGTGATAGTTGTTAGATACACCGGATTAATTGATTGAATTTTCTTGAGAGTCTTAAAATATAGGAATTAAAGACTTAAATGGAGAACCAGGTCTTTCTCAAGTGTCTTGAGGAGTTCTTTGAACAGTCTCTGTGATATGCTTCCGTCTCACCTTCTTATTGCTATTTGATTACCTCGAGTTGTTGTCTATCTGTTTTCATATGTTTTATTCATTGTTTGCAGGATGGATGAGAAATCAACTGATGAATGGGATTTATCTCGAGTGGCTGTTGATGCTTTGGGTGCTGCTATGTTGGTAACAATCATTCTTGATCTATGGCGTCTCTTCTTGGGACCTATAGTTCCCTTACCGGAGGGACAAAACTGCCTTCAGTCTGGATTACCATGGTTCTCCAATTGAAGATTGAAAGATCGGTTACTTCCACCAATTCAGGGAATTGACATGGGACTGAGAGAGAAACCTGCAAAGGAATTTCCATTAACACTTTACGGAATTGGGAAGCAGTTAATGCAGGGCATGTTTCTAAGGCTTTTCTTCTCCAACTGCTGATTTGTTTGTTAGTTGTTTTTGGTTTTCAGTTTCTCTTGATGAACTTTCCCAATGTAACCTTTCAAGTTATCCTTTATAGAACAGAATGGAACTTCGTTTTTTGTTGTGGACTCGATATATTGGTTCGTCCTCTTAAGTTCATTAAAACAAGAAAGACCATAACACCATTGAAAGAACCAAAACTTGATATTAAATGGTAAAGTCTCATCACATGAAGTAGCTAAGGGCTTACTTTACTTCTGCAACCTCCCCCGTAGCATTTGTTCCATTGTTGTAGTCACTAACTTATATGGGACGACTGTTGCAGTGCATAACTGCAACCACAATCAGAACACTAATCTCTGGTCCAAGATCAACATTACCTGGTCCTGTGACCATCCATGATTCCTTGAACAAGTACACGTTCTCAGTTCTTTGTCCGTAGACCGGTTAGTAGTGGGAGATAGAACAAGACTGCTCTCCGTTTTTGTAATCTTTGCATCTGAGAATATTAAGGAGATACGACTACTAACCGTAAGAGTTTACTTGTTCATATATGTCATAGTTTTAATGTGGTTTGTAATGAGTCTTTGGAGTGTAAGAGTTTAAAAATGATTTAATATAAGATCTAAGTCTCATTCACATAAGATAACCCTGTTTCAAGATACAACAACAATTCTATTATAGGAGCATCCTTCAACTTTTAAATATAAAAAACATAAAACACTGAATCAGAATCATACTGATACTAACTCAGGTTTATTGTAGTTTCTTGAATAAAATCTGGAAAGAATAACAAAACATTACTGCCACAAGATCAGAAAATGAAACAACCCAAAAATATTTCAAGAGTGTTAAGTTGCCATTATTGTATCATCAAAATAGTACTGCCACTAATGCTTTATACCATCAATTAATGCATGACTGACCTCGTTTCTTCTAACCCAAGTATATGCTATTCACAGAACAAGAAAAATACTTCCCTGAATCCAGACTAAATCACACTAACTCATATATCAACACGAAGGAGAAGAGTATGGACCAAGAAAATTGAGAAATCCAAACTCCGATTAAGCCATTAAGGCAAAAAACCATCCATGCAAAGAGACATATAAATTCATAGGGAGAGAGACAAAAACACGTAGCAATAAAAAAGCAAATGAGTACAAAACAAAACAAAACAAAATAGAAGATTGTGCAATGTAACGCAAGGACTCATGAAGATCATCATACCTTTGCTTTGAGAATCAGGATGGACAACTTCAGACTTGTGTAACCCCTTCTTTTTCGTCAAGATTAATTACTTCTTTTCGAATTCAACGTGAATGTAAAAATCTCTAGAGATCAAATTTTAAAACATCAAGCAGTCTAAACATTAAACAACATCAGCTTAACACAGTTTAAACGCATTAACCACTTTATAAAATGTTGAAACTATTTTTGTAACCCACAATATTATAAAACGCATGTTTCTTGTTTTCTAAAGAAAATCTAAATTTTGAATTGATCAATTTTTTGTCCAAATCTTCTATGATTTCCTTAGGGAGAGCCACAACCTGATTCCAAGCCCAAGAAGAAGGATGCTCCACGTTTTAAAGTTAATCTTGGAAGCGAGCGACAATGCTTGGGATGGAATGTTAAAGGTAGCAGATGCATACTCTGTTATCATAGTCTATGTCAAAGTATGTGGATATGAATAGTTTCCATGGTCGTACTTGTCCAAGAAACTTGGATTTGTATTTTGTAGCTACTCGAACACAAAACTTGAAACCAAGAACATTTTTTTTGGTGCCAATAAAATAACACACTGGTCTAAGTGACATGTATGTTTTTATGAGATTTGCTCTCCAATGTGGCTCAACCTGTGTTTTCTTTGGGTATATACATACTGGATTTTTGGCCGAAGTCTTGGAAACAGATTATATCTGTGATTTGGAAAATGCGGAATCACCCACTATTATAAACTGAAATTTTCTTAACTTATCATTTCTATGCAACAAACACACTTTTACTATCAAATCTAAGTACAGAGATACGTTACAACAAGAAAGTAATATCATCCAGCTCCATATATATAGCAAAGACCATTTGATTCAAGAGCATAATCATTATATAAAACCCATGGTCATAACATGATAAGTATTAAGACATGTACATAAGAATTTTGACAGTGTATAAAAAGGGTGTAAGCCCGACTTTCACATATATAACTTAAACCCCTGACTTATATGTTACCTGGCCACTATCATCTTTCAAACAGACAAGATTGTCCTTCAAGCAAGAGAGTCCTCGTCAATCGTCATCATCTTCTAGCAAGAGCCTTAACTTTTCCTTCTCGGGTGGTGAATAACCAATTGATTTCCTTCAAATAGGTCTGGTAAGTAACTCTCCAGGTCATCTGGTGTGTACTTTATGTACTTTCCAGCATGCCTACCACCTTCTAGTTGACTCCTATTCCTTCCGAAGAAAGCCCGGTAAGCCGGGATTACTTTCTCTGATATAGATATTCTCAGTTCTTCACGAAGTTGAGGATCCGGGACCTTCCAAGCCGTTTGCAGCCTGTATAACTCTTCAAAGCTGGCATTAAAACCTCTGAATCTCTCTTTTAACGCCATCTTGGAAGAATTGTTGCTTCTTTGTCCATAACTCGGACTACCACTTGAACTTCCACCCATACTTTCGTCCCTCAAAGCAGATAGCACCCTGCTCCAGGAAGCCCTGAGGTAACCGGTAGCATATTGACGTATCTGCCCTCTTCGTTTTCTAACCCAATCATCACCCAAGAGTTTACCAAGCTCAGAATCCTTCACCTTCTGAACTATGTAGTAAATGTTGTTCATCATGAACACATGTTGCAGCCCACCATCTTCATACAACTTTGATTTATCTTCAAGATTTGATTCCAACGACGTAATCAACCCCAATATTCTTTTCGCAAGAGGAGACATCTCTTCTGTACTATCATCACCAGATACGCCACTTGACTCATTACTCTCCAGAAGCGAATTTAAGGTCACCGCATAATCCACAATCAATTTCATGTAATTCATCACATAACGTATCATTGGATGAACCTCACCATTTGTCGTCGGTCTCTTTGATGTCTCATTCCGAACATTATTCTCAAACTCAACAAAAGTCCCCCTCGCAGCATCACCCAGTGCTTCCAACACCCCCTTGGTCTCATTACACACAAAACAGTCAGTGACCATCACCTCTAAAGTCTGCAACACATTAGCCAACGCATCATACATGTCCAGAATCCTAAACAACTTCTCTGATGATCTTCTACCAATCGCCACAGCCTCTCCGAAATTCAACAACTGCATCACACAGCTTTTAGTTGTCTCGTTAAAGCAAACCTCTTTACTCGACTCCGAACTGCTAAAGATCTCATCACATATCTTTTTCTCACCAACAAGAAGAACCCTAACAGTAATCTTCACAGCTTGAATCCACTTCTTCATCTTCTCATCCATAGACTTCCAATCAATCTTCTGAACTTCTTCTATACTCAGCTTCTCAACACCAAGAATCATCAAACAATCATCCAAAGCATCACGCCTAACCGAACTATAAACCTGAACACACTCCTTCTCATAACCAGCGCGAATCATCCGCTCTGCAATCTCCTTCAAATCTTCAACAGCAGTTGGATTAATCAAATCAACCCAAAGATCACACCCTATACTCCCTCCTCTCTCATGAAACAACCTCCTCCTACTCCCACTACCATCTCCATCAGCAACCAAACCAAAATTCTCAAAATCCTCAACAACATCACCATCAGCAAAGGACAACGAAACACGCCGCATCGAGCCATAGAGTCGCTCAGCGTCTAAAGGAACAGTGTTACGAATCAAAATCCGTCTAAATTCATCTTCAAGCTGAGACATAGCCATCTGCAAAGCACTATCAGCTCTATCCACCATATCAGGCTTATTCTCAGACGAAAGATCCTCAAGCAAAGAGATAATCTCATCAACAGCTGAAAGAAACTCGGTAGCTTCCTCCGGAGATTCATCAAACGAAAGAGAAAACGAAGAGGAACGATAGTTACCAGAAGACGAAGACGAGTGACGAGAAGAATCATTACCACCATCCCACCGATGAATAACCGATTCTGCAGCCTCTAAACGCGCCACAAGAGCGTCGTTTTGATTCTCTTCCTGGTTCGTCATCGCGGTTTTGATATTTGATAAACGGTTATCGAAGCTTGAGAAGATAAGTAACATATCTTCACGAACCTCTTTTGGTGTGTTGAGGCTTTTCATGATCTGTTGCGCCGTAGCGAGAACACGGTCTTCAGCTCCCCCACCACCACCTCCGGCTTCGGCGTTGATACTCGCCGCCGTGGTTGTTGTTGCGGCCATCTATGGAGAAATTCGAAAAGGGAAAAATCAAAATAGAGAGGTAGGTGAATCAGAAAGATGAAGACATGGATCGTGTTGTGAGATTTAGAGATCAAAACTTGAGAGAGATTGAATTGAAGAAGAAGAGTATAATTTTTTTCTAGGGTTTGAGTGGAACAAAGACAGCGAAATGGATTGTTTTTGGTCTTTCCGAAAAAAAGAAACAAAGTCAATACGTTTTCGTTGACCTAAATGTTTTGGTACCGGTTATTTTCCGGTTTAATTCTCTTCTACGAATCACAGATAGACAGAAAAGTACGGTAATGTTTTTGGTTACTTTCGGTTTAGTCTTTTTTTTTTCAATTGCTGCAAGTTTTGGATAGAGTTTTTAGACTGTTTCAAATTTAGTTCAAGGAGTTTTATTTAGACTGTTTCAAAATGGTTAGATTTTGTGATTTTTTAATTGTTCATTCAGTATGGGTTTAGCTTTAGAATGTTTCAAATTGTATTCCGATCCTAATATAGATTCAGAAAAACGGACCGGACCAATGTGATTGATTTGATAGCAGCATTATTGCGGTGGAGTACTCTTCCGGCGTATTGACGCTGTCGTCCGCCTACCGTATCCAACGGTTGATAATTATAGTTGACAATAACAGATTTTCTAATCTCTCAAATCAATTTTTTTCTGCTAAACGACAGATATCTGTGTTCACACTTCACACCATCAACATTCATCTACCTGTTGTTTATTCAATATAGCCAACACAATTGATTTTTTTTTATAATGGATATGTTATTATTTGTAAATTTAACATGATGATTGTACATAAAAAGGTTAGTGTTACCAAACTCTAACTCTATTATAGTAAAGGGAAATTTGACTCTATAACCAACAAAAAAACTATAATTAAGAAACTAGCACCTCACAAAAAAAACCTTGATATTCTTTATATTTTATGTATTAATTCCAATGTTGTCCTTTTTTTTTAAAGATATTATTGAATAAAGGTTTTTAATAGATTTATGAAATTAAGTGTTATTCAATTATGTCTTTATAAAACTACTTTAAAAAATCTGCTTTTATTGGATTAATGTTTATTTGATATATTCTAAAATAAATTAAAAATAAGTGTTATTCAATATTTATTTGATTTGTTTCATTTAGGATTTGAATGTACTTTTATTCATAAAACATGAAAAAAATAATCCAAACATTTTATCAAGTATTTCAAAATCCACGTAAAACATTAAACATTAAAATCAAAACCCACATATTATCAAGCCAATTCAAGTCTATTAAAAACCTCAATCTAATAACAACCTCTTAATCTCATTTTCCCCATCAACTTAATCTTCACTTTCATATTATCACTTTGCCTCCTTTTTTTTTTGCCAAGTTGTCATAAAAAAATGGGTGCAAAATTCCCTTTCTATACCGTCATTATCACCGTTAGTGCTACCATTACAATCGATGTCATCGTTATCGTCACCACTACTACCATCGCTATTGTCAACATCACCGCTACGTTTTATCTCGGTTGCTTGAGTTGCCAATGTTGTATCTTAGAGTATAGTTTTTTTTGGAATCAGATCAGTTTAACTCCATCATTTGGATCACTTAGAATATAACGTTCTTTATTCGTCGTATGTTTAGTTTAGTATTATGTGTTCTCTATTACTGCTACTATAGTATATAGTAAGACACTACAATGTTCTATACTATTTTAAAAGACATGCTTTGGGTTTGAATTTACAGTACTGATTTTAAATATAATTTATAAAAAATAATATATTACAATATTTATTCTTATGTGATCCTATATAGTATAAGATCATATAGTATAACATATATATTTTTTTGTTACAAACACTTAACCACGTAAATGTTTATATCCATTTGAAAAATTCAATCACTACATCAATTCACGTTTCTCACTCATTTACGCGTACGTCCACAATTCCAAGTGCAGCTACGAGTGTGTCATTCTCCTTTCACACGTGCGTTTGCATCCTTTACAAGTTGGAAAAGAGTTTTTCGTCTTTCTATCATCTATATGTGTTACTTTCTTCATTTACCTTATTATGATGCTATATATTTAATAACTTTAGCTAGAATGGTTATTCACCTAATTCACCCTATATCAAATTTACACCGTAATACACAACACAATTCTGCACTTTTTTTTTGGTGTTAAAAGCAGTGAATGATAAAAAAACTTTTACCTTTATTGATAGCAATGCTAAAAGAATCATACAAACCCGTTACATGATCACACTATTTTCCGTGTGTTATACATATATATAACTTTAGCATAAAGAAACAAGAACCCATAACAATAAAAGAACATGGAATCTACTTCTACTTGTGATGATTCACCAATAACCTCCACAAGAACACTTCCCTTCTTTAAAATGATGGAACCGGCTCGCGTCTCTCACTACCATCTCTCGTCCTGTAACCAAAGATATGAACTCAACCACCTTGTGGCAATTTTTGCATATCCTATGGTTCTGAGTAATCTGCAATGGATTCCATTCCGGCGTATTCACCAATCCGTAAGCTATGGCTAGTTTCTCGCTGTGATATCGCCCTACTCGCTCTTCTTCCTTTTCATCTACGTCTGGAAGAAGGTGTTGCTCCTCCTCTGAGTACCCATACTCGGAAATCTCTTCCATTAGTTCATCCACTTTTTGGTATATCTGCCTGTTTCATTTAGATTCACACATCGTAAGGTTATGAGATTATGAAATGAAGACAGAGAAAGATTTTAGTATTGTCAGATAATTTACCTTTTCACCGTCTCATTGTAAGAATCAAACCTATCTCCTGAAAGAAAGCTGTGAGTCTGATCTCCAACCTCAACCCAAGTACAAGCCGGCATCATGCTTAATCCTTTGCTCTCCAATGTCTCCAAAACCCCTGCAGCTTCTGCAGTTTTTCCCATACTGTTGTACATATTATACATCACAACGTAGTTTCCGAGCTTCTCGGGTCCCATTCCATAGAGTTTTTCAGCAACCACTCTTCCAAGCTCTAAGTTTTCCTGCATCCTACAGGCATTCAAGAGTGCTGCCCACATGTTCACCGTGGTTTTCAAAGGAGCTCTTCGGATAAACGCAATGGCTTCATCTAATAAACCGTCTCTACCCAACAGCTCAATCATGCAGGCATAATGCATCGCCCTTGGTTTGATCCCATGAACCTCACTCATCGATAGAAAAATCTCCCAACCTTGCTCAGATAAACCTGAATAGGCACAAGCTGATAGAACTGCAAGAAATGTGACATGGTTTGGAGCGACGTTTGCTGCAATCATTTTCTCAAACAACTTAACAGCATCAGTTCCTCTACCATGATTTGCATATCCACCCATCAAAGCGTTCCATGAGATTATATTTTTTCTCGGCAATTTATCAAAAACATATCTAGCAGTATCTACTCTACCCCATTTGCTATAAAAGTCTACAAGAGCTGTGTTTGCAACGATTTCCGATTCAAAACCGTTTCGAATTAAACTAGCGTGTGCCTGCTTAGTAAGCTCAAGCTTTGCAAGCTTTGTAGAAATTCTTATCATTATCGAAAGTGTGAACTGATCAATAGACACACCTGAGTCTCGCATGTCATACAACAAACACAGAGCTTCCTCACTATAACCATGAAGCGCATAACCCGCAATAACGTTGTTCCAAGCAACAGTAGTTTTCTCGGGCATACACTCAAAAGCACATCGAGCATCTTCAATATCCCCACACTTGCTATACATATCAATCAATCCACACGAGACAAAGGTATTATCAACAACTCCTAACTTCAACGCACAAACGTGTAACTGTTTCCCCACATAAATAGACCCTAAGCCAGCCGAGGCCCGTAGCATCACCGCAAACGTATGAGTCTCACAATCAGAAAGCTCCTCCCACATCATCTTAAACAACTCAAAAGCTTCAACATAATTCCCAAAATTAACAAACCCAGAGATAATCGAGTAATAAGAATACAAATTTCTCTCAGGGATTTCATCAAACAACCTACGTGCATCAATAATCATCCCACACTTGACATGCATCAACAAGATTCTGTTCATCATATACTGCTCCGGCTCAAACCCATTACTCATCATAAACCCATAAACCCTTTTAACACACCGAATCGATTTCAAACGAATACAAGCTTCCACTAAAGCATCATAAGTACTAACACCAACCTTAAAACTACAGCGAATCTCCAGAATCTCAAACAATTCAAAAGCTTCTCTGAATCTATTACACAAAACCAACTTCTCTATCTGACTACAAATCGTTACACCAGATTTACTGATCTGGGTATCATCCAAAATCTGATCTTTCGATTCCTTAACCTCGATTCTAATTGGTTCTGGTTTCAGCTTTGGTTTTGGTTTCAGACCTTGAACTACAGAAGAACAACTGAGTCTTCCAAATGGGTTCTTCCATCTTCTTCCTCGTAACGAGAATTTTCGCGGGAAAGTGAGAACCTTGGGATTGGAAGAAGAGTCTCGAATCTCGTCTAATCTTATGCTCTGGTAACGCGAGAGTGGAATCTCCATGATTGGAAGAGAATGGGGTCAATAAGAGATTAGGAGCAAACAGAGGATCCAGATCATATTGATCGGAATCGCCCGAGAAAGCACCGTGGAAAGATGGATTTGTTTACTTGATGCTCCGCAATGTCTGAAGCAAATGGGTTTTGTTGCTGAAAGAAGAAGAAGGAAAAGAAGTGATTTTTGAAATAGAGAGAGAAGAGCATCACACAGCATCGGGAGCTCCGCTAATGGCAGTTGGAATTTAGACTTTGAGGAGAGAAGCAGGTAGTTATGAAAACTACGTCGTTTTTGGCATAAGCAGATCTAATCACAGTTTAATTTAAGAAAATTATTGATTTGCATTGTTGCAGTAAACAGGTTTTTATGACATTAATCATAGCAAAATACGTTTGATGGAAATAGTTTTATTTTTATTTTGAAGATTGTTTGATGTTTATATTTAACAATATCTTTGACGTTTGAAGAAAAAAAAAACTACATTGATGATCACATTTGTTTGTTAAGAGATGAGCAAGAAACAATTGTATAATCTACAAGGAATCAAAACTAGGACTGTTTCTTTACTTACTACCTCACAACATCAAACGCTCGAAGAAATCATGAAGCTAATGTGGTTGGCTCGCAGCTATCTCGAACACAAGCCAAGACATCTCTGTATTCTCTAAAGATAGTGAAGGAGTCATGTACAGCTCCATTGCTGCTTTTCTTGTATTCGAAGAGAAGAGAGGAGTGATCAAAAGCCGTCAACTTCACAAACCCGTAATCATAGTCTCTGAAGATACTCCACTTGGGTTTCAGCGAGCTGAACGAAGACAAGTGACTTCCTGCACCACCAACAACCACGTGTATAGTTCCTTTGAAGGCTCCTGAGTAGTGACTTTTCTCATTGTCCATACATTGGTTCTGGTAAATGGGGCATGTTCTTTCATAGTTATGAACATGACCGTAGAACGCGATGTCTACTTTATACTTCTGCCAGAGCTTTTGCAAGCTCTCTCTTCCCATAGGTTCTTCAAAGGAACCTTCTTGACCATACCAATCGTTTGTTGAATAACCGAGAACACGATGAGCAATAAAAATCAACCAAGGCTGAGCCCTTCTGTCTACAGAGGCAAGACAACGCTCTATGAATTGGTATTGCTCTGACCCTTCTCTCCAATCATGTTCAGTGTCCGCTACACAGAACCGAAACATTCCATAATCCGCAGAGTACCAGAACTTAGCTTTGTTCTCAGCAGGAAAATCAAACATGGTTTCCGCAGGAACCCCACACTCCCCTCCAGAGTCTTTACCACCATAGAAGGATCCAGAGTCTGGCCAATCCCGCTCGTGGTTGCCACTGAAGAGAAACACAAGTTAGTGCCAAGAATCTGGAAATCGTTAAAGCGAAGACTTATATGGCCGGTCAAGCTAACCTTGCGACCATGTATGGAACAGTAGAAGCAATAGGTTCAACTTGAGCTGTGAACTGATCCCACTGCGAGATGTAACCATTTGCGTAAGTGATATCTCCAATGTGGAAAACAATGTCAATGTTCTTCAAGTCCTTGATGAGTTGATCAGTGGTGTTGAGAGAACCAGGCTGATAATCATTGTACTCGTTTGAACCATCCCGCTCTCCCTTCAAATACATATTACAGAAACATATAAGTCCCGAGAGGAAACACTAACAAGGCAATGTTTTTATATAGAAAACAACAAGCAAGTACCTTCCCCATGTCCCCGAAGATTATGACCCGTTGTAACGAGTCTTGTCCAGGATAAGGAGAGGACTTGAAAGTGAAATTCTTGCTCCAAACTATTGATCCATTCATCAACTCATGACCCATCCTGTATGTGTACCTTGAGGTAGTTGATGATCCAGAAAGTTACAAAACCGTTATCCAAACGATGTGTTTAAACAAGAAAGGAAATTGATACTTCTAAACAGTGTATATACTTGAGGTTTGGCCAAAGATCTTTCAATGAAGCAGTGTGGATGAAACCTGGATCACGCCAACCAACAGTACGAGCAGGAGCACCTGTGTCAAACAGTGTAGTAAGAATCAAAATGCAAATTCAGATAAAGAGAAAAGTGCATAGATTTCTAGTTTCATACATACCACACATGCTGTTCCTGGTAAAAGTCAAGGTACCAGCTGGCGATCGTCTACTTCGAGTTCCCTTACGACTCCATTCCACAAACGGAACAGCCTCACCTATGTTGTAACCACTTGTCCATGTTACGGTCATCTATCAAAATCATAGTGCAAAGCATGTTTTAGTTCATATATCGATTTGAGAGTCTTGTTAAGGCTTTGATAAATCAGGCTATGGAAAACTTACCTCGTCCCATTTCTTCCCTAAAGCAAGACGTGGATAGACAGGAGCTTTAGGATTGATAAACGATACATGATTTGAAACCGAGACAAGTGTTGGCTGTAAAGAGCAATAAAAGAGATCAATTAGAGTCCATTGGAGATAAAACACAAACTTGAGAGGTTGTGTAATCTAATCAACTAACATTTGAGAGTCCCCCAGTGAAGAGGGCAAAGGAGAAATCAGCTCTCTGGTTTATAAGCATGAACTTCAAAACCGCATTCCCAGTCTTCATATAGTCAGGACTGGACTTGGCATACATATACTGCCATATTAGAGGAAAACTAAATGAGATGAAATGCAATGTCAAAGTTGAGAAATCAACAGTCAAAATGTAATGGAAACCTTGACTGGAGCTGAGCAAATAAAAGGAGCTATCTCTTTGTCATCTGTTGGAGCACAAGAAGATGAGCTATAACAAGAGAAACACAAAGACAAGTTGTTAAACACATCAATCAATATGCAAACACATGATTCATAAAGAGGGTTTAATGGATGTAAAAAAAATACTCGAATTTTGCTGGTGAGAAGACTCCAACCCAATCGTCTGAAGAAGGCTCCGGATTTGAGATAACAACATTTACCCATTCTGTGTCCTGACCCTGTATCAGCAGCCATCATCAAAAACTAAATCATATATCTCGATTCGGCACTGGAATCAGTTTACAGGAAAGACCAAAGAAACATAACATATCTCAGTTTGGTCTGATGCTAAGTTTGTTTACCTGGGAACCAAGAACAAGAGGGGAAACGTGAATAAAAGCAGAGTGATGCTGAGCTAAATTTATGGCGTATATATCAATTTGAGACAGTGCTTGATCTCCACGTCCATTTTCGTGACTTGAAGACACCTGTACGATGAACCATAGAAGCACTAACAAGAAATTCCTAGCCATCGTCGAGAGTGCTAACTTTCTCTTCTTTGCTGTGACAGATAGATGAAATCAGAAGCTAAAACC
>Ga0041059_1000586_pt1 | contig 28057 bp, 25 predicted proteins | sample AraColnosormetaG_FD_56232 | JGI IMG/M metagenome (GOLD analysis project Ga0041059, IMG submission 56232) | Arabidopsis roots microbial communities from North Carolina, USA - Col MF nosort | ecosystem: Host-associated > Plants > Roots > Unclassified | place: USA: North Carolina | collected... | reverse complement strand
ACAAGACTACAAGTTTGTTNAAAAAAAAAAAAGGTTCTATCAGTTTGTTTTTTTTCTCTCTCACATAATAAATCAATGTTTAAAAAATTTATTTAGATGGTAAATAAACATTGGTTTACTGGTTTAGGCGTTCAAAATTAGTATTAATCGGTTAAATCAGTCAAATTGACCGATTTAGTGCCTGATTTGTTTTTTTTTTTCTTTTCGATATAACATCATCTTGAATAAGTGAAATACTTAAATCAAAGTAAGATAAACAAAATATTTAAGTACTAAAATTCTAAATTATGAATTAATTATTCTCAACTTTTTTAGTTTTAAGACTAAATTATTTTATTTTTATATATAAAAGTGTGAAAATATAATAAGTTTTAAATAGATAACATTTTTAAAATTTCATATTTTATAACCAATGTTTTGATAGAAAATTGTAAAAAAATATTTAAAAGTAAGAAATAATGTGCTATCGCCTAGACTCCGATTACTCGCTCTGGGTGCTAAGTCTCTATCGAACACCTAGTTACCGCCTAACGATTTTTTGAACATTGGAATAAATATACAATTAGTTGAATCCACCAAACATTTATTCTTAGTTTATTTATTTTTTCAAAAATACTAATAAATTCAGCAAAAACTTGAATTTTCTTTCTTATCTTACATCATCATCTCCATTATTTGCATGACATAAGATAGGAGACTAAATTTGACCAAAAAAATAAAATAAAATATAAGATAAAAATAAAAATAATAGACTATATTGCGAAATTACATTAATATTATTGGTTATTGGTCAACATTGCGATATTATATTCCTAAGACCATCCCCATTGGTCATAAAAATAAAAGAATTTAAAGAATCGATATGAGATATGTGTCTTCCTAGAGACATTTAAGACCTTGTAACGTTTGTTTAAAGACTCTTTTCTCCGTATGTCTTCTTTTTAATAGTTAGTTTGTTTTTGATATTAAAATATTTAATATTTTGGTTTTGAAACATTCAAAAAAATAGTTCAGCAATGAGTATGCTCTAAGAAAAATATTGTTAACACTATTTCATCCGGCAAATTTTGTGTATCTTTCCTTGACATAGGTTTCCTCCAGCAGAATATGCCATTGCAAGACAGATCAAGACAAATAGACAATAGAGGAACGTCTTAAAATCTGAATACAAAACAAAAACTGATGTTGTATGACTTGATGAAGATAGGGTAGAACAAATGATCCTTCCAAGAATCAACTAAAATGCAACTCCATGGAAACTCTCTTATCTTATCTTGCGAAAATGGTGGCTTCTGCTGACTGCAGAATCTCCCTCTCTGCCCCGTGCTGCGTGGCTCCACGGGACTTGATTAGGCATATATAGCTGCTAGCTAGGCTCCATATTCTTAGTTACGTTCATTCCTGTTTGTATGGGATTTGATTTTGGGGCTTATAAAAGGATTTTTCGTATTTACTCAATCACAATTAGTAAGAGGAAACTTTAAGAAAGGCGATTTGCTCACCATAATCACAACATATTCAAGAACCAAAGACAACGAGGTGACATAAAAAACACCAAAAAAGGGACTCAAAACATGAAGAAACAAAAGAGAAGAAACAAGAAACTTGAAGAAACAAGGCCATTAACTCCGAATGCATAAGCTCCTGAGTTAGTAGTTGTTAAAAGAGAATAGCCGCCTTCCGGTGTGTTTGTAGTGAGGATGACAACAACCCAAATATCACCAGAACCAATACCAATTCCAGTGATCTTAGAATCATTCAAGTTCTTGAGTACGACACTGTTGAAATTGCTCAAGTCAGGGTTCTTATCATGCTTAGGAAAACAGACTTGCATGATCACACCGTCTCTGACTACGGTTGTGTTGAGACTGCATTTAGCGAGGAGGTTATTTCCAGGGACTGGAGCTGAGTTATTAGTGTTTGTGCAGGGTTGGTTCTTTAGTTGGTCTACGACTTCGTCTGCGAGACATTCTGCGTTTTCGTTCTTTGTTAAGGTTTTTAGGTTTAGTCCTGTTCTGTATTTGTTGAATACTGTAAGAAGAAGGTCATCTTCTCCATCTATGGTTATCATAAAAAAACAAAACACACACACAAAAACGGATAAGCAAACCACTGAATAGCAATCGGAAGTGTAGATTTAGTAAACAACGATCAAAACCAAGAAGATCTTGACGGAAATGAGAGAGTTACCGGTGCCGGAAAGAACAAGACGATGAAGGGAGAGAAAGACTGAGAGAAGACAGAGTAGATGGAGTTTGGAAATCGCCATTGATGCAGAGGTTTTTTTTTTTTGCTTAAGGTTTGTTGATTTTTGGCGATGAATCTTCACTTATTTATGAGAAGTTGGTCCCTTCGCTTTCACACTTCAAAAAGTCGTTGCTTCGGTGTAGTTCCTATCGGCTCGATTTGATGGCTGCAGACAAAAAGTCAACAACAACTAACTCATTCAACGAACTCGTTTTTTTGATGATATTTAAGTGGGAAATTATGGATAGACCATTATTAGTTGAATTTAACAATAATTTTTCTTTGAGTATTTATTTTTCCCATTACCTTAGGACTATGTCTCCTTCGTTTGAACTTTTGTTTCCGGGGAAATCTTGTTGTTTGCCGACTTTGCTTTCCGTTAAAATCGGGATCTGTTTCCTGTTAAAGTCTTTGGCTAAGTTTCTGGTTTATCAGGCTTTGTAAACATGTTTGGTTTGATTAATAAAATTCCAGTGAAAAAAAAAGATTATATATTTTTTAGAAATACAAAATTGATTCAGCAAAAAAACTTGAATTTTTTCTTTTCTTACACCATCTCCATTGATTATATTTGCATGGAGATAGGAAACTAAAATGGCGAAAGTATATTCTAAGAAATCAATTTCTCTTTCAATTTTGAATTTGCTTGACATAAGTTTCCAGTAGAATATGCCATTTGCAAGACAGGTCAAGACAAAAGAGCAATGTCTTAAAATCTGAATACAAAATAAAAAAACTGGTGGTGTATGTGACTTGATGAAGATAGGGTGGACCAAATCCTTCCAAAAAATCAACTAAAATGCAATTCCATGCAACTCTCTTCTCTTCTCTTTTATCTTCCCCTCTCTTCAAACCCTTCAAGAGACAATCTTTCCTGCGAAAATGGTGGTCTCTGCTGACTGCAGAATCTCCCTCTCTGCCCCTAGCTGCATACGTAGTAGCTCCACGGGATTGACTAGGCACATTAAGCTTGGCAGCTTCTGCAATGGTGAGCTCATGGGGAAGAAGCTCAACTTGTCTCAGCTTCCAAACATTCGTCTTCGATCTTCTACTAACTTCTCTCAGAAGAGAATTTTAATGTCTCTAAATAGTGTAGCTGGGGAGAGTAAGGTAACAAGTTTCAACCTTTTCTGGTTCTGCTTCTTATTCTTCGATTCTTCAAGCTAATCAAAAGTGCCCTGCACTGCATTAATTTGTTTATGTCAACCACCTCCAGGTACAAGAACTTGAGACTGAGAAAAGGGATCCAAGGACAGTTGCTTCCATTATTCTTGGAGGTGGAGCAGGAACTCGACTCTTTCCTCTCACAAAACGCCGCGCCAAGCCTGCCGTTAGTTGCTTCTCTGTTGCAAAATTTCCAATATTGCTGAATAACCTGCAGCAGAAAGTATAATTAATCGGTACTGTGCATGTATTGCAGGTTCCTATCGGGGGAGCCTATAGGTTGATAGATGTACCAATGAGCAATTGTATTAACAGCGGAATCAACAAAGTCTACATACTCACACAATATAACTCAGCATCATTGAACAGGCATTTAGCCCGTGCTTACAACTCCAATGGACTTGGCTTTGGAGATGGCTATGTTGAGGTTTGATATTCTGTCTTAATCATCCATTACGAGCCAAACTGGTTTGATGCATCTGAGGCAATTGTTTGAAAAAATTCAGGTTCTTGCGGCCACTCAAACGCCAGGAGAATCTGGTAAAAGGTGGTTCCAAGGTACAGCAGATGCGGTTCGGCAATTCCATTGGCTTTTCGAGGTAGAAATCAGACTTAAACTAGCTTATCATCACATCAATAGACAAGCGGTCCAACATTCTTTTCATAGGATGCAAGAAGCAAGGACATAGAGGATGTATTGATCCTTTCTGGAGATCACCTCTACAGGATGGATTACATGGATTTTATACAGGTGAGACAAAATTACTTGAGCTCATGTCCTTCATCAAGAGGTAGTTACTCTCCGAGACTCATGCCATGAACTTCAATCTGCAGGATCATCGGCAGAGTGGCGCGGATATAAGCATTTCCTGCATACCAATAGATGACAGGTGAATGCAAAAGAGTATATAGATCCTTTCATTTTTACCCCAACTTATCATACTGAATCAAAGATCATGATTTCTTATAGTCTCTTTCTATTTACATGGTAGACGTGCCTCAGATTTTGGGCTTATGAAGATAGATGACAAAGGAAGAGTTATCTCATTCAGTGAAAAACCTAAAGGAGACGACCTGAAAGCAATGGTATGTTTAAAACTTCGGAAAATCATTTTTGAACAATAATAGCATCTCGGAACAAAACCTGAAGATTGTTTTAACCTCGGGGCATCCTTAGGCAGTAGACACAACTATTTTAGGACTTTCCAAGGAGGAAGCTGAAAAGAAACCATACATAGCTTCAATGGGAGTTTATGTTTTCAAAAAAGAAATACTGTTAAATCTCTTGAGGTAACACCGTTAGTTCTACTGTATATTCTGTTACTGCATTCTAAGAACAATGCAGAACAAATATCTTGCAACTGTTTTTGAAATCAGATGGCGTTTCCCCACAGCAAACGACTTTGGTTCAGAGATTATACCCTTCTCAGCTAAAGAATTCTATGTGAATGTCAGTAACATTCATATTAAGCACACATTTAAGTCCAATGACTAACGTTATATCAAGGGATAACAAGATTTTTTGAGCAGGCTTATCTCTTTAATGACTACTGGGAAGATATAGGAACAATAAGATCTTTCTTCGAGGCGAATCTTGCACTCACTGAGCATGTAAAGACAAATATTCTCCCAGACAACTTTCTTTTCCAAGATATTGTTCACAATCATATATAGTTGTTATATTAAATATAACTTACGTCTACACCTTTTAGCCTGGGGCATTTAGTTTCTACGACGCGGCAAAACCAATATATACATCAAGGAGAAACCTGCCACCATCAAAAATAGACAACTCTAAGGTAAGTAAAACCAGCCATGATATTTCCTTTTAGTTCTATGTATTTTGGTGTTGGTCCATTTTCTTCAGGATTAACTCTTAAGTTTATTACATGTGAAGCTCATCGATTCAATCATTTCTCATGGAAGCTTCTTAACCAACTGCTTGATTGAGCATAGCATTGTGGGAATTAGATCAAGAGTAGGCAGTAATGTTCAGTTGAAGGTAGGCAAAACGAGTATCTTTCTAAATCATAATGAAAGGACTAGACTCTAAGACTGTATGATGATCTAAAATTATGGAAATTCTAGGACACTGTGATGCTTGGGGCAGATTACTACGAAACTGAAGCAGAAGTTGCAGCACTACTTGCTGAGGGAAACGTTCCCATTGGAATAGGAGAGAACACAAAAATTCAGTAAGACTAACTATCAACTTCACATGGTTTACCTTAGAAACAGTTCTCATTTGTGAAGTTTCCTCATTCCTTCCTTCATTTCTTCCTACCTTCTTCTTTTCCCTACAGAGAATGCATAATAGACAAGAATGCTAGAGTTGGAAAGAATGTAATCATCGCAAACTCGGAGGTAAAAAATTTCTTTTGTTTAAGAAAAAAAAATGGACCCATCAGACATACAATTCTTCTTTTGCTTATCTCATTTCCACTAATGTGATGATTTGCAGGGAATACAAGAAGCAGATAGGTCATCCGATGGATTTTACATCAGATCTGGCATTACTGTAATCTTGAAGAACTCAGTAATTAAAGATGGAGTTGTGATATGATACTTTTAAGATCTAATTGTAAGAACTGAGAACTAAAAAATGCAGAGCATAAAAGTCAACAATAAATTACAAAGAAATTTATTTGATAGTGATGACACTTCACATATACTCTTCCCATGTACTTAACTAGTTACATTAGGCTGTGGTGTCTGGACTCACCAGTAATGGTAGTCACGGAAAAAAAAAAGGAGAAAACAAAGGCAATAATGCAAAATTTTTATACTGAGATAGTTAAGACTGTACCTACAACATCATTTCCTCGCAGCTGAACATAAGTTCATTTTCGTATCTTTGCAAGACAAATCTTTCCTCCGAGGTGATCAGATTAGCGACAATGCACTTCCTGTCAGAAAAGGGTTTTCGACCAGCTCTTCCAGCTCGGTGCAGATAATCTGTAACCGTTTGTGGGAGATCAAAGTTAAAAATATGAGTTGTTTCTGGTAGATCAATCCCTCTTGCTGCAATATCAGTAGAAACAAGAAGAAACCCTCCTCCTTGCCTGATTTCCTATGGCAAATCATGAAGGTTAGTAACAAAAAGTAAGCATCTAGGATAATTATCCGCAAACAATAAAACCACGTACTGTTAGTGAAGCTGCTCGTGAATTGAAATTCATATCCCCCTCTAGTAGGAGGATCTCCAGCGAGCCTTTATATGAAGTTTTTAGGAATTCCATTAGTAGAGTTGTAGATGGATCATTTCCAGCCTTTTTTGACTTCTCAGACTGAAAAGAAGAATCAGAAAATAGTGTTAAATGGTTAGATTAACTGAAGTAAAAAGGGAAATAGAGGTTTCCAATACCTGCTCGCCGACAAAAATGATAGCTGATTCAGGTGCATCAGACTCTAACAAGGCAAGTAGTACTTGATGCTTGTTTGTCTTCTCACACATCTGCCAAAGTAGAGATTAGATGTACTAACAGATGCATATAATGGAAAAATAAGTGGAACAAGTTATGTCTTACAACAAATCTGTGAAGAAGGCACAACGGCATGGGCATGATTGCGCTAACATGAACATGGACAACATCCCTCTGCAGAAATATATAAAAAGGGACAATTGACTTGAAAATCATTTGGTTCAGAATTGTAATTTTGTTATATAGACCAAATCCCGAACATAGTTGACAGCAAAAGAATCATTCATAAGCTAACCTTTGTCCACTTTTGTTGTATACAGTCATGCACAAAATGTTTATGCTGGGGAATAGAAGCACTTGCAAAAACTGTCTGACGTTTATCGCATGAAGAAAATGATGTCAAAAGCTTCCGCACAGAACCAACTTGCTTTGATGAGTAGAATAAGAAATCAACCTATCAAAGTGACCATTCAAATATATTCCTGGGTGAGAAAATGTTCCGAGAATGATGTTCAATATCCAGAACAGCCTCAATCATTTCCCAAGGAGAATAAGCTGAAAAGTACAATACATAGTTGAGAAAGTTTTTACCTCATCTACAACAAGAACTCTCACCGAGTCAATTCTAAATATGTGCTTTTCTAGCATGTGACACAAACTTGCTACCGTAGCAACCAAAATTGCTGGTGGCTCAGCCTGAAAGAAAAGTTAAACTTGCTGACTAAGTCACAACCTAATCTATCTAACTTAATAAGAAACCGAACTATCAAAATCCAACCTTTAGCCAGCTTTTGTGCCTTCTTAGCGTCCCTCCATCTAAGAGAGCCATCACAGTACATCCTTTCACATCAATCTCCGATTTTGCAGCCAACATTCGAGCAACTTTTGTAACCTAAACCCAAAGAGCCAACAATTTCAAGTATGATCAAGTCAATAATAATCAAAAGCAATGCCTGCTACACTTACTTGCATACCGAGCTCTCGAGTGGGAACAACAATAACAGCTTGCACAGAAGATCGTTGAGGGTTTATAAGAGAGAATATGAGTAAGAGGTAAGTCAATGTCTTTCCTGAACCTGTCTAAGATTACCAAACAACACACCAATATTTAACCAAAACAGATAATCGAAAGAGAGAGACATAAAAATAGAAGATATGGATTAGAAAAAGGACTTGAGCATGGAGGATGCAATCACGGCCTGTAAACAAAGTAGGAAGAGCTTCTCTTTGAATATCCGTGGGGAAGACAAATCCAATCTCCTCCATTCTGCATCAATTCACAAAATTCGAATTTTTAGTACTTGTCAAAATTCAAAATTCAAAATTCTACAGAAATAAAAGGAGAGAAACGAAGCTTGCCTGTGCAAGATATGCTCGGGCACAAAACCTTGGCAGATTTGACGTAGAGTCAATGGCACAGTTGTTTCAGTGACACTATTGCTTTCGATTTCAGAGCTAGTTTCGGCGACGGCTTGGAGGTTGATAATCCGGGAACTGGGGGATGATTTGAGAGCTCTTCTAGTGGAAGTAGAGTGGAAGAAACTGGGCTTTAGTGTTGAGAAGACGGAAGCATATGAGATTTTAGGGAAGAAAGCGAGATGAGGAACATTAAGAAGCTGCGACGCCATTTTTGAGTTTGAGCACCTCCGGAGTGAAGTGGAAATCGGAAACGAAGGATAATGAATTTGTTTTTTCTTACTTACAGATAAAAAACTCTGTTTTTACTTTGTCAAATTTTAGTGCTTTCTTTTTTATTGGAGGAGCCAAATTTATTGATATTTAAATTGAGAAAAATGTTATTTAATACCTGAACTTTTAAAAAGTGGTCAAATTAACCGTGAACTCTTGAAATAGCCGTTTTATACCTTAACAAAAAGTTGACTTCTAATTTAACCTATAAGTTATCGTTGATCAGGGCAAATCGATTCACCGTTAACACTTCTTAACAACGCTCCTAACAGCCATTACAAAACATGGGCTAACAGTCGTTATCGTTGGTTTAAGGACGAAAACAGCTGTTAGTTACGCAGTTAGGAAAGTTGTTCATGACTGTTAATGGTGAGTCGATTTGGTTAGGTCAACGATAACTTATAGATTAAATTAGAAGTCAACTTTTTGTTGAGGTATAAAACGGTTATTTTAAGAGTTCACGGTTAATTTGGCCACTTTTTGAAAGTTCAGGTATTAAATAACATTTTTCCCTATTTAAATTGTCAACAAAATCCGAAGTTGGAACTAGAAAATATGAACCTGTTCAGTGTACACTATACAAAAGACTGATCATAGTAGATGTCATGAATCTTTTCTTATCAACCTCTACAAAATCATAAACCTGTTCCAAAGAGATAATGGTTCATACCAAAAACAATTACTTTGATAACCTAAGCTAACTTACTATTTACTTCTTTTTTATTTCTTTGGCTCCACTTTTCTATGGTTTTGTACCATTGCCATTGGAAAACCAAGCTGGCGAGTCTTATTAGACCACCAAACATAACTTCAGTGAGTGCAAGCCAAAAAGATCCCTGAGGGGACATGCCGGTGCTAGCAATAGATAGTAAGAAGCCAATAAAATGGCATGTCACTGTGAATTTTCCTGCTTTGATACCATCAAAACATATTTTGGCTACTTCATTGGTTTTCATTGAGCCAGATGATGCGGCTATGATTGAAGTTAGCTCTGGCCTCTTCTTCAGTTCTAATAAGATCGCAAACAAGAAAAATCAATTAACCTCTCACCATGAATCTGAAACATCAAACATCTATATATTTTACATTGCTTGCTGAATTAATGCATTTGTTGTCTCCATCTATATTTTCTTCAAAATAGTATCACAAGATTCAAAATTTAAGCAGAAGCAGAACATGATCCACTTTTGTTTTAAATATCACTTTAGTTTCACATACTAACTGGTGGTAACTGATGCAACAATAGACACTAGCTCTTCCTAGAGGAACATATTCTTGCTAGCTTTCACCTCATGATACAAGCTTTCAGTAACATAGTAGAATTATACAGTAATGTGTTTTGTAACTCAGGACCATTTACTCCTTTATATAGTCTGTCTACAACTCTTACTGAACCAGAACTGGCAACTATTCTGGAGGTTAATAAGCGTTATCCGCTCAGTATAATGAGGCGCCTAAGTGTCAATCCACGATCCTAGCTTTCATGTGGTATAGTTTGTCATAAAATTTATCTTAAAAAAAATGTAAAAGATTCATTGTTTACCTTGTTCAAACCCGGGTGTATCAGTGTCAGGAGGAAACAAGAGAGTCACATGAATGCCATCAGAAATAACTTCTTGCTGCAATGCTTGCGCTAAACCCTGAAGCCCAAACTTGCTCGCTGAATATGCAGTGTAACCATATATACCTGCCTGAAAACGTAAAAACACACGATACATCACAAAGTGCTCTCGACTTCCACAAGTGCTTCCATTTTTACAAACTCAATTCAACAATTACCAAACTGCTTTAAATTCTTAATCTAATCTGCGAGTTATGATTCTATGATACGGCGTTAAGAGTGATAGAGATACGAACCTGACCAGCTTGAGAGGACACAAGAGAAATGGAAGCAGGACCACGACCTTCCCTAGCTTTCATAGCAGGTAAAGCCGCCTTAATCACATTGAAGCTCCCAGTCAGATTCACATCAATCATAAACTTAACCTCCTCAGGACTCTGTTTCTCAAGCTCTTTCCCAATAAACACGCCTTGATTAACAATCAACACATCGATCGGTCCCGATTCATCAATCGCTTTCGAAACGGCGTCGTAATCGCGAACGTCCGCAGAGAACGTGGCGACCTCGACACCGGTAGCTAGCTGGATGGATCGTTTGGCTTCGGCGAGCTTTTCAGTTGAACGAGCGAGGATGGAGACTTTAGCGCCTTCGGAGACGGCACGGTGAGCGAGAGCGAGACCGATTCCGCTTGATCCACCGGTGATGAAGACGTGGCGAAACTTGATGGGGATCGTGACGGATCTTGGCCGTACGATGAAAGATAAGATGATGAGAAGAGAGACGATGAAGAGAATGAAGAAAAGGAAGAGAGAAAAAATTGCCGCCATTGAAACTCTTCTTCACTTCACACTAAGCTCTCGGATTTGCTTATTGGCTCATCGAAGAAAATGAAGACCATAACAAACAAATTAACATTAATTAAATAACCGAAATATTAAATAATCTCGTATTGAATCCACCGCCATTTATAACATAAATTATATGACGTATGAATCAAAATGAATAATTAGAGCAATAAACAACAAAATGTTGTAGAGGAATCTTCATCAATACTGTTTTATTTTTATTTTTATAGTCTCTATGTATTTTGAAATTTTGAACTTTGGTGCTTTCAAGTTTGGATAGTAAAATAAAAAATTTGGTGCTCTCATGCTTTGTTGATTCTTGATTGTGTATAAATTAACCTTATATTATCTTTGTTTGTTAGAAGTTTGATTAATCTTTACTTATGTTATGATTATGTTATGGATTTGCATTCTTGTTTTTCTTTAAATTTATTTAAGCAAGAAAGAATATATGTGAATAAGTGATATATTATGAAAAATAAGTGATTTTAATGGAAAGTGTCATCATATAGTTTTGCACTTTTGCTATAATTAGAAATACTAAAAGAATGAGGAGATTTCATAATAATGGCAAAGAAAAAGAGAGAGGGATCGGCATGTGAGTGGGAGGACAGAAGGTGTGTGAGCTTGTGACAGTCTTTTGGACCCTCTTTAGATCTGACTTTTTTTTATATATTCAGACAGTGTGGCAAACTCTTCTGTGATGTCCCAAAGATATTGATTGATTGGAGAGAGAGAGAGAGACATGGAACATTTGCTAATCTCACATGGGGCTTGTCTTTACACATTCCTCTATCAATCTTGTTGTCATCAACCAACAAATTTGATTTTCATTCAATCCTTAAAAGATTACAAATGGAGGAAAAAGTTAGTGCATCTCTAAAATGACAAGAAAGAGTTACATAAAAGCAAGAACAAACTTGGAAGTTGGAACACATCTCCAATACCTTCCTTATACAACCCTTTTATTGTTCGCTGAATTTACAAACAAATAAATCTTATGCATCTAATTTAAATTATATGAATTGATCACACAGAAGAATATTTGTTAAAATTAATCAAGTGTAGATAGATGATGCATCTCTGTAGCTTCTTCTTGGGATAGAAGCATGAACACTAGTGCTGTTCATGTTGCTCTTGTTGTTGTTATTGTTGTGAGTGGTGAGAGTACTTCTTGAGTTCTCATGATTTTGCTGATACTCTTGTCTGTTTTGATGAAGAGAGTGTTGTTGCTTGGCGTTGAAGGAACTATACCTACCTTGCTTCTGATGATGATGAGGTCTTCTTCTAGGCTGAGACGATTTAGGGATGAACACACCAGTCCCTTTGCTCTGTTCTTGTTGATACATATATGGAGCCGTTTGGTAACCTCCTCTGAACAAACCCTGTTTCCACAAAAGATTCAAGAAACACTGTTAGACATGGAGGTCGAGAGATAAATAGGCATACAGAGAGAGATAGAGAGGAAGTGTGTGGACAGAGGAACAAACCTGGAATGAGAGAGAGGAGGAGGAGGAAGAGAGAGAAACAGGGTTTAAGTGTTCATCTTCATCCATGATGAGAAGAGAGATCTGTTTGCTTATGTCTGCAAAGAAGACATCATCATCAAGCTCTAACTCCATAGCCATAGCTCTTAGCTTTCCAAGTTTCTTGAAGACTTGTTTGTTTTGTAAGCCAAGTCTTGTGTGTGTTTTTCTTTTGGGTTTGCTTCAAGTGGAGTTCGAGGGAATGTTGAAAGAGTCAAATAAATAGGCAAGAGATTGGGCATTTAGAGAGAGATAGAGACTCAGAGAGAGAGGGAGAGAAGAGCATGTGGGTGGGAGAGTAGGGCCAGAGAAAAGAAAGAGACTTTTTTTAACAATTGTAAATCTAATCTGGCTAAGTCCCCACTCAACACAACATGAAGGACAGAAGGAGGTTGTGCATTGATGTTATCCAGTTGTTACATTTTTTAAAAGATAGAATCAAAGTTCACACACAACCCATATCCACTCTGTTTTCGTTACATTTAACATAACTTATGTCACATATTAACCAAAAAACTTTTGATATAGCTTTTACCAATAGAATTGAAGAGAACTAGAGAACCAACAACACTTATTTACATGCAAAAACTATCATGGCAAAAAAATAAAACTATCTTTGATAGGGCCAAGGGAAATCTTTGTTATGGCTATAAGATCCTCGAACAGCCACATCCGAAGACAGTTTGTGGTTGGCAATTGAGGAAATGGACAATGATCAATTTGGATTTGGGAGAGAGAAAGAGAGAAAATCTATATAACTCATTGATATGATATGGTTTGAGGATAGTGTTTGAGTGAAGTAGGGTCACACACCAATCCTACTTCATAAAATCGATTTCCCAAGTGAAAGCTTGATGGTCTCTATATTATTATTATACATAAACAATTATCTATTTTCTTTTTACATATCACTATTTTTCTTTATGAACTTTTGATGTTTACTCATTTTTGTTGGTCTTTGATTTCTGATTGCATGTTCCCAACTCTTGACCTTTTAATGGTGATAATGAAGAAAGAAGTCGTAGAACTACCTTATCTCTTTACCCATACTACGTTTCAAAAGACTAGTTTTAAAGTCTCTAAGATCTAGTGAAAAGAAAAGTGCAAGCAAGTATAGCCACAAACAGAAGAAGATAAACAACAACAAAAATATAACAAGATAAGTTTAAACCAACATTAAAAAGAATATAAGAAGAGTCTTTGTTTCATTTTGGTGGTGTTGGCGTCTACTACACCAACGGATGAAACAATCTATTGTTTGTCTTACTGTTGCAATTGACGTTTGTAACGGCTGGTTTAATAAACACATTTTGGTTAATGCTAAATTCAAAAAGTTATTACAATATTAGTTATGTATGTACTTTCTCATTATTGTTTTATGTTAACTCTATGTTACGTTTAGGACATAATCAGAGTTGCTTGTATCTGAAATCGCAGGTAGAATCCTGATCATATGAACTGTTAAGAAAACAATCTCAAGACACATCTTTGAGATTAAGAACAATCCGAGATTAAGAATAATCATATAAACTCACTGTTTGGAGTCATTTTTTGTTCCCCAAGCAGTAAAATTCTGCAGTCACAGCTATTAAACGACATACAAACAAAAAAGGTACAAAAAATAAGAACTGGACTAGTCAAGCTGCCCAATTATCTCAATGGATCTAAAAGCTGCAATCAAAGGGTTTCTCTGTCGGTTTTCATGCTCCAATGGCTGTATCCATGTCTGCAACACCATCGGCTCCTTTGAATACAACTCTTACCTTCGTTGTGCACGACTCTTTCTCATTGTTCTTGAGGGCTCTTTGTCCAAACACGTGGATAGTGTCCTTCTGGACTCTTCCCATGAGGTCATAAAGCGGCTTGCTTAGCTTTGGTCTGTGAAACTCTTCTAGAACCGGAGGTGCCTGCATGTAGAGAGTGTTTTCCCCCTGTTTAACACTTGCTTTTGACAATAGAAGCTTCGGGTGATCTTCAAGCATCTCAATGAACTAGGACAAAGAAAAACAAAACATGAACAAATAAATGGTAAAGAATTGAGACGCAGATTTACATGGACAAACAAAGCACGAGTAAATTGAGATTTAGCTAAAACCAAGCCTGGAAAAGCGAGGAGATAGTAATAGAGAAGATAATTTAGCATGAATGAAGCAATACGTGAGTATGAAAATCAAGATAATCGTGGTATAAAAAAGACAATGAGATGATAATGCGAGAGGAAGGACCTTTGATAAAGTGACTGAGGTGTCCAGCTCAATCAGAATGCCCGGACCACATACAAGACATTCGGTGTCCCTCTCGAACTTTGTCACTTCAGTGTAAAGACCCTCTCCACCGTTATACCTTGCGAAAATGAAAACCAACCAAATTGCAACATTGAATTATTTGTAAATTCATATATTTAACTTTTAGTAGTCTAGCTGTACTCCGAACACTAGTAAGTAAGGTGGAAAGAAAGAAATAAACCATACGTCAAATAATTTACAAGTGTTTTGCTGCATGCAGACACAATCTTCAAGGTTTCAAGTGCACAAGCTGCAGATATTATCGCATTGGTGGAAGCAATCGCCGGTATTATGTTTTTAACCACACCCTACACAATAAAACAATCGTCCTCTCATTACTTCTTCATGAATACAAATAGCATACGGATTTCATCGTCCATGCTTAAACAGTCACCGGTACTTCAGCCGAGGACTGGAAATTTACGAAAGTGAACACAAAGAATAAGAGAGAACGGTTACATACTTGTGTGAGAGAGTATGTGACACCTGGAATTCCAAAAAGCTCAGCTCTCCTGATAGCCTGTGAAGTAATGGTAAATATAAAATAAACCCAAACCCAAATTAAAAAACTATAGCATAAACAAGTAAAAGAATAACTAACCTCATCATAAACCCACTTCATATGTTCTGGTTCATCAGGATCAAAGGTTTTCCCACGATGAACCTGCAGAAGTAAGAATCGAGTTTACCATGAATAAACCAAATACGTATTCACTAGGAAAGAAGAGTCTATTTCAGAGAGACTACAGAAAGAATTCATTGACATACCGTTTCCCACTGAATAAGATGAGCATATTCAATGCAATGAGCTGCATTCCTAGGGGTTTCTGCAAGAGTGCACAACGGAAACTTCACTTGAGGTGGGAAAAGATAAATAGTGCACTCAAAACAGGGTGTAACTCCAGGCAAGATAACTCTAGCATGACCCTTGAAACCTTCAGTTCCCCCATCTACCATTGGCTTGATCGTTTCTCTTTTCGGAGTATCATCTTCATTATACTCTACATTTCACAAGCACATTATCAGACAGAGAACTTCAAAAAGCCGAGGGATAAAGTATTAAAGGTTAAAGAATTTGCATACCAAGAAACCCACAAGCTACCCCATTGATGTATTTGCGAGCTTCGATAGAATCAAGACCAAGAGCAATGATATTAAAATCGTTATAAAACTCAATCTCTTTGTCTTCTATACGTGAAAAATGCGGCACAATCTCTACTCCACTCACTCTCTCCATTACACGCTTTGCTGCTACCTCTGCCTTAGGCTTTCCTACATCTTCAATCCTAAAACAACAATCAACCAAATTTCAATTCCCACAAAGATAGCTAACAATTTCACAAACATACCACACACACAGGGAACATAATGGATAGGGTTTATAGTGGTAAAACCAAAGAGACAAAAGAAGGAGAAAAAAACCTGAACAGGAACTGGCGATTGAGATTAGTAACCTCAATACGGTCCATATCAATCACTTCGAGATTACGAAAACCAGAAAGAGCTAAATCCTTGAGAAGCTCACAACCCAACCCACCCGCACCAATCACCAAGATTCTCACATAATCCCTTATGTCATCCCTCAGCTGTATACAGAAACAAACTTAGCTCAGAAAACCCACAAAAACGATACGGAATATAACCGAAGAAGCGAATTGAGGGATAAAAGGCGTTTACGCCGGGTCCGGGTACGAAGCCGGGGTCAACGAGATTCCCATGACGGAGAAGAAGCTTGTCAAGGTCTCTAGTTTTACTTTGAGGAACTTGAGGAGGAACATCGAGATCAGCCATTGAAACCGAGAGAGTGGCGGCGATTCACGGAGATTGATCACGGCGGAGAGAGCTCAAAAGACGCAAAGCCGATACACTGCCACAGAGCTCCGAAACTTGTATTGGCTTCTCTCTTTGAGCCGACCCTTATAGTTATTGGGTCAATACTGGGCTAGGCCCAAAACAATATTTTATTAGATCTTGATTATATTCCTTGGTTTAATTTGGACATTTATTAAAAGTTTTTTTTATAAAAGGTTTGTTTTAGCAAATCTATCTTATTAGAAAAAATTTGTGGATTATTCTGACTATTTATCACCTTTTTATATAATTTTAGCAAATTTTCCATTATATTGTTTTAATTATTGTCCCAAATTTGGTTATATTCATTTTCTTATTAATTAACTCTGTTACCAGTCCCTTACAATTGTTTTAGCAAATCTTATCTTATTAGATTTTTAATGAAATTTTGTGGATTATTCTGACTACTTATAACCTTTTTGTATTATTTTAGCAAATGTTCCATTGTCCCAAGTTTGGTTATCTATATTTCTTTTTAATTAATTAATTCGGTTACCCAATCAATCTCTCCTAGACGCGAAGAAGAAAAGAAAGACAGACACATATCAAGAGATTCAAGATGGAATCTATCTTTGATTCTCTGATAAGCACCGTTGGTGTGTTAGTTGCTTATAGCAGTCGTATATATATTTTGTGTCGGCTGCAATTGCTCTTGGTCTGCTAACGGCTGCAGTCGTATCCTTATCATCATCATCATCATTATCACGGTCCCAAGGTTTCACGATGAGACCAACCGAGTGATGGATTTATTTTGAATAAGTTACTGCTATGTAAGCTCTCAAGTCAACTTTCGATTTCTTTTCAATTAGGTTGGTATTAATTAGTTGATTATATATGGATCTATATATAAGCAAAAGTAAATAAAGTTTTCTGAGTGTTACATTTACTAATCCCTTCTTTTTTTTTCTTCGATTACACCAGATAATGCTCCCCGAAAAGCTCTTGAACACCGAAGCCCTGGTCCCCCGTAGTAAAATGGTTGTCGCAATTGTTGTTGGACTTCTTATTAATAGTATAGTACTTTGGAAAATTTGGTCCTTCGCGTTAAGGGCCCGGGAGATTTCTATATAAAACTTCTCCACTCCAATTAATCGTTGATGGATGATAAGATAAGACCGTGAAAATCGTTGGTGGCTAATAACCGATCGGCACGGTATTGAACCATAGCATAAAGAAGCAAAAGAATGACAAAGCTCATCATATGCCCAACTTCATACGTTGTGTGGCTCACCATGACTATACCTTGACAAAAAAAACAAAAAAAAAAGTTTGTTAAAGAAGAATTATATACATATTTCATATATTTATATTTACATTCTCACGAAAAAAGAATTATTTATCCTATTATAGTACATATTGTCTAAAACATAATATGTTAAATTACATAGACTCATTTTTTGTAATATTTTTTTGATATGGGTGAAAAATATGGGATCAATTACGAGATCAGGCCTTTTTTCTCTGTGTCTTTGTTCAAAACAGTATTTTTCAATATGGTACTACAATTAGGTACTTTTCTCAGCTGCATTGATGTTTTTATCCCAATCTCCAGTTCTGCAATTTACCCCAACGAGAATGGTCTCTGCAATTCACCAATCTCCAGTTCTTTCGTCTCTACAATTCACCATAATCGCAACTCCTTCAGCTCTTTCCTCGACTCATAAACTGGTGACAAGTCTCGGTCCGAAATCAAAATCCACCTACTAATATATGTCCAAATCTAAAATTGATTTCATTTGTATTTTGAAATTCTTAGGTTCCCTAAACATCATCCCTTTAGGGTATATTTTTTTTTTTTTAAAACGTAATTAATTGGATTTGTTGAGTTAATAGATGAGAAGAAGATCTATGAAGCATCTGGAAATAAAAACAGAAATAGATCGATGAAAAAGAAGAAGAAGCTGAATCAGAGTAAAATCGTCTAGTGATAAAAAAAAAATGCCCATTTACATAAGCCCACATGAAAATGCCCATTTTCAAATATTTGAGCTAAAATGTCCTTATTTTTGTAAAAGCCCCGAAAAATATGACGAATTTATGACAACAAAAAAAACTGAATTATTACATGTTTGAAAACATTTGGTATAGTATTATTTATTTATCTCATTACAATTTTGGTATTATTTATGTAAGTATATCAATTTGTATTTATTTTTTTTATATGGTAAAATATAGCTTTAAAAGCAGCGGAGTAGCCATGGTGCACTGGTGGTAGTGATGCGCAACCTAAGTTGTGTAAGTTGTAACATGTAATCGATTCTTTGTCGTTGAGCATTTTTTTTTTAATTTGTTAAAAATTATGTTCTATAAAATTAAGGTATAGATTATCTCGAATGTTAATCAAAATATATAAGATGAGTCATTTTAATCTACTGTTGAATAATTAGCGTTATACCAAAAAAAAACATTTGATCTGTTTGATGGCTTAATTATTTTATCACAACTTCGAAAGGTTATGGTGGTGAACCATACAAGCGGCAAAGTGATGGTTGTAGTGGTGTCGGGTTAAGTTTTTCTCAGACGAGTTATTTGTTATTTGTAAATATGATACTATGTATTTTTTACCTTTAAAAAGTTTCAAAATATAATAAATGTTTTTAAAAAATTCAAAATGCAAATATTATAATTATTTATACTTATTAAAAGGTAGATATTATAATTATTTAAAGTTCATAAAATGTTGAAAATATTTATAATTTTTGATTTTTTATAATATTTATTATATTTTGAGACTTTTTAAAGGTAAAAACTAAAAAATATATAACATATAACAAATTTACAAGTATCAGATCTTTTAAAAAGTACTAGTTTACTTTCATTTGCAAACTAAATCATCTATAGATGAAGTCAAACGATATGTTCAAAAAAAAAAAATGTCAATAATGTTTTTACCCGAAATACTATTTTTAGCATAAATGGAAAAAGACCATTTAATAGGAAACTTAAACAAAGTGGGTGAAAAGAGATTCCCCAGGACTAAAAGAATTACAATATATAAGTGGAGTCTCTCTAAGAGATCCAGAAATATCACAACATCGTTTTCAATTAAATTTATACAAAACTATCATCATGGGTATCAAAACTTTGATTATCTTTTTTCATATTTTCATATTAGCAGTTTTATCGTCCAACAATATCATTTTGACTTCAGGTATATTTAAAATTGTGCATGTTATATACCTACTATTCGTATTGATCGATTTTGAAAAAAATAACTAAACATATAGTATTGATAATGATCATGTCAACTGGGCACGTATGTACATGGATATAGACATGTATTAAAACCTTCAACAAAAACTATTGTTTGGATTTGTTATAATTTTTTGTTGTGGGTTTGTGTAGGTGCAGAGATCAAAAAATTCTCATATGATCATTGCTTTCATTTATGTGTGGCTGGCGAATACGGATCAAATGAATGTTTCGTGGATTGTGCTCAAAAGGGATTTTGGCATGGAGATTGTGCAAACCGAACTGAAAAAGATCCTATTCGATGTTGTTGTTATAACTAAAATAAAACTTAGATATAAAAGTTTTCTCTATTAGCTGAAATGAATCAATGTTTCCTTATTAAATATCAACAAAATATTATACCTTACTGAATATCATTAAAAAATCTTGCAAAGTTGACTTTTGAATAGAGATGCAATAATTACTCTTTACCAAAATTACGTGTGTATTCATCGTATTTTTAGAAGATTTTGGATTATTCCTAAATTTACATGTTATTCAAAGGATGATTTTTGAATCTCTCGTCAAATCCTACTATGTTATTGAACTTGAAATTTATGTAAAAGAGTTCAAATATTTACTTATCTATATTAACAATTCTAAAACTCATATCAAATTATTTGTTATTCAAAATATCACAAATTTTGATTTTAAAAAGTTAATGAAACTGATTCTAATTTCTAGGAGATGTTTTATACGTTTTTAGTTATGAAAAAGGGTTTGTGCAAAAAAAACTTTTAAAGTTACATATTTTTGCAACTTTACCAATAATCTTATGAAGTTCAAAATAATATGCAATAGTTTATTTTTACATTTTTTGGACGTAGATGGTAAGTTGCAAAAATATGTGATTTAAAGAATTTTTTTGGACTTCATAAGATTATTAATCTTAAATTTTATTATAAATCTTCGCAAATCACCAATCATATTTTGTTTTTAAATATAAAAACTCTAACAAATAACTAACTCTTCTAAAAGCTTACTCAAATCTCTCAAAAATCTTAAATATGTAAATTTCAACAAATCTTGAGAAATTTACTTTAGAATAGATATGCAATAAATTACTCTTGACCAAACTTACAAGTGTCATATCTTTCTTTCTTTTTTAAATACTACTAGTTTACTTTCATTTGCATACCAAATCATTATAGATAAAGTCAAACGATATCTTCAAAATAGAAAATAAATGTCAATAAATATTTTTACCAAAATAATATTTTTTGCATAAATGGAAAAGAACTTTTTATAGGAAAATTAAACAAATTGGGTAATATGAGATTCCCCAAGACTAAGAGAATTATATAAGTGGAGTCTCTCTAAGAGATCCAGAAAAATTATATCATCTTTTTCAATTAAATTTATACAAATTTTTTATCATCATGGGTATCACAAAATCTTTGATGATTTTTTTTCACATTGTCCTATTAGCAGTTTCGTTGTCCAACAATATCATTTTAACTTCAGGTATATTTAAAATTGTGTGCTTATAAGAGGCCTATTAGTCGGGTTGTCCTTGAGCCGAGCAAGATAAAGCATAGATAACAGGACTTTTCAGGCCTGTTATTAGTATTGATCAATTTTGAATAAAATAACTAAACATGTATACCGGCCGTACGTACATGTATATATCATAAACATGTATTAAAAGCTTTCAACAAAACCTTTTGTTTAGATATGTTATATACAAGTTTTTTTGTTAATATAGAATTTTTTTTTTTGTGGGTTTGTGTAGGTGCGGAAACTACAAAATTCTCATATGATCATTGCTTCCATTTATGTGTGGAGGGCGAATACGGATCTCGTGAATGTTTCGTGGATTGTACTCAAAAGGGATTTTGGCATGGAGTTTGTGCAAACAAAACTACTGCCAAAGATCCTATTCATTGTTGTTGTTATAACTGAAAACAGCTATTAGTCCTTATAATGCTAATGAGGTTCACAAACAAAAAATAAAAATAAAATTAAATAATAGTTTGATTATAAAGAAAAGAAAATTGAATCAATCAAAACAAAACAAGTTTCTTAAAAGTCTATCACGGATATCTCATAGTATTTCAAACGAGAATCTTTTCTCATTTTCTGTCTATATATATATATATATATATATATACTATTAATTAGGAAACATTTTGTAAACTACAACATTGTGAGGGTAGTTTAAAACTAAGTAAATGAATTTTTGCATGGGTAATTTAGTAAATTAACAAATACTACAATTAAAAAACAAACAAACTACCCAATATTTTTATAAATTGTTTAATAAAGTTTCCATAACAAATCATGCTATTTAATTCGAAATCGTTTATATGTAAACTTATTTATTTTGGTACTAATTTATTAGATATTTTTCGAAACAACAATATAATTTAATAACAAATTAACAGTAAAAAAATTCAACATACAATGATAGAAAACAGGACTTACTTCATCTTTGCAATCGAGTCATACTTACAAAACAATTTACAAGTTCTACATTGGCCAACTATAGATAATATGTTTAGTGATATTAGAGTTTTCTCTTTGCCATTATTTTGTTTAGATTACTTTGGCAAAATATGGATTTACAAGCAGCCAATTGAATATAGCCCAAAACACATATACAAAAAATACATCAATATTTAAATAGTTTAACATGGTAACACAAATTCTTAGTTCACACATACCATTAAAATTTTGAAAATTCATATTTATGTGTTTAGGGTTCTAATTTATTGTAATTGGATTCAAAGATAATAAATACAAAGATTAGGTTTACGTTCTTTCACGAGTTTCTTAACTTTAAAAACAAAACACACTCAAATAAAATAAAAAGCAAAAACCAAAAACCGTTGTTCCCCGAACTGCTTCTGAACGTTGAGGTCCTGGTCCGCCGAAATAAAAATGGTTTCCGCAGTTCCGGTTAGATGACTTCTTAACGGTATAATATTCTGGATAATCGGCTTGAACGCCGAAATCTTGAACCGGGAGAAGGGTGTGGTTGTTCTCTGCCACCTTCAGATTGCAGAAATATGCCGCTTTCCCATAGCCTTTGTCGGCATATTCTCCTGAACCCATTTGAGCCACCGTATTCACGCTCGACAGGTTTCGGTATAATACTTCGCCTCCCCATTCAACTGCCGTCGCATAATCGGATAAGGTCGTGAAAATTACGGCCGGCCAGTATCCAATGGGCACTAAATTTGGGCCCAGAGCCAGCCACCAATGTCCTGAAAACAGATCCTGCAATTTTTAGTTATTTGTTAGCAAACATATGGAAAATAAGAACAAATTAAATAAGTGTTTTATACCTTCCAGATCTGAAGTGTCATGTCAAACTGGGTGCCTCCATATGTCGAGGTGCGACCAATGGCAGCTCCGATGGCGATGGTACTGCTAGTCTGCACAAATCCAGGAAGGTCGAGGCCATAACACCCGGTCTTGTTATATCCATCCGCCTGCAAGGATAACTTAGTCTAATAAACATGTAATAATAGGTCTGTTAAACTACATTATATTCACTATGATTTAACCTTTACCGTAACAGTGAAAGCAAAATATAGGCTATGGCCCAAACTATAATTTAATATGCTGGTTTATACTGGGCTGGGCCTTTTAATATATGCTATGGCCGAACCAATTTAATATGGCCAAGTTATACTATCAATCTAAGATTAATCAACTTCGTAATTTCATGATAATAATAAGTTTTCGTATTAATACTTCTAAAGAGCAAATGGATAGGGTGGAGAATTTACCGTCCAATATGTAAACAATCTGGCCTGGCTGTCATTATACCTCGACCGAGAAACCTACAAAAATTAAAGTAGGTTTATCATATTTGCAGACTAATTATATAAATGTATTGAAAAATAATAGTAAAAATAATACAAAAGTTTTTATGTCTAAATCATACCTGCCAACCGGCTTCAACAGTATTGAGATCCGCAGTCTCGTATGACCCAGATGCCAGCCAAATCTGAGCGAGGCTAAAATCGTAAGCCGATTCTACCTTTGGTGTCCAGACATTAAACGTTGCCCTTGTTCCGTACACATTTGTCCGGTTAATCATGTATGCAATTGCATACTGTTTACCAAACATATGATGTCAGTATTATGAAATTATTATAATAACTCTACTTTCTAACATTTCAAAAATAAATTTTTATAACATTTATGTAGTCGAAGTGGAAAAAGGCATGTGTGATGTTAGTTTTAATGTGGTTTTCAAAATATTGCCTAAATAAAAACACAAAAAATAATAATATACCCTCAATTACCTTGTGCCCTGAAGTTGCTCTGTTGGCGACCTCATACTCTTTTGGAACATGTACATGCTGCTTTTGGTGAGAAACTGGATTCAATTCCCGACGCATAGGAATCGTCTCTGCCGGACACTTTTCTCCGGTGTCGTGCCAAATTTGCCAATTTTCTTGTACGCTTTTTTCTATTTGTGGCATGTTGGTAGGATATTCCTGCATAAATTGTTTAAAACAATAAATGATTAAGTTTGTAAAAATATACATATTGTCAAAAGTATACATATAAAAGAAACTTATCTTAATTAATAAAAACCTGAATAATATGGTTTCGTAAGAGTGGGTGGTCGAAGGCTCGTTGATCCGTCCGGTAGATACAATCAATCAAATCGCCGTCAGGACTCTTTTTCAGACAAATAGCAAATTAAAACAATTAAATTATATTTTTCAGAATCGCATTTGTCTATGTAACAAAAAAAATAGAGATTAAAATAAATAAAAGCGAAAGTTTATTATTACTTACATAAATGGTAGAAACTGGAATAACTGAAACTCCCAGTTGTATGAAGTGTCCCATGATAAGGAGCATCGTCAAGCTCTCCATTTTCCTATGATTTAATACACACAAAAAAAAATTAATCAAACTGTCATAACACAAAAATAATAGACAGGCCAATAAAATGGAAAAATATTATATTACTAATCAATTCTAAAGATCTAAGCTATCTATTATTGACGACAATAGTTGATATTATACGAAATGGTGGAAATAGGCTTAACATATAAGTAAACAAAAGTCTTTAGAAGTAGAGAGTCCCAACAAAAGTTTAAATTCCGGTTGCTAACGTTTTAAAAGAAATGCTGATCAAGTCGTCGAAAAAACCATATGTGAATTCTCTCTGACTTTTTTCTTTTTTTTCTTAACATCAAATATATATATACTCAATAGAAACTTGACCCATACAACGATAAGACTTGCTTAGCTAAGGAGTCAGCCAAAAAAATTGCTGACCTTAGGATAAAACGACATGAAAAGTTGATAAAAGATTTGATCCAAATGCCAATATCAGAAACGACAACAAGAACTTCAGCAATTGACACTCACCAAAAAAACAACTTCAGCGATTGACGTGTCGGAATTAATAGCTCGAATTAATAGATATGTAACGATTACGTCGAGAATAGGGATCATCTCCTCCTGCGATGCGCCTTTAGCATTCATATTTGGAACTCCATCCAGGCTAGGCTGAGGCTAACTCCGTGTATCTTCTACACTTGGACTGCTCTTATTGCTTGGACAGGTCTAAAAGCAGACGCTTCTCCTTCTCTGCTTCGGAAAGTGGCTGCCCAAGCAGCTATCTATCAAATTTGGAGACAGAGGAATAACATGATTCACAATGGCATCACAATCCCACCAGCAACTATATTCAAAATCATTGACAGGGAAGTGAGGAATACCATTACTGCAAGAAAGTCCAGAAAACGTTTTCGGGATTTAATGGCTCTTTGGATCCGCTAATGGGTTGATTGACACTCAACTCCTCTTTTGTAATCTTTGTTTTTTACATTCTTTGGCAAAGTCTACAAGCTTTAGGTTCTTCTTTTGTAAAACCCAACACTTCATTCTAATGAAATTCACATTCTTATCAAAAAAAAAAAAACCAATTGTAGACAGAAAGGAAATCTCTCTGACTTTAAGTTTAGAAGATTTAGTTAAGCATAAAAAAAATTTAACGATAATTATTGATATTAAGAAATGGAAAAATAAAACAAAAATCTACGGAGATAAAGAGTGACCAAACAAAGTTTCTAACTTTGGTTGCTAACATTTTAAACACCTTTAAAAATTTAAATTGACGGACGTAAGTGTACCGCATGTTCGACACTGAACTCTTCCTTAATTAAGACAGTGGTTACGATGGCGATGGGTTACTTGATTTCCAAAAATATAGATTTCGATTCACGTTTATGGTCCATTATATTTTACCGCAATATTACGATATTGTATTCTCGTCATTTTTTAATATATGATTTGCTGATTAATAACCTCCAAAATGGTAAAAATTCATTTGGTAGAGGTAAGAAAAACAATGATATATTTTCTTACAACTATTTTCACCTATACTTGATTAAACTAATACATCAATTATCCAGGAGAAAAACAATAATTTAAACTAAGTATTTATAAATTTGCATGTTTTGTTTTTTTTCTTTTTGCTAAAATAATGTGTTTGTAGGGGCCAATGAAGAGCTATAATAATGAATAGCTAGATATAACGATCAACTTGAACCCTATATCATAGACTAAAAAAAGTAACTATGAACCCTTCATAGTTCGTTCGTTACTGTACCATGCACCACTCATTTGTTAATTATCAGTGTATTTGAGGCATGTGATTTATATTACTAAGCTAGCCTTTTACTGAAAAAACATTTTTCTTACATTTATACGTAACTTCCACGTAAAGTTACTTGACAAAAAAAAAATATTTCCGCGTAAATGCATGCAGATATGTAGGTATGTATTAATATATCTTTTTTTTTAATATTAGTGTAGAATCTGGACTACGCCCCATTGGTTAGATCCTTAAAGAATCCTTAAGAATTTTTTAATTGTAATATGACTGAATCTGTTTTGCCAATTACTCAACACAAAGCTTTCACAATGAAGCTAACTCAAAGCTAGCAAAGTTAAACTGAAAGCCATATACTGATTGTGTTTTGCCATTCACAAAATTCAAAGCCAAAGTAACTCAAAGTCGTATTCATTCATTGAGAGCAAAGCGTGAAGCGAGAGAAATCATCACTTCACAATTCAATTTCAAGTAACTACAGAACAATGAAATCTAGAAGCGAGAGAAATCAACAAACCTAAGAGATCACCCCAATTCAGATCGAATCCAATCAACAGGTAATCCACAAAATTCGAACCCAGAATAATTTGATGTGTTGATGTATCTTCCGATTTGATGATCGAGACGATGGAGACGTCGGATGATGAAGATCGACACAAATCGATTCCGCTTTCGCCGTCGAAGAAAACAAAGTACAAAGACATATACGAGTGACAGAGAAAACACGCAGAGAGAAATTTTTTCTTTTGTCTTTTTATGCGACCACTACCCAACTGACACGTATTCGCACCTTACCAGCAGAAAAACTCTAATCGAGATGTCCAATGGTGGACTCCTTAGAAGGGGCCCTTTAAATTTTTTAATACTAAATTTTGATAATTTCAGAGTTTAGAGTTTGTGTTAGAGTCCTTCAATTTTTCTTTGTCCAATGGTAGTCCCAAGTGAGTTTCTTAATAATTGTACATAGAAGAATTGAACTAGTATACCTACATAAATCAAAAGTATTTGAACATTGAAGTTTAAACCAAAAAGAAACCAAAAGCTGATGATTTACATCTGATTGATTCACAACAAATAAAACAACATCAAGAAACCAAAACAAGCTTTGTTTACCTCTGGACCGATGAGCTTGTTATGTTTGTTTCTGTCGTCAACAAATCATTCAATTCACAACTCTACAAGTCAATACAATGCCACGATCACAACACATTCACAGCCACTATATTCATCCATTATTGGTTGCAATTCAGTGACATATATATATTCCTTAGATGGAACCTACAAGCAAGTGCATAACAGAGTAAATCGAAAGTTATACAAAGATTAATGATGCTGCTAATGTAATTTCCAGATGGAACCTACACATGAATACACTACGTGAACAAAGTATCAAACTTTTGAAATCAAAGATTACTTACGACTTACGAGAATGTTGTTTGTTGCAGTAACTTTTATATCAACAATGGTAGCTCCGTTCAAGGCCTTGGTGATCATAGAAGAGGAGACATCACTAAGATTAACATCATAAAAGTTTAAATTCCGGTTGCTAACGTTTTAAAGAAATGCTGATCAAGTCGTCGAAAAAACCATATGTGAATTCTCTCTGACTTTTTTTTTTTTTTTAACACCAAATATATATGCCTACAG